>Ga0181612_154256_pt1 | contig 12546 bp, 11 predicted proteins | sample HoacroProtozoa21_FD_119630 | JGI IMG/M metagenome (GOLD analysis project Ga0181612, IMG submission 119630) | Hoatzin crop microbial communities from Cojedes, Venezuel. Combined Assembly of Gp0051906, Gp0051904, Gp0051908 | reverse complement strand
GGGTTGGTACCTCGAAGAGGTTCACTTTTGTGTGTTAGAGGGGAAGGACGTCGAAGATGTTCTTTTTTCTGCGAGTTCTGCGGGTTCTGCGCGAGACCCCGAGTCGCGAACGAACTTGTGCATAGCAAATCCCACGGAAAATGACAAAAAGTTTTCATATCTCAGTGATTGGCGCGAGGCATACGCAAGAGGGTAAGCCTTGCCAGGACTTCTCGACCGACGCACGCCTGAACGACGTCGCGATTGCTGTCGTGTGCGACGGACATGGGGGCAAACCCTATTTCCGCAGCGATATCGGCGCGAAATTTGCCGCCGAAGCCGCCGTCGAGTGCATTACGCAATTCATGGACGAAGCGCGCCACAGCGCCCTTGCCGGCAAGCCCTATGCGGCATTCAACCTGTCGGAAAAGCCCGAAACCGACGACGAAACGCTGCAAATTTTCCGCCCGCTGTTCGCCTCGCTCGTCCAAACGTGGATGCAGAAAGTTTTCATGCACCTGATGGAGAACCCCTTCACTGACGAGGAAATGCAATGCGTGCCCGAAGCCTACCGCCCGTACTGCGACGACATCGTGGTCAGCGCTGCGGCTTATGGCACGACGCTGGTCGCCTACGCGCAATGCGACGATTTCTGGCTGGCGTTTCAGATCGGCGACGGGGCGATGCTCATTTTCAGGGGCGGCGACTGCTTCGTGCCCATCCCCGACGACGCGAATTGCCACGACAACATCACCACATCGCTGTGCGACCTCAACGCGCTTGACGAGTTTCGCTTCTGCGTTGACGGCAGCGGCAACTTCCCCACGACAGCCTTTGTCTGCACCGACGGCTTGCAGAAATGTTTCGAATCGGAAGAAGGAATGGGCGAATACCTCCTCAAAATGAGCCGCTTAGTGGCAGCAGGCGTCGAGACGTTGTTTACACCCCTCATGGAGAGAACGTTGCCCAAACTCAGCCTGATTTCCGGAGGCGACGACATCTCGATTGCCGGTGTGAGCAACAGCGACGCGCAAAACTAGCACCCGCTGAACCCGCTGAAAATGAGGTAAAACACCAGGCGTGAAAATCCGAATTTGTAAAATAAACTTTATAAAATTGGCGGATTTTGTAAAATAAACTTTACAAATTTCGCCTTTTTTGTAAAATATATTTTATAACTTTGCAGCGAACTTTATAAATCCACTGCACTATGAGCATAACAAAAGACGTGATAAGAGCGTGTATCAGCGACAAACGCGACGAAATAACGCATGCCGAAGTGGTGGCACGACCGTTCACCTTCGAGGAGCATGGCAACTATGTGATGGTGGGCGTGCGGCATGCAGGCAAGTCGTACCTCCTCTATCAACGCGTGAAAGAGCTGCAGGCGCAAGGCATCGGATGGGATGAAATCCTCTTCGTTGACTTCGAAGACGAGCGACTGATCGAAATGACCGCCGACGACCTCAACCTGCTGCTTGAAACCCACCTCGAGACCTACGGAAAAAAGCCTTATGTGTTTTTCGATGAAATTCAAAACATTGCCGGTTGGGAGAAATTTCTGCGGCGACTTGCCAATGCCAAATACCGCATATACGTCACCGGCAGTAACGCAAAAATGCTTAGCAAGGAGGTGGCGAGCACGCTTGGCGGGCGATTTCTCATCACCGAAGTGTTCCCATACTCTTTTAGTGAATATCTGGCTGCCAATCACGTTGACCTGCCCGACAGTTGGGAGCACTCCACCGAGCACAAAAGCAAAGTGATCGGCTCATTCAACGAATTTCTGCATTTCGGTGGACTGCCCGAAATCAACCTTTTTGTCAACAAACGCGCCATGCTGTCGAGCCTCTACAGCAAAATTTATTTGGGCGACATCTGCGCGCGCCACAGCCTGCAAAACAACAGAGCACTCAACCTGATGATCAAGAAACTGGCTGAATGCGTGCAACAACCGGTGTCGTTCAACCGACTCAAAAATACGCTCGCCGCAGCCGGTTGCAATATCTCGATACCCTCCATCGCCGACTACATAGAATACGCCATCGAGAGCAGACTGATTTTGCCGCTTGACAACGAGCGCTCGAAATTCGCCGAAAAAGAAACCAACAAAAAGTACTATTTCATCGACAACGGCATACTCGCGCTGTTCTTGCTGCACCCCAACGCGGCATTGCTGGAAAACGCCGTGGCGCTGCAGTTGATTCGCACCTACGGCATCGACAAAGTGGCATACTATAAAAACAGCTTCGAAGTGGATTTTGTGGTGCCGGAGCAGAAATTGGCTGTGCAAGTGGCTTACACGTTAAGCGACGAGAGCACCCGCAAACGTGAAGTGGGCGCGCTGCAAGCCTTTGCCAAAACACATCCCGACTGGCAATTACTCATCATCACCTACGACGAAAGAGGGACCATCCCTGACACGCCGATTGCTGTCGATGCCGCTTGGCACTGGCTTTTGACATAGCGCCTCGATGGGAACACCAACCTCAATAACTAAATAAACTTTACAAAATTGGCGGATTTTGTAAAATATATTTTATAGATTTGCAGTGGATAACGCTTAACTATTACTGAAATGAAAAGATGCCCTTATTGTCATAGCGAGTTTGCCGACCAAGCAACTTTCTGCCCCAACTGTGGCACGAAGCTCACCGCAAGCGACGACGCTACCTCGCAGAGATTTAATACGCCCCCGACGCGTCCGACGCCACCCAACCAACCTCGGCGACCGTCTTACTATGTCGAGCCGGAAAAGAAACAAAACACGTGGGTACTGCCGGTTCTGCTGGGCTTGTTGGCTCTGCTGCTCATCGGCGGCGGCGCTTATTGGTACTTCACCAACCAAAAAGACGCCGAAACCGAAATAACAGCCCAGACCGAGCAAGGACAAGCGCAGGAGCAAACGCAAGAGCAAAACCAAGCGCAGGAGCGAGAGCAAGTGCAGGAGCAACCCGCCAAGAGCGAGGATAGCACGCCCGCCGACACCCCATCGCCCACACGCTTAGACTCGAGCGACCCTTCGACGTCTATCTTTAACGCCATCAGCAACGGCACGTTAGGTATTACCCCCGGCATGACCGCCGACCGGTTCGCAGAGATAATGGCGGGCAACAAATCGAAAAATCCCAACATGATTTTGTACAATAACCCGCGCGATGGCTTCCGCTATCAGTATTTCTTCGACGGCAATGTGGGCTCGGCAAGCAACCCCAACAGCAACGCGACGCTTACGGGCGTAGCCATCAGTTGCCCCAGTAGCGACGCGGTGGAAGAGGTGTCGAACTTCGATCGCCTGATGCGCAACAGCGATGCCACTTTAGTTGGCGACAATATGTGGCGCACGAACCGCGACACGCAGACGGGCGCCGGCTGCAAGAATGGCAGATTCTACATTTATCACTACATGCCTAACGCGACCGACAAGAGCGCGCCGCCACGCGATGCGTGATTATAAATCTCAACTCCTTTATAAAAATGAAATTCAAACAATTTTTGGCGATTGCCGCCTGCGTGATGCTGTTGAGCTGCGGCGGCAACAATAAAGCCGACGCGCAAGCAGCCGGCGCCACCGAACAAACGACAACGACCGACGATGCCGCCGAGCGCGTGGCTGCAGACGGCTCCATCAGCTACCGCCCCGACACCGCACGCATCTTCCACGCGAGCGGATGGGACGAAGGCTCGGCGTTTATCGTGATTTCCAAGCGCGAGCTGCGCCTGAAGGTCTATGGAACCATCAACGGCGACACCACCCTGCTGGCGCAATATCCCGTGTGCCTGAGCCGCAACAAGGGTCAGAAAAGTCGCTCCGGCGATATGCGCACGCCCGAGAGCGAGCCTGGCAAACCCTTCCACATCAAGCAGATACAAGACGCGAGCAACTGGAAACACGACTTTGGCGACGGACGCGGCGAAATTCTGTCTTACGGACCCTGGTTCATGCGCCTGGCGACGCCTTTCAACGGCATCGGCATCCACGGCAGCACCAACAACGAGAACAAAATGCCCGGACGCGACAGCGAAGGCTGTATCCGCCTGCGCGACAACGATGTGGACCACCTCAAGCGCACCTACGCCTACGTGGGGATGCCGGTCATCATCAAAACCGAAACCCAAGGCCCCCTGCCCTTCGAACGCCAGTGATTTTCAGGGCGCGCGAGACAAAAAATCCGCGTGACGCAAAAAAAACTTCGAAAAAAAGGCGGAGTCTGCACGAAATATCGTATCTTTGTCAAAATTTACGCGTTTCTGACGCGCAAATCCCATCTGACAGAACGATAACTCTGAGAATAAACAATTTACATTAACCTGATAAAGCAAAAATTTATGAAGAACGAAGGCAAGACCTATTTGGAGAAAATTGCCGAAACCGGAAAATTTATTTCCGAAAAACTTAATGGCAAGACCCCGAAAACCGCTATCATTCTCGGCACCGGATTGGGCGACCTGGTCAATCACATCGAGATTGAAAAAGAATTTCCTTATACCGAAATACCCAACTTCCCCGTTTCGACGGTCGAAGGTCACAAGGGACGCCTGATTTTTGGCAAGCTCGGCAAGAAATATGTGCTGGCGATGCAAGGCCGCTTCCACTACTACGAAGGCTACGACATGAAGGAAGTGACCTTCCCGATGCGCGTGATGAAAGCCATCGGCGTGAAGACCGTTTTCGTGTCGAACGCTTCCGGCGGCATGAACCCGAACTTCAAAGTAGGCGATTTGATGGTTATCACCGACCACATCAACCTCTTCCCGGAGCACCCGCTGCACGGCAAGAACTACGAGGAGCTCGGCCCGCGCTTCCCCGCAATGGGCGAGACCTACAGCAAACGCCTGATTGACATGGCGAAACAAGTGGCTAAGGAGAAGAAAGTGCGGCTGATGGAAGGCGTTTACGTGGGCACGCAAGGCCCGACGTTCGAGACGCCCGCTGAATACCGCTACTTCTGGCGCATCGGCGGCGACGCCGTCGGCATGAGCACCGTGCCCGAAGTGCTCGTGGCGCGCCACGGCGGCATGGAAGTGTTTGGCATCTCGGTGATTACCGACCTGGGCGTCGAAGGCGTCGTGGAGAAAGTCAGCCACGAGGAAGTGCAGAAAGCTGCCGCAGCCGCCCAACCCATCATGTCGATGCTCATCCGTGAGGTAATCAACCGCTTCGAAGAACTGTAATTTTTTCAATGAAAGAAACTGAAATCTCAACCCTCGGTGAGTTTGGTTTGATCGACCACCTCACCGAGGGCTTGTCGATGCAACAACCATCGACGAGCAAAGGCGTGGGCGACGACTGCGCCGTGCTGCATTATGGCGACCGCGAGACGCTCATCACCACCGACCTGCTCTTGGAAGGCATCCACTTCGACCTGACCTACGTGCCACTGAAGCACCTAGGCTATAAGGCTGTGGTGGTAAACCTCAGCGACGTGTACGCCATGAACGGCACCCCGCGCCAAATCACCGTGTCGCTCGGCATCAGCAAACGCTTCACCCTGGAACACATCGAGGAACTCTATGCCGGCATCCGCCTGGCGTGCGAGCGCTACGGAGTGGACCTCGTGGGCGGCGACACCAGCGCGTCGGTCACCGGCTTGATTATCAGCATCACCTGCGTGGGCGATGCCGCAGCCGACGAAATCGTCTATCGCAGCGGCGCGCACGACACCGACCTCATCTGCGTCAGCGGCGACCTCGGCGCGGCGTACATGGGCCTACAACTGCTTGAGCGCGAGCGCAAAGTGTCGGTCGGCATGAAAGATTTCCAGCCTGACTTTGCCGGCAAGGAATATATCATCGAACGCCAACTCAAACCCGAAGCGCGCCGCGACGTGCTCGAGGAGCTCCGCAAAATCGGCGTGCGCCCCACCGCGATGATGGACGTGAGCGACGGCTTGTCGAGCGAGCTGCTGCATATCTGCAAAGCCTCCGGAACGGGCTGCCGCGTCTATGAAGAGCGCATCCCCATTGACTACCAGACTGCCGTGATGGCAGAAGAAATGAACATGAACCTGGTGACCGCCGCGATGAACGGTGGCGAGGACTACGAGTTGCTGTTCACCGTGCCGCTGACCGACCACGAGAAGGTGGCGCAGATGAAAACGGCGCGCCTGATTGGGCACATCACCAAGGCGGACCTCGGCACATGCATGATCACGCGCGATGGCGCCGAAATGTCGCTCCGCGCCCAAGGCTGGAATGCCTTCACTGAATAATCCCCCAATTTCTAAAATCCTCACGCAGATTACGCGGATTTTTAAAGATCCCTTTGATCTGCGTGATGTTTTTTTTGCATACGGGAACTGACTAGAGCGAGAGCGCCTGCCCCGCAGGACCGAAAAAAAGCGTTAAAAAATTTTTTTTATTGCCGCCGTTGGGTTACCTTTGTTTTTTGGAAATGAAGACAACCGGTAAAAAAAGCGTTAACTCACAAAATATCGAGCGAGAAGCGCAAGCGTGCGCCGAGACACTCCGTCGCGGCGGCATTATCGTTTACCCTACCGATACCATTTGGGGCATCGGCTGCGATGCGAGCAACGAGGCGGCTGTGGCGCGCGTGTGCGACATCAAACACCGCGACCCGGGCAAGGAAGGCTTGGTGACGCTGATTGCGAGCGCCGACGAACTGGACCACTATGTGGTGAACGTGCCGGAGATGGCGCGCGAGCTGATGGAGGTGGCTACCTCGCCGCTCACGGTCATCATGGAGGGCGCTTTCAACGTGGCGCCAAACGTAACCGGCGCGAACGACAGCCTGGGCATCCGCATCCCGCAAGACGCCTTCTGCCGACGCCTGTGCGAACTCTTCGGCGGCGCCATCGTTTCCACCTCTGCCAACATCAGTGGCACGCCCGCTCCCGCAGCCTTTGCCGACATCGCGCCCGAAATCCTCGAAAAGGCTGACTACGTGGCAAATCTGCGACGCGACGAGCAAAGCGACGGCAAGGCGTCGAACATCATCCTGCTGCGAGGCGACGGCACTTTTAAAATCGTCAGATAACCAGATATGATTAGCGAGCGACTGCAACGACTGAAGTACGTGATAGGCGACTATGTGTCAAGCAATGCCGCTTGGCTGATTTACAGTTGCTTGCGCTATCAATTAGGCTTTGTTTCAGGCTCTTACCATAGCCTCGGCGCCTTCTTGTGCAGCCCGATGGTGCTGCTGGGGCAGGTCATGTTCCCGCTGATGATGATGGGCGTTTACTACCTGAGCGGCTACTACGACGAGGTGTTTCGCAAGTCGCGCATGCAGGAACTGTTTGTCACCTTCTGCAGCGTGGTGGTCAACACCCTGCTCATCTTCCTGATTGCCATCATCAACGACCTCACGGGCGACCGCGACGCGGGCTACGAAATGATTTTGCTGCTCGCCGCGGTGCTGATGGCGCTGGTTTACGGCGTGCGCGTCTGCATCACGACCCATGCCGCCAAGCGCATCAAGAGCCGCCAATGGAGCTTCCCCACGATGATTATCGGCTGCGGCGCGTCGGCAACGGCGTTTGTCGAGAAGCTCAACACCTCGCGCAAGGCGACGGGCTATAAGCCGGTGGGCTACGTCAGCCTGCCGGGCGAAAACAACGTGAAGCAACCCGGGCTGCCCACCTACGAGATGAGCGAGCTGTCGGAAGCCTGCAAACAGCTGGGCGTGAAAGAGTTAATCGTGGTACCGACAAAAAGCGACCGCCAAATCACACTCGAGACCATCAACAGCCTCTATAGCTTGGGGCTGCCCATAAAAGTCACTGCCGACCGCTACAACATGCTGATGTCGCGCGCGAAAATCAGCAGCTTCGAGGGAGATCCCTTGGTGGATGTGTCGAGCAGCGGAATGAGCGCAGCCGGACAGAAAATTAAACGCCTGATTGACATCGTGTTATCGGTCATCATGCTATTGATTTTAATACCATTTTTCCTGCTCATCGCTCTGATTATCGTCATCGACAGCCGCGGACCGGTGTTCTACAAACAGGAACGCATCGGCTACCGCAACCGACCCTTTAAAATCCTCAAATTCAGGTCGATGGTGAAAGATGCCGAACAACCCGGGCAGCCGCAACTCTCCAACGAGAAAGACGCGCGCGTGACGCGCTTTGGCAAAGTGATGCGCCGCTTCCGCATCGACGAGTTGCCGCAGTTCTTCAACGTGCTGCGCGGCGAGATGTCGATTGTGGGACCGCGACCGGAGCGCCAATACTTTATCGATCAAATCATGGAGCGCGTGCCGGCTTACGCCATCCTACATTCGGTGCGACCGGGCATCACCTCGCTGGGCATGGTGAAATACGGCTATGCGTCGAACATCGACCAAATGGTGGAGCGCGTCAACTACGACCTGCTCTACATTGAAAATATGTCGCTGCTGAACGACGCAAAAATCATGATGTACACCATCAAAATCGTTTTCTTGGGACGAGGAGTATGACGGAGACGACGAAAAAAATCGGCTGGTTCGAGCGCTTTTTGCGCTGGCGCGAACAGAAAATCAGCGAGCGAAATTTCGTGGTCGTGGTGGCTGTCGTCGTCGGCGCGGCTGCCGGTTTGGCGGCGGTACTGCTCAAATGGCTGATTGCCTCCATCGCCGGACTGCTCACCTCGACCATCACCACCGAGCAGGGCAACGCGCTCTATCTGGTGTTCCCCGCCGTGGGCATCATGCTGACCAGCATTTACGTTTACTATATCGCGCGCGAAAACATCTCCCATGGCGTCACGCGCGTGCTTTACGCCATCGCACTGAAAAAGAGCCGATTAAAGCGAGGCGACATGTTCCATTCGCTGATTGCTTCGGCGGTAACGATTGGTTTCGGTGGTTCGGTGGGTGCCGAGGGTCCTATCGTCTATACCGGCGCGGCAATCGGCAGCAACGTGGGCAGCGCGCTTCGGCTGACGCCACAGACGATGATGCTGCTGGTGGGCTGCGGCGCGGCGGCGGGTATCGCCGGCATCTTCAAAGCCCCCATCGCAGGCATGCTGTTTGCCGTCGAAGTGCTAATGCTCGACCTGACGGCGGGCGCGGCGTTGCCACTGATTATGGCGTCGGTGGCAGGCGCGACGGTGGCATACATTTTCACGGGCTATAACGTAGAATTTTTCTTCTCGCAAAGCGAACCGTTCTTCGCCTCGCGCATCCCCTTCGTCCTGCTGTTAGGCGTGGTGTGCGGGCTGATGTCGGTTTATTTCAATAAAGTGATGGCGCGGCTCGAAAAGCTGTTTAAACGCATCACCTCCAAGCACTTGAAGGTTATCGTGGGCAGCATCACCCTCGGCATCCTGATTTTCCTGCTCCCGCCGCTCTACGGCGAAGGTTACGATGCCATCACCAACCTCATCAACGGCGACGTGGACGCCATCATGAGCGGCAGCCTGTTCTACGGGTGGCGTGGCAGCGTGTGGGCGGTGTTGCTGTGTGTGGTAGCGCTTGCGGCGCTGAAGGTGTTTGCCACGGCGGCGACCACCGGCGGCGGTGGCGTTGGCGGTACGTTCGCGCCCTCGCTGTTCGTGGGCTGCATGGTGGGCTTCGCCTTCGCGTGGTTTGTCAACTCGCTCGGCTTTATCGACCCTGCCAATCCGCTAAGTATCAAGAACTTCGCGCTCCTAGGCATGGCGGGCGTCATCGCAGGCGTGATGCACGCGCCCCTGATGGCAATCTTCCTCACCGCGGAGATGACCGGCGGCTACGAATTGTTCCTGCCGCTGCTGATTGTCGCCGCGATCTCCTACGCCACCTCGCGCATCTTCATGCCCTACGGCATCTACGCGCGCCGTCTTGCCGAACGTGGCGAGTTGCTCACCCACCAGAAAGACCAAACGGTGCTCACCCTGCTGAAAATGGACAGCGTTATCGAGACCGACTTCCTCATCGTCCATCCCTCCGACAGCCTCAAGGAGATGGTGGACACCATCAGCAAGAGCCGCCGCAACCTGTTCGCCGTCACCGACGACAACGACAAACTGCTCGGCATCGTGCAGTTGGACGACATCCGCAACATCATGTTCCGCCCCGACCTCTACCGCCGCATGACCGTCAGCGAATTTATGGCGCGACCACCGGCGAAAATCGTCACGGGCACGTCTATGGAACAGGTGATGAAGACCTTCGACGACACGGGCGCATGGAACCTGCCCGTGGTGGACCCCGATGGCAAATACGTGGGATTCGTCTCAAAGAGCAAGATTTTCAACAGCTACCGCCAAGTCCTCAAGCACTACTCCTACGACTAATTTAGTTAGGAGTTAGGAGTTAGGAGTTAGGAGTTAGGAGTTAGGAGTTAGGAGTTAGGAGTTTCCCCGCGCAGAAAAAAGAAAATAACATGACAAAAGAAGACCTAAGAATCGTTTTCTTCGGGACACCCGAATTCGCCGTCTGCAGCCTGCGCGCGCTCGTTGACGGCGGCTACAATATCGTGGGCGTGGTGACCATGCCCGACAAGCCCGCGGGACGCGGCAAACACCTGATGCAGAGCGACGTGAAGCGCTTCGCCGTGGAGCGTGGACTGCCTGTGCTGCAACCCGTCAGCCTGAAAGACCCGCAATTTATCGACGCGCTGCGAGCCCTGCAGCCGCAGTTGCAAATCGTCATTGCCTTCCGCATGCTGCCCGAAGCCGTGTGGTCGCTGCCCCCGCTGGGCACATTCAACCTGCACGCGTCGCTGCTGCCACGCTACCGTGGCGCCGCCCCCATCAATTGGGCGGTGATAAACGGCGACACGCAGACCGGCGTCACCACCTTCTTCCTGCGCCACGAGATCGACACCGGCGACATCATCCGCCAACAAGCCATCGACATCAGCCGCACCGACAACGCCGGCGACGTGCACGACCGGCTTATGGAAATAGGCGCGAAAATGGTGATTGACACCGTCAACGACGTGCTCGCCGGCAAAGCAAACGCCACGCCGCAGAGCGCTTGCGCCGAGCAACCGACCCCTGCGCCGAAGATATTCAAGGAGGACTGCCGCATCAACTGGCAACAGCCCGCCGAGCGCGTTTACAACCTCATCCGCGGGCTCGCGCCCTACCCCGGCGCCTTCAGCTCGCTGCAACGAGGCGACGGCTCCACTCTCGACATCAAAATCTACGCCACTGCCGAACCCGTTGCCGCGCAGGGCACGCTCCCGCCCGTCGGCACGCTCCGTTGCGACGACAACAAATCGCTGTGGGTGGCGTGTGCCGACGCCTGGCTGCCCGTGCTGCAACTGCAACAACCCGGCAAACGCCGCATGCCCATCGACGAGTTTCTGCGTGGCTTCCACCCAAACGACTGCAAATTCCTGTAAATCATGTGGTTATATTTCGGATTGATCGCTCTCGTCATGCAAGGTTACGTGGCATGGCACGTGTGGCAACTGCTCCCCTGGTGCGTGGGCGCCAAGGTGGCGGTGATGGCGCTCATCGCCGTGGCTGTGGCATGCGCGGCGGGGCAGTTTTACAGCGACAAATTTCCCTTGTGGCTCGCCACGACCATTTACGAGGTGGGCAACTCGTGGCTAGTGATTTCGCTGTACCTGACGATGGCGTTTCTGCTGCTGGACATCGGCAGGCTCACGCGCCTCGTGCCGGCATCGTGGACCCACGGCAACGGCGTGACGTGCGGCGTGCTCACCCTGCTGATGCTCGTCATCTTCATCGGCGGCAACATCCACTATCACCACAAGCAGCGACGCGAAATCACCATCACTTCCCCCAAAGTCACCAAGCCCCACAAAATTGTGATGTTCAGCGACATGCACTGCGGCTACCACAACCGGCGGGCGGAGATAGCGCGATGGGTGGACACCATCAACGCCGAGCGCCCCGATGTGGTGCTCATCGCGGGGGACATCATCGACGGATACATCCGCCCGGTTGACAAGCAAGCCACGTGGAAAGAGTTCCGCCGCATCAGCGCGCCCGTTTATGCGTGCCTGGGCAACCATGAATACATCACCGGCCTCGACGCCTCGCTGCGCTTCTACCGACAAGCCGGCATCAAGCTTTTGCGCGACCGCACAGCCAGAGTGGGCAACCTGCTCCTGATTGGGCGCGACGACCGCAGCAACCGCCAGCGCGCCAAACTCGCCGCATTGCTGCCCGCCAACAACGCCGCCTACAGCATCGTGCTCGACCACCAGCCCTATCAGTTAGAGCAGGCGGAAACCGCGGGCATCGACCTGCAGCTCAGCGGACACACCCACCACGGACAAGTGTTCCCGCTGAACCTGCTCACCAACGCCATGTACGAATGCGCTTACGGCTGGCATTCCCGCGGCAACACACGCTACTACGTCTCGTCGGGCATAGGGCTCTGGGGCGGGAAATTCCGAATCGGTACCGACTCCGAATACCTCGTCATCAACATCACCCCCGCGCGCAGAACCCGCTGAACTCGCAGACTCCCCTCAGACGATATTATTTATTTCGTTAGGTCTGATGGGGTATGATTTTCTCCTTTGCTACTGATTAAGTCTGATTTTTTCTCACGCGGATTACGCGGATTGAGAAGGATTTTAATTAATCCTTTTTGGAGGCTTCTTTTTCTTTCTGATACTTGGAAAAACTCTGCGTGTTTTTCATGAGTTTAAGGATTTG
>Ga0181612_120428_pt1 | contig 12546 bp, 1 predicted proteins | sample HoacroProtozoa21_FD_119630 | JGI IMG/M metagenome (GOLD analysis project Ga0181612, IMG submission 119630) | Hoatzin crop microbial communities from Cojedes, Venezuel. Combined Assembly of Gp0051906, Gp0051904, Gp0051908 | reverse complement strand
TGAAGCATCCGAACTCTACTTTTGCCAACCAAATGCAAGGAGGCCAGGTACCTAAGAGTGCACTCTCATGTTTGAATGCTAGACAACTACATACCTTCCTGATGTCTTGGCCCCTTTTTGTCGGCAGGGCCTGACCGTCATGTCCTTACCTTCAGTGAGGGCACACACTGGTTCTGAATGGCTGTGCTCAATGTGTCAAATATGAGCAAAATTCCCTTTATCCAAAAGGAAATCCTGCTTAATGAAGGGCTACAGAGGTCGGCTCTTATAAAAGCCACATTAAGAAGACTGGTTATTGGCTCTTCCTCCTCGCACCCTTGTGATCCACCATGCAAATTAAAGATTAAGTTTGTGACTTTTCTTCAAAACATTGCAAATGCTTTTATATCTCATTGTAAATACAATCTATATTGAATTTGGTTTACATTCTAGATAGAGAATGAAACTTGCTTTTTTTAAAAAATTTTTCTAGGCACATGTTGCCTGTGAAAGATAGAAAGCAGATGGTTTATTAAAAAACAGACACAAAAATCCTAACAGCTCTAAACATTGTATGGACTTTTTTCTCTGCTCTTCAAGCTAGTGATTTGATTATCTTAACTCACTTTTGAGGATGACTGACCATTCAGATCCATATTCTGATTAATTATTCCACAAAACCTCTTACTTTACAAACTGGTCATTTCAGAATTATAGTTTTAGATGTCTCATATCTAAACGCAACTGTTTAGCATGTTTTGGGTTGCTACGTTCTGGATACGTGAAAGGATCTTTTCTGGTTTAACTCAAAAATGAGTAAAGTGAGGCATTACAATGTAGACAACACAATCTTTCCAGCTACCAAATCTATGAGCTAAGATGATTGGTTTTTGTCTAGTTTAAATCAGTATGAAATTGAAATTGACCCGGCAAAATCTGTCATTCATCTTGAGAGAGAAAAACCTCGTGCAATGTTTCAACAGCTGCTTCATTGCTTGTCTCTGACTTAACAACTGCGATATAGCACTTTATGTATGACTAGGCAAAGCACAGATATTGTTTTAGAGCATCATTATGAGTCTGGTAAATAGATTTAGACTAAGGATATGAAAACAAACTCTGTAATTTTCTATAGCTGTGTTTAAAGGACTTCTGATTGGCAGCACAACTGATTGTATTGACCAAAAGAGCTGTGGACATCTGGCTTTCTAGCTCTACAGATGAAAGACCATATGTTATAAAAAAATACAGTGTGAGTGGGGCAAAAGTAGTTGTGGGCAGAATGTATGAGCAGAGGTCAAAGCTAAGAGAAATCCAATCCTGTCAACAATGTTGCTCCAACAAGAGGTGAATGATGTAGGGCTGTTGGGCAATGCAGAAATTTTGTTGACTTATTGACCAACACACAGTTAAGCTGACTGCTGAATATCTCTGAAAACCTCAGGGATCTCTCTGCTTCACCTTCCCTGATGATGAGAAGAATAGGTTACATTACAAATGTCTACAGCTTACCGTAAGTGTCTTATGTCCATACCTTCAGCTGTTTCATCAACCTTCAACTGAGTACAGTGTAACTGTTTAAGATCAAATTAACACATATCATAATTTTCAAAATCAATCCCAGTTTTCCCATACTTACATTTCTGGAAACAATGCATCCATTCAAATTCATTGCAAGTGAGTTATGAGGTGACTGAAGCCCTCCATTCACTCATAATTTACCATTTGATGCCCTTTTTTCAAATGTTAATGCGAAAGTTACGATCACAAGCTTAAAATCATTTGCCCATACTGTTCCCTATTTGAGCTCACAAAAAGACATATGAATTTTATAGGCCCAGCTTACAGTACGGACTGTTAAAACAGCAGTACGTCTACTGGTTTAAAAAAAAAAAAGTTGTTTCTAAATACAAAATAAGAAATAAAAATTTTGCTTTACATAACACCAAGTGCTATGTGGTGGCATATCTTTCATTTTTGTCAGGGATCAATGAAAACAAAAATAGATTGAAAATTTTGTATTAAAATTGTGCTCAAGTAAGGGGGGGTACAAATTAGAGATCTTTACTCTTCTTGAAGTCAGGATGATACATTCCAGAGACTAAACAAACAAAATTCATACCAAGTTGGTTGGCATTTTGAAAGGTGCTAACTCAGCATACTGCTGCAAGTTTCTGCTGAAATGAGCATGTTTTATTCATTGAAACAAACATCTGTGATTCAGTGTGATAGATTTTAATATAGTTAAACAATACAACAAGATGTGTTTTAGAGAAAAACATCAGTATGAATGAATGGTTCTTGCAAGCTCCACAACACCCACTTTTAAATTATATTGAATAATAGATTTCTCTCCAGATTACTCCTATCAACTTCGAACAATCTTTTTGTATCATTAAGTGAAGTCAACAAAGCAGATAAAAGGGTATTTTTCCCCAAAACATGGTATCAACAATTTTAAATTGGGATTTTTTCATAGTATACGAAACTACAGCATTTGTGTGTGTCAGCGGTTTAAGGTGACTTCATGCACTGAATTAAAAGGTGCCAGGGTAGTACAGCCAAGCACACTACAAATCACAGAACTGTTCACTTGTGTTGTTTCTTTTCATAGTGTCACTAGGTAAAGTTATTCAATGCAGTTCTAAACAAGAGCAAGGAAAAAGAATTTAAAAAAAAAATCATTCTTGGACTAGGAAAAGGATGTTATTCCCCACCTCCCAAGACAATTAGCAAATAAGACCCCCAAGCCTGAACCAGCTTCAGTTTGCCTTGGTCTTTTAAGATGTTCCTAATTAGTTTAATCCCAGCCACCAGCTAGGTGTGGCTTTTGCAGTTCTTATTCCAGGTTTCATAAAGAATTTTACACAATATGGGCCCCAAATCAGACAACTGTTTTGATGTTGAAGAGCACAGGCTGTAAGCAGAGCATATGGTCATTGTTCCTTGCAATCGCAGACCGAGCATCCTCAAGGAAGCATGAAAGTTCTCTAGATACTTGCAAAAGACCATTGCATAATATGTAATTTCATGTTCAGTAATCATTTCTTCACTGGGTTCAGATGATAAAGTGGATACAGATGTTCATTAGCAACAAAAACATAAGCAAACAAGGCAGCAATCCAAGAAGCTGCTAGCAATTGAAAAGTCCAAGGCTGACCATCACATATTGCAGTCACAAACATTCATCTTTAAACCAAAAACCAGAATCTGCCCCCTCCACTTTCTATAGGAGTCCAAATTAGATTTTCTCATCCTACCCATACTTCAAGGGTATACTTCAATATTAAGTCTCAGTGGCCTAGGCATGCAGAATAGCTTGCAACTTTCCAGCCAGTCAGGATTTGCTCCTACAAATCTTTCCATTCAAACAGTCTTCCCTACCACACCTTTTTCCAAAAATCTCCACAGGTGGAGAGTCAGAGACTCATAGTCTGGCTTTGTTGATCTGATTTCTGGTGTCAAAAATAGGTAGTAAGAAAGATTCATCCTGGGACCTTTTCCAGAGGTATTTTCTCTCCCAGCTTTCCAGCGGAGGAGGAAAACACAAAGAAGATCAGCTGCAGGGAGCGACAGCTTCTATTTGTCACGTCGAACATCCCGGACTCTATCCCCGTCCTCTGGAGGGAATCATTCACAGGGAGAAGATTAGCCAAAAGGATTAGCAGGCAGCCGGATTATCCACGCGCACAGCTCAGTCAACTAATAAACCAGAACCTTTATGCATTTTATGCCTTTTAACCTCTCGGTTTCCGGACTTCTGATACTCATCCCTTTAAGCATCGCCGTACCTTAGGAGATGCTGAATACTCAATCGATGGAGATAGGTTTGTGGCTGATCCGGCACGTCTGAGTCATTTCCCATCAGCCACAAGATGTCAGTGTTGCTGAATGTTATTTTTCTTACCTGCACAGAAGCAGCTCTAGATGTTGCTGAGGGTGGCTGTCGACACTGGCCTTTATTCAGTAAGTCTAACAAAAAACCCAAGAAATTACACACAACCAAAGACAATAAAAATCTGCAGGACAAAGTTCATTTTGGTATTAACCATAATAAGTAAAACTCGAACTACATGGTTATTGCTGCCACCTTCTCCGAGCGAGCAAATCCTTGTGTCTTTTCACACGTCCCAACTTACGCAACACTTGAGCTTGGTAGACTGTTCTTGCACAGCAGCGTCACTTGGAAAGGAGCAACCAAAGGTGACACCAGAGCTGTTTAGTCCATCCCACCAGAAATGAGGCTGTCAGGAAATCTGAATCTACCAACTCTCACTAAATACGGGATCTGAAATCAAAGAACATGCTAATAGCTAGGTCCCAGTTATACTCTTGGTATGTACTTCCACACCCCTCTGGCTCTGGCAGCAGGCTCTGCCCACATGGCTCCATCATGGAGATCTCTCCGTGCCCAGACTTGTTTCTTCTCTGTATCACTTCCCCAATTGTATGAGCACACTTTTTTGTAAGGCCAAGCTACAAACCAGTATACTGGACTATCTGGTTTTAAAACACCCTTTCCTCTTCCCAACCCTTCCCAAAAGGCCAAGGTCAGGCAGCAGGGGAACTTTTGAACCGATATTGTTGTGGACTCAATGTATTGTGAAACTGCACCTCGGATTTCCTCCGCAGACTGACCGACCCGTATGTCGATTATTTTTCTGCTTCCTTCTTGGTTGCAGGAGATTTGCTTCACCAAACACTGACTTGACTTCCACTTCTAAGTATAGCAGAGCATGGGTACAATTAGCATGAGAATTCCTGTTTACATTATTTTCTGCCATTCATGTCCTCTGAACTTATTTACTTTTGAAATCACAGGAAGCACAACTTCGGTGGGAGTAGAGACAGGATTGCTCACCGTGAAAAAAGTTAGATGAATAGAGACAGATGAATTTATACACACTTGCAGTTATGAAAATACACAATGGAAACACAGTTATTTGAGTTGGGAAGTTAAGTAGACAGTTTAATACATTTGATCCCTCTATAATTTGTTTTCAAAAATATGAATATTATCTCCCAATAACAAATCCAAATAATTTAATTACAGAGGGCATATTTAGGGGGGAAAGAAGATTTTACCTAATTCTTTCAACCTTTCCCCAGCTGCCTTCCCTGCCCCTCTTTTTCTCCCCAAAACACAGCCCATTCTTTGAAAAATACTGCCATAGGCAAAGCAACAAAAACAAACCTCAGGGAAAGTCTTTCCCATTTCCAAATCTTCCTTCCATGTGTGCCGAACACCTCAACTAGGAAACTCTATTCTCAGTTTAATAAAAATCATTCTGCACAAAGACAAATTCTGCCAGCTCCTCCCTGTTCCATTAAGCAGTCTGGTCGTAGTGACCTTAAATCCCTATTTTTCTTTCCGTCCCATCTTTGCATTGTGTCGAAGGCACCATCTTCTCTGCCGCAGTCAGAGATTCTGTTTGCTTGACGTTTTCCTGCCTTCCCTGTTAGTGACAGCAGGCACAAACGTGCCAATATTCACAGGTCTTGAGTCGCTGGCGTGCCCGGCTGTTGTGCAGAGGCGCGGGCTGACTGCTCGCTGCGTGCACAGTGACCATTTGTCTGCAGTTTCTGGCTGCCTGGAAATCTGGTAGATTACTGCCCAAAGTGGTAGAGTTGGCAGGAGTACAGTGGAGAGATTCTCAGAAAAGCCTGACGGTTTCTGTTAAACTAGCTTGCCTCATTAAAGAGTCACATTTGCTAGGGTCATCTCAGGATGAGGATGGCTGGGGTTTATTTTCTTTTTCCTGGGGTCCCACTCAGTTAAGAATGTTTTCATGCAAATTCTAAAATTTCCAAGCTATTTACCAAAACTACATAGACTTGCTGAGACTCTGAGCTACAAACCCGGGGGGGGGTGGACGTTCATTTTTAATATAATTCCTGGAAAAGTTAAGGAGGTGACTGAAGCAGGGTTATTTGATCCAGCTCATACGTACATAGCGGGCTAGCTTAGCTAAACAAGGTATTGTGCTTCAAATAACTAGAGCAGTCGAAGAGGTAAAGGTTGAGATGGCATGGGAAAGGATTTCATCAGCCCAAAATTAATAAAGACAGGGATGGAAACACAAGACTTAGAAACGCGAGAGTGGAGGAGTATCTCATTTCAGGCACGCCTGTGTAAAGGTGAAGCAGCCTCGTTAATGTGCACTCTGGCATAAGCCAGTTCTGGCATCAGAGCCCTGCCCTAAGGATATGCCTTTTTCACCTGCTTTTCTTTTTCCTCCCCCCTAACAAACTAGGGATTTTGCTGGTTGGAGGTAGGGCGAGGCATAGTCCTGGGGCATTTTTGTTTTCTTTTTCTTTTTGGAGTGGAGACTTAAGGAAAGAAAAACACAATTCTAATTTTAAATTATAAAAGGACAAACTTCAGCTGTATTGCTTAATTCAGTTTCACACGCAATAACCTTTCAAATGGTGCTTGAAAGTCAACTCAAATTTCAATATAAATGATACTGCCAAGTTAGCATCTACGTATGAGACACTGCCCTTTATATTGCACTATCATCCCTTTGAATGTGTTGAACAGTAATTTTAATAGAATCATAAAAATCTTCAATTTCCTCTGTAGATCTAACCAATGCCAAGAGCTGTAAAAGAGTTATGCTTCTGTCTCACTTGTAAGGTTTGCGATTATTTTAACATCTCAGTTTTTGCCGGTCTTGTGTATTTAGATCCTAGGCCTGTTACCTCTTTGCTTAGAAAAACCTTTCCAATAAGAACGGCTCAAACTATTTTGTCCTTACTTGCTTCTCCTAACAAGGATGTTAGCATTGGAAGCTAGAAGTGAAAAAGAAATCGGAGGTATGGAAATATCCTGATGCCAATGTGCTTCATAATTTGACTTTAGCAAATATTCAGTACTGTGAATTAACAAGGGCACTGGAAAGTAGTTTAAATATGTATCAGATGCTGATACATGGCTGGGTTTTAATGTGAGAAATTTAAGCCCACAAAGTGATTTCTTGAGAAACATTCAAATGACAGAAAATGGTGGGGAGAGCAAAAATATAACCTCAGCTTAAACTACAGCCTTTCGGCACACGGCTCTGTCACTACAAGAGGGAAAACGCGTCCCTGTAAGAACCACGGGGGCAAAGAGGGTGTGGGAAGGCTGCGGGAGAGTTGTCCTCCCGCACTCGCAGAGACCAGCTTCAGTGGCCCCAGCATCCCACCGCCAACGCAGCCACCTCGCTCGGGTACAAACGATGGCGCGAAGTCCGTGCCAGCTGGGAGCCGGGGATGCAGCCACCTCTTTGCTGGATGAACTAGCAGTGGTGGATCACGCGTGAAGAGCCTGACTCATCCTTCCCTGCAATGCGGCAAACCTGGCCATGAGCAAGCGCTTCGTCTCCCCAGTCAAACGTAACCCTCGGCCAGCACGGACGGAAGTCCAGGGTCTGTCGTACCACCCTGCCTTCCCACACCCAGCACTTCCCTACATTCCCACCCCACCAGCCATCCGCTCTGGAGGTAGCTGTAGGTTTTGAGCAGCCTCATTCATGCTTTCCTTACCCAGTTTGAAAGAGGAATCACTCAGACCGGCTGAGTGCCTTTCGAAACAATAAATGCTGCACAAAGGAATATAGATTTTCGTTTTTTAATTATTCCGCATTCAGGCTGTGAGGAAGGCGTGACTGCTCGGACAGAGGCAGCTTGATTAGCACTTCGTAATTCACGCATGTGTGGATTCACTTTAAAGAAATTCTGCTTGGGTTTTTCTTTTTTTTTTTTTTGGTTTGACATCTCTAGAGAAAAGCTTTCATCAAAATCTGCTCTGCTGTTTCTTAAGGAAAAATATACTTTTGGCCATGTGAAAAAGCAAAATTAAATATTCCAGCTCACCCCAATACTCCTGGGGGCTTGAAATATGTCAGGGGCAGCATTTTAGGGGTAGAAGAGGCATTTTGCTGCTGTTATGAGTACTTGCCCAAGCTTGTCCAAAACAGGCGCTTCATCTGACACAGTTTCAGGCAACTCGTTAAGGTTTAAAAGTGCAGCTTCCAAAAAAACTGTGGAAGTGTAACTCCAGTCCCAGTATGCAGCAGCAGAACTGAAGTTCCTCAGGATTCTTCTGCCAGATACTGAGAGCTGCTCTCAAAAGTGGGTTCTTAGGCACTAAACCATAGGTTTCACATGTATTACGGGGCAAGTCTTTCATGGATGACCACTGGTAGGTCATCTTATGTTTTCACATGCCTTACTACAGACATCTGCTGTATGATTTCCATGGATCTTTGCTATGAACACCTAAAGCACAATAAAATACAAAGGGCCCTGAAAGAGAGGATCATAATCATCTTATCCTGGTGCCTTCTTGACACAGAAGTATCTGGCTCCATTCAGTATCTTTACGATAGATCTAATAATGCCTTTTTATAAGGCCATTGTGAACAGAAATGTGGTAGCTTGGGGGAGTTGTTAAGATATAATGTAACAATGAAAACGACAGAAGGAAGCCTAGGATGAAACTAACCCATACTAGTTACTAAACAAAGCCAGAGGCCATATGTAATAATGGGACTAAAATACCTGTGATCACATCATCTGAGAGTTCGGCATAATGCAAAAGAATCAGTGTAAAGCTGGGACTTCAATCAAATCTTTAATTATGGTATTTCTTAATTTTAAACACTTGATTTATGCTTAACATTCACAAAGCGTAGGAATTTTTCTTGTACTCATACATTAGCTATGCAATGCACTCTCTCTAAATTCACAGCATTTTGATCTAAAAGAGCCTGAATATCTGGAAATGACTGATTTATTGCATGCCTAATGATTGACTTCTTTTCTACTTTTCCACTAATATTTTAATTTCTTAAGAATTTCTGTTAAAATTTTGCAAGGTAAGCAATGATTTTGTATGATTGTATATCCTTACCTCAGTATTAGCTACATCCAACCTTACCCTGCATTTATTCTTAGTGGAAAATGTCCTGAGACTTTACTATTTAAGCATCAGTCATGCCATGAGACTAACCTATAAAAAGAATCTGGATCACCCTTTTTTTCAGAAGGCCACATGTACAGTGTCAGTAGGGCATCACACTTTGAGTCCAGAAAATGTTTAAGTGTTTCTGAATTGGGGCCTGGATAACACATCAGTTATGGTTATTTGCAAGCCACATTTCAATATCCAGCTTTTCAGGCTGTGTGTTTTTGTAGTTGCAACTTTCCACCTCCCCCGCACTGATTTAAGTGATGTTATTCTTGGCTAATAGTAATTGTGAGAAAATTTAATTCCATCTGTTTCCACCAAAAGCAGAAAATAGAATGTGAGAATCAATAGAAGACTGCACTTGTTATACATATTTGTCACAATCAGTGGCTTTGCTAAGGAAACATGTCTGCAGGTATGATTTGCAAAATAAATAGCAAGTCACAGCATCTGATCACCAGCTGTCTCGTTTAAGAAAGTCAGAGCCTCTTCTGACAGCTATGGATCATGAGCTTTCAGACGTTGCACAGCCTCTCCAGACTCATTCAAGGGGAAAGACGTCTTTCACCATACAAATGGATGGATGACAATTTTAATAGAAGTACAGATCTGGCTGTGCATTCATCATCAAAGTTTTGGGTTGACATCCGGTAGTTTCTCCATCTGAGATGATCACTCTCTCATACCCATGCTGATTACTCTGTATCCTTTGTGATTTCATATGCAGTTACTGTGCTTCATCAGAGATTTCTAGATGACTAACGGCAGCACCATTTCAGGTTTTCTCCCTAGTTAACGCTGTCAGCATTGAAATCTCTGTGGCTCCCCTTGGCTCAGTTGTCTCATTCATGGTCATGACCAAACCACAAAGAGGCAAACACACAGCACTTTCATAAGTCCTAGCAAGCCTGTGCTTCATGTACAGGCACAGCACTGCTCTTTCTTCAAAACCGTATTCTATCCACCTGGTAGGACATACCAGTGTCTTATCTGCATGTTTTTATTGCAACCATAAGCTGGGTGGATCATTTAATGAGTCCTTCAGCAAGAAATACTAGATTCCTTCCCAGAGTATTGTGTGTTTAATGTGTTATCACGGTTTGCAACACCTCTGCCTAATTCTGCTACAGTCTCTGTGTAATACAGCGTATTTTTGCAGATGGTGCTGTGACACAGCCAGTATCAGCTCACGGTTTCTTGCTGTGTCAACAAAACCCAGTTTAGTGGTGGTAGCACAGCATCTCCTCCAGGCACCATCTCCCTACCCAAGCGGGCAGCACACCCTTTGCAGCCTCCCTCACCCCCAAATAAAGCACAGCTCTGGGGTGCAGGAATGTAGGACCCATCCCTCCATCAGAACAGTTGCTCTGCAGCTTGGGATCTCCTCAGCACTGTGCAAACCTCACCTTCAGGTCGGTGGCACAGGATAAAGCTGGGTCACCTGCACCCACGGCCACCAGGAGGGGGACCAAGCCCACTCCAGTCCCGTCAGCCAAGAGTCCCTCCCAGGAATAACAGGCATAGCTTGTGAATTTAAAAGGTGATTTAGGGGTTCCTTAGACCTTACAAGACTTACAATCAGATAATTAAAATGGTTTTCATAAAATGTGGATGCTCAGCCTTAAGAGTTCAAGTGCCTTGAGCTTCAAAGTTAATGCCTGTTGTTTGCCAAAATACATAGAAAAAAGGTGTGCTTGACTGCTGCACAGCAACACTAAAAAGAAAAGTCATTAAAAAGGAGCATTGTTGGATGAATAATGCCTTTATGTTAGTTAACAGTACGCCTTCATCTGGAACTCTGTTTGCCATACCTGGGCTTGAATTTTAGCAGAGTGTACATGCAGTAAAACCTGGCAAGTCCAAAGTGGTTAATTACAATGTTCAGCAGCCTACAAACACTCCCATAGGCAGAGGGATTGAAGGCAGTATAACTGCCTTCAATTTAGAGGGAAGCAAGCAAAAGGTGATAGAACAGAGGTGTGTAACATAAAGAACAACTTGGGAAAATTAGGGTAAAATTGAGTGTTTAGTTTTTCCTAGAGGCTTCCCTATAGGTCAATGCAGTTAGAACATAAAAATTCTTAAATAAGTCAAAGGAATATTTTCTACAATGCCTAACTGCTATGAAAATGTCGGAGGAAACAAGAAGTCAACAGCTTTAAAAGAGGGCAGACACTTAAATGTATATCTGCAATTATCCTAACTGAAATAAAACATATGGAGATCGATCAGTAGCAGAGCACAGGAGAAAAGCCACTTGCTGAACTCTAAGCTCCATAGCAGAGCACAGGAGAAAAGCCACTTGCTGAACTCTAAACTCCATATGATATGGTTTTATCATATCAGCTGACAGTAAGGTGAAGCTCTTATAATGCCATAATAATAAACTGTAGTTCCATAGTACAGCAAGTGCCGTATGTAAACAAATACTTTCAAGTCTTACTTGTCAATATTCAGGGGGTTTAAAAATGTTAGTAACATATTCAGTAGTATCACATTCACAGAGGGTACAGAAAGAACTTCAGGTGTTATTCCTCTCCCAGTCAACACAGAGTCTCTCCCTGCCTTTTCCAGCAGGAAATGGCCAGCTTAGGCAAGGGGACAGCATGTGGCTCCAGTCAAACCGAGCACAAAGGGAAATGGAAATCACTGAATGGGGCAAAAGTTCATGAGTTTGGTGCCAGTAATTGAATACTTCTAAGCTTGTTTGGGATTTGCTGGGGTTTTTTTAAGGAAAAAAAAACAGTGAAATAAATCATATCTGGGAGGAAAATTAAGCTCTCCAAGGATGAAAGCATGACTCAACTGAAGAGCCAAGATCTGAAGGTAAAAGCTGTGGCAGACCCGTATCCTGCATTAATCAAGCAGATACAGGGAGATGTACTGCACTGACCAGCTGGTTATCTGCTTCTTGTCTGCAGAGGCAAGATGTCCTGACCACATGTGCCCTAGCACAGGCTGAACTCTAAACCAAGCTCCACAAAAATGATAACCAACATCTATTTTGAGAACAACAACCGAACCCAGGACATCTCGATCTGAACATGTGAGCCTCTGCAGCCAGATGGAAAGGTAAATGTCAAAGCAGGGCTGAAACAAAGCCACATCCTCTGTGTATTAGGCACAGAATAAAGGAAACCTGATACGCACACTTATATATCTATATATATATATAGATATCTGTATGCAAGCACATAGATGCTGAGCAATGAATTATGGCTAGAACATTATGAGTCAAGAAGAATAAAGTCTGAAAGGGTTGGCATTTTCTCAGATGAGATTTCATTGCCTGCCAGTTACCCATCAATGCATATTCTTCATTTAAACAACTAGCACAGGTACATATTAACGCAGCTTTTTAAAATATTACAGAAGATAGAAAGTCCCCACCCTTTGTTTAAAAGGTGTGAGGGGGGTTTGAAAACATCCTGGTTTTAAAGATTCGGTGTCTGTTCTTCCCACACGGCTCTCAGTTTTCAGTCTTTCACATGTGCTCAGGTCTGATTTCCAGGTCACTTCGCATGACTGGAAGGATCAGAAGCCAACCTGATTTTTAGAATCAGAGAATCACAGAATGGTAGGGGTTGGAAGGGACCTCTGTGGGTCATCTAGTC
>Ga0181612_134589_pt1 | contig 12547 bp, 11 predicted proteins | sample HoacroProtozoa21_FD_119630 | JGI IMG/M metagenome (GOLD analysis project Ga0181612, IMG submission 119630) | Hoatzin crop microbial communities from Cojedes, Venezuel. Combined Assembly of Gp0051906, Gp0051904, Gp0051908 | reverse complement strand
TTGCGGCGCAGAGCTGAGAATAAACAGCTGCGCGGGGGACGGGTGGCAGAGTGTGGCGGCCGGGGGCGGGGGGGAGGCCGGTGCCAGGTGGAAGGCGTGTCTCAACCCTGCAATGGTGGAAAAAGGGAGAATCCTCCTTCCTCGTCCGTGAGATTTACCTCTGGGCGGATGCTTTCTCACGCGCGGCTGCATCTGAGCCCAACGCCGCTTGCGAGAGGCGATTTGCACGTTTAAATCGTTGGCGCTAATCTCCTAACAGCACATTAAGTCAACAAGATCCTATTATTCTTATAGCCAAGTATATTCCTTTGCATTTCACACGTACACTTTTCCAGGTTTTACTTTTAAAAAAAAAGCAAACCCCAAACAGCATGATGAAGTTGCAGCTCACCATGGTAAGCATCAGCAAGACCTGTTAATTTTGTATTTCATTTGTAGTCCTGGGCGGTTGTCGCTGATTTCACACATCATGCCCACTCTGCCTCATTGTCGGCGGTAGCAGTGAATAACAGATACGTGGTCACTGGGAGCAGAGATGAGACAATCCAGATCTATGACATGAAAAAGAAGATAGAACACGGGGCGCTGCTACAGCACAATGGTAAGGGAGCTTTTCATCGTAGCCAGCCTTAGTGATAGGAACTTACAACTGAAAAACTGGCCCTTACCAGAAGAAGAAAATTGAATTTTTTTTGTTAATAAGTCTTTAATAGTGATGGTGTTGCAGCCATGGTGTTCTGACAAAACAAGCAAGATAAGCTTTTGAGCATAAATATCCAAAAATCATTTTGGGTATTAGCCCACAAATACAGCTGCTGCTTCCAATTATGTTTAGTTTTAACTGTTTAAGAAGTTAGGGCCCTCAGATGGCTCATGAGCCATTTTTGTTCTACCAGGGCAGTTTATCTAGACCATGCCTGCTCCTGACAACCATCTTTCCCAGTGTCCTTGTTCTGTCACAGAGGTACATGAGCCACACAAAAGAGTTTGTGTCCGAGAGCAAGCTGCTGCTGCCAGAAGAATTAACGTGGTACATTTCCCACTTTATGTACCTCCTGAGTTACAGCCATGAAATACATGAGTTAATGGCTGTCCAAATCAACGTGTTTGGGTCATTTGTAGCTCGGTCCTGATTGTGCTTTTTCTGTTGATAACCAAGAAGTGTGTGGAGCTAGACTGAACTGGGTACCTGTGTTCAGCTCATGTATGATGGATTTGGTGCTTCTAGGAAGCAGCATGTGCAATAAATTCAGCTGTGGGTCAATAGCGGGGCTTTGACATAGGAGCATTTCTTGTCACTGATAGAGGCTCTGTGTCACCTGAGCTGCCGTGGTTGAGTACTGCTGTTTCAGGGAATGAACCAGATGGAGTTCAGATGTGTATGGCTGTAGGGGGGCTGATAGAGCACATCAGTGATTGAACCAAACGAGAAAGGTTAGGAGTTTTGTGAAGAAATACTTAGGAAATAATTCAGATTTTCCCAAGGGTAGAGTAGTACCTGGCGTATTTTGATACTAGAAGTTTCTCTATTAATTCGTATGTTCTCTGTGTGATAACTGTTCAGTATGTACAACGTTGTTAATAGCTGTGGTTTGCATCTCTAGGCACAATAACTTGTTTGGAGTTCTATGGTACTGCACATCTACTGAGTGGGGCTGAAGATGGACTAATTTGTATCTGGAACACAAAGAGATGGGAATGCCTGAAATCCATTAAGGCACATAAGTGAGTTTCTTAAATCTGTATATTAACATACTTTTTCATGTTTATTTTCATTGTAAATAATACATGTGGCTAATATGTTGTTTTGTTTTTATCAGGGGGCACGTGACATCTCTTTCTATTCATCCTTCTGGGAAATTGGCTTTGTCAGTAGGAACAGATAAAACATTAAGGTGAGTCGAAACCGATGAAGGAACACTGAGAGTCGTAATTCAGTCACTCTTAGTAAATTGTTATAAGCCATAATTCAGTGTTGGGACTAGACCGTGCAACACTGATAAAACATATTTGGACATCAAATGGTTCGAAGATCCTTTGGTTTGTCTTTTTAAGTTCTAAGTACCAGCAATATTTGAAAGTCTTTTAAAAATAGTCCTTTCTGTTCCTAGCTTCTTGTTGTGCTCTGACTCTTTATAGTTACTTGTAGATGTATAAATACATTTGCATTTTGGAACACAATTTGTTTAAACTTCTGAAAGCTGTCAGGTTTTCTTTAGTGTGAGAAAAGTAATCTTTCACTCGGAGTGCATACGTGTTGCTGTATAGATGTGTTTTAAATATATAAAATGCTATTTTTACAGCACAAATTGATATTGTGCTCCTTTTGGGCTGTGCATTGCAGACGGTGGTTTATAAAATAAATGTAACTAATTCAATCTTGCAGTGTGCAAGCAATATAAGAAGACATCACTTTCTTTTCCATTAAGAAGGCAGCAAAATGCACAGAGATGCTTAAAAGCTTCCTTTGGATGCCTCATGTCAGCAGATAAGGGTTCAGTTTCACTATGCTGTTCTTAACCAGAATGCACATTATCCGTTGTTGTCTTTCAGAACTTGGAATCTTGTAGAAGGACGATCAGCCTTTATCAAAAACCTGAAGCAGAGTGAGTATCAGTCTAGATCCCCTACAGAGTGAAATTAAATAGGTTTATTTTTTGTATGAAGAAAAGTAGACTGAATTAATCAACAAGTCAGTTAATTGCAAGCAACTTTCACAATGTCTTTTTTACACATGCAGGCAAGCATATATAGGCATATGTCCTTGATAATAATGATTTGCCAGAAGGAAAACATAGCAACACTAAAGTAGTATTTTTTCCTTGAAATTTGGTGCCAGGACATTTAAATAAATATGTTTTGGTTTTGCTTTGTTACTTTATATACTTCTGATAATCAGAAATAAACATTTAAGAGCATAGTTTTACATGTTTATTCTAGGTTACTTGATTTTTTTTCCTGAATTTTTCTCAGGTTTAGGTAGAAAACAGTGTCTAGCAGCTTCTAAAGAGTCTTACTTTTAGATTCTTATGCAATATAGAATGCAAAAAACTGTGTACATGTGTATACGAATGTATCAATATGTACAGATGCCCACATAATCAAATGGTCCCCTGATGGAGAGAGGTATGTGACCGTGATAACAAATAAAGTGGACATCTACAGACTTGACACAGCTTCCATCACTGGCACTATCACAGCAGAGAAGAGAATTTCTTCACTTATATTTATCACAGTAAGTACAAAAAAGAAAGGTGCTGGGAAATTCAGTAGTCTGAAACACAGGTAATTAATAACACTTGCATTTCTGTTTTCCCATTCCAAGGATTATATCCTTGCCATAGCTGGAGATGATGAAATGATAAGGTTGTACAGCTGTGACTCTCAAAAATGCGTGTGTGAATTTAAAGCTCATGAAAACAGGTATTCTATATTTATTTGTTTACTATTTAAATATTTATGGCAATGCTGACTACTCAGTAAAGTTCAGTGACTTGTAATGTTCAGCATATTTTACGGCTGTTTTTGTTTCAGTGCAGAAAGTAAATTTACTTATGTACTAAATTCCAAATTTGGGACAAACTTGTTTGCTTTAAGTATGAGCACAAGTACTGTGCTGTCCATGCACGTTACAAAAACAACAAGGTATAGAACTAGAAATAGCACCGTTCTAAATTTATAATCTAAGTACAGTATAAAATATTTAGGTCTAAATAGAACATCAATATAAATCACATCTAAATATATGTCTTATAGATAAGATCTCGATATGCTGGTATGGATCTATGTTAATCGTTTTTTTGGGAGGAAGGTCTTCCTCTTTCCCTCCCCAAAGCTTTGTTGTATCAGAACTGTAACAGGGTCTGGAGTGCTTCTTGGGAGATCAAAGTGGCTATGCAGGGTTCCCAGTGTTCCACTACAAAACTGGACTGTACCGGACAGGCAAATTTAGTAGTAAGACATCTGGGGATGTTCTCCTGTGTTGTCTTACCTTGGTCAGTCCTTGCGATAGTTGCCCTCTTGGCAGCTCTGAGTCTGAATTACCCAGCAGGCACATCCCTGTTGCAAGGCCTGAAATAGAGCCTCCATCCCTGGCTGATGTGGAATCCGGCTCAGAGGCCGGTGGCGTCTCTAGAACCATAGGTTGGTCACCCTGGTGTATCAAAGCTTTGAAGTGGAGAGGTGGTAGGTAAGGAGACCAAAACAGAAAAGGTTGTGCTAAATTACTTGGTTTTATATGGAATGCATATATACGGTTTTATTTGTTTGTGTATGTGCGTGTATATAAAAATGCATGCACACACACAGGTGCACACTTCTCTGTGTGTGGTCTATGTATTTCTGAAGTTGGGTACCAGTATTTTCCTGCAAGACCATCAAAAGAATGGTCTTGAACCAGTCTTCGCAGATTCTGACTCTTTAGAATGCTTCAATGAAACAAACCCGTTGTACTCAGTCCAGACAATAGCAGGGTGATCACATGTTCTCGGTTTTTGTCGAATACCAAGTATTTGTCCAAATGCTGATTTTATATCATCAAAACACAAAAGCATTAGCTAAAATGTCATTGATGTGGTTAACAGTGCATGCTTAAAAGTGTTCTGAACTGAATCCTAGCAGGCCTAGCAAAAGCCAGTGTTCCTACTGTGAATGACAGCACTCAAAACAGATTACCATTCCAAGTTCCTGTCTGTCACTTGTGGATTTTCTGTTCAAAATGATTTTTAGACTGTTGCCTATTCATCTTTAATTAGTGTCAGCTTACTCTTCTGAAGTGAACTGCCATGCTAAAAAGTGACAAAGTACTACATTTTCTTCACAGAATAAAAGATATCTATAGTTTTGAAAGAGAAGAGCAACATGTCATTGTTACTGCATCCAGTGATGGTTACATTAAAATGTGGAGTCTGGATCTTAATAAGGTTGGTCTATTAAACTGCTTGTTACATTTATGTAAAAATATCAGACAACCAAAATTGCAGACGCTTCTGTTATAAAGATTAATTTTGAATCACCGAGGAAATTTTACTTGAAATTTGGATGTCTTGATCTTCTTCCGTGTTATGTTCAGTAGAGATGTGTATGTCTATGCACATATTTTTATGCACTTGTATATTTTTGAATCTTTGTAATTTTTTTTTTACTATAAAATCTGATGATACTATGGAGAGCTCATCTCCTCTTTATGTAAAGTCACGCTTCCCTTCAGACCTACCTGCCCAGAGTTATGACTATCTAATCAGCTATATATGTTCTAAGGACTGCTGTGAATTTTTGTAATGTTGATGGCTGTCACTACTCTTTTAAAAACACAGACTCTGTGGTTTGGGGGTGATGGCTGTTGTTCATGTAGGGGGAAAAAGTGCTTTTGAAAAGTTTAAACACATTAATGTGCTGGGTACTTTTATTTCCTGTATTCTCAAACAGTTCCGAGTAGCACAGTTCAACAAGGAATCATGTCTCACCTTTGAAGTTTTCCCATGTTTATTGTGTGCTCTGGGGTTTGTCTTTCGAAATGTTAATCAGATTTTTTTTAATTTAATGCCTAGTAATAAAGGATCTACTATATTCCACTATAAGCATCTTCAATAGTTCAAATAAATATCTCTCAACATTTATATACTTTATACATCTCATCTGAATTTGTCTGGTTTTAATTTCACCCCCTCTGATTATTTTTTTACTTGTAAGTGCAGTAGTGAAAATCCCTGTTTTCACTTCACCTCAAATTTCTGTTCCCCTTGTACATAATTGACATAGTGATCAGGGAACCTTCTACCTTTCTCTGTAAGATTGTCTTTATTTTGACCAAATCTGTGATTTTCTTCCTGTGCAGGCACAATTTTGTAAAACTTTTTCGATAACTGTGTGGGCTGCTCTGTCCAGCTCTGTGAGGCAGAATACCCTAATACAAGTAGTTTCTGATGGGTTGATGATGTCATGCTGCACATGTGTTTGTGACACTTTATCCCCTGATATATGTAATAGGATATTTGCTCAAGTATTCCCAGAGCTGACTGATACAATTGCAGTTAAGCAATTCAAAACACACTCTGAAGAAATTACTTTTAGTCAGCTGCCTTGTCCTTGTGAGGGAGAAAAGGAGTCTGATGCAATAACTTAATCCAAATTATTTTATCTATACAAAAAAAAAAAAATTACTCTGGAGAAATTTTTGAAACCATTAACAATTTTTTTTTTTTTTGCTGGGTCTCTGACTCATGGAGTTAAACTCTCCCCGATGTCCCTGAAACTCACTGATCTTGCTTATCAAGATACGTTCTTAAAAACATTGAGAAATTTTTGTAAAATCATCACCAAGGAATGTTATAAGGAGCAGGACTGTGTGTGACCATTGTTCTAAACATTGTTAGGCACCAGCAATGAAGTGGAAGGCGGACAGTAGGATACTTTTGCACTTTAAATGCTTCAGTAAATTTAAACAGAAATAAAATAATGTTTAATTAATCTTTTTCTATATTCTCTTCAGACTAAAGATGTGCCATCTTTACTGTGTGAAGTCAATACCAAAGCTAGGCTGACATGTCTTGCTGTATGGCTTGACCAAGCTTCAGAAATGAATGAAAATTCTGATAAAGCTGCAACATCATCTCAAGGTAACAGGACTGTTGTGAGTTTTCGATTGATAATGTGACTGTGAAATGGAATATACTAAGTGGGAGGTTTTTACTGTCTGCACTGGAAAAAGTTTTGGTATCTTGAAGAACTGGGGTATGACACTGGCAAGTGATACAGATATCCTTACCAATCTGATAGTGTCTCAAGCCTGCATGTATGTTGGAGGACATAAGCCTCTCTTCACTTATATGAAAGTTTTGTTTCTCTTTACTGCAATAACATAGTGAGGAAGCCACAGTGAAGCTTTTGAGACAGATTAAGAAAAGAATAAACAGTTTGGTAGAACTGCGTATCTTGTTTTGTTATAAACAAAACTAGGTCTGAGGCCAGTGTAGTTGGGCAAACTCAGGAAGTCTGGCTGAGGTTTGTTGTGGGTTTTTTGCTGTTGTTTTCCTGTATCATCATTTATTTACATACTTGATCTTAAGATATTTTTGTATCACAGGCAAAACTAGCATAAATGGCACATTCCACTGTAAATAAAAAACCATTTGTATCTCATTTTTAAAAAGGGGTTATAAATAAGTCTCTGTGCCATTTTAGACTACAAAGACTGGACATAAATATCAGTGTAATTTCTTGCTTTTTTCAGCAAATGAAGATGAAAAACCATCAATAGTCAGGAAAAAGAAAGTTTGTTGGACTGATAAAAGTGATAAAACAGCAAAAAGAAAGAGAAAAATTACCCCAGAGAAGCAAAGATTGGAAGCTCCACTGCAAAAGAAGAAAAAGAAACGGAATAGCTCAACATGAAGGCAGCTACTTTCTCTCCTGAATAGAAAGTAAATACTGGTCTTGCTGTATTTGTTATAAGGATGTAAACCTCCAACAGGACATACGCCTCCAAACTGATCTGTTGTTTAAAAGTTACGAATGTTTTTACTCTAATAAATTGACTGATCATTCTGGGAAGAGGCAAAAGAGATGGCAACTTTTCCTTTGTCAATGAGGTAAAAATAAACTGATAATACATAATGTTTATATTTTTCTTTTAACAATAGCATACACTTTTTAACCAGCTCTGAAAAAGCCAGCTAAAATTATAAAAATGCCTTAATCTGTCTGTTACATTTTTGTCTCACTTAAACGCATATTAAAAATGCGTACGTTAGTGTTGGAAAAGTCACTGTTCATTGGACTCAAAATATGACCTGCCTTTGTCATGCATTACTTTCCCTACTGTAAGAAGGAACATGCTAAAATTGTTTAAGATATGATGATCACATTCCATTCATACATTCACAGGAAATCATACTTTCTAGTTCTTGATAGGGAGTTATACATAGAGTTTATAAGCAAAATGTGTGGGGTTTTTTGCTTCATGTATTTATTTTTTTTAAAGTCTTTGCATCCATGGTGCACATGATTGAAACCTTTTGTTCAGAATGATACACATTTTTAGGTGGAAGAGTTTATATCAAGGTTTTACCTTTTCTTCCCACTTCCCATAGTATTTTTTCAAGTCCTTGATCTGAGCTGTATTGTTAAAAAAAAAATTATCTAATATTTGAAACGTCATGCTGATAAAATGTCACCCATCTGTTTTGCACTTAAACAAAAAGTGAATTCCTGACCTCAGTCAGTGGGAACGGGATTTTATCCTGTTATTACAGATACACAGTGGGAAAAACAAGGTTGAGCTGGAGAGAACAAGGTCAAATAGCTGTACTAAATGTTCTCTTTATTTATTTTAAAGTAAGGCATTATAGTGTTGTCTTCTGCACTGCCAGAGTAGTCATCATTTCTTCTGTTTTCAGAGAGTAATTGGAATTACAGTTTATTCTGATTCACTTTCGTAATAATCTGTTCCTCCTTATTTGTGTAGCAAGAGAAAAGGGAGAGAAAATCAGAAAAAAGACTGAGCCAAATCTGCAGACAGGAATGCAGTCTGTCTTAGGGATGTAACATAGGATGTAACTCCAGCTCATCTCTGTGCATGCTCTGACACTGAAACAAAGTGAGCATCATGGGCGCTGTTACAAGATTGTTCATGTGGCAGTGGCAGTATTCTCTTGGAGGTGGGTGTTGGTATTTGTCTTCTGTAGCTGTTACCCTTACCTAGATAAATGATCACAAACCTTTGTCTGAATGCTCAGTATAGTGGATTTATATGAGCTCAGTTTAATTCAACATTAAAGGGATTTCAGTTGTACTTTAGTTTGAACTTACACAGCTTTTAACTATAATAATACCCTGAATGTGTGTGTATACAAACACAGGCAAATAATACAGGACTTAAAACGATTTGTAGGCTTGGCAGAAAAGGTAGCAAATCAGATTTTTAATTGGTAACAAGGCTCCTGTAGTGAGTGTAGGGCTTACAAAGCGTAAACTTAAATAATTGAGAATTGTGGAAAGTGTTTTTGTCAGGTGTTAGGTCTATCTTGTAGTGCTTATCTTATGTCTGTTCCTGACAAAATGGCTGCCACTACTAAAACAGTTTTTATTGTTTGAATTTTTAAATACATGAGCTAATGGACATGGACATCACAATTACAGAAGCCAGCTGTCATGAGCGCCAGTCTGCACATGATTTGAAGAATTACAAAGCAAAAATTCCACAGAATTTTGGTTCTAAGGTTTAGACTTAAAGTCAGTAATAGACATTTGTAAAAATCCAAACTCCCTGTGTAGTAACAAAGAATTCTGCATCTCATGAGACTTGGAATGATTTCTGAACTGGAGATAGAAGACAAGTCCTAGCAGCTTTTAAGCTGAAATACAGAAACAATCCTGAGAACTCGTGTTTTCTGTACCTTGAGTGAATGCTCAGCTACTGACCAGTGGTACTTGGCAAATTTTTTTGTTGTTGTTTTCTTGTGCACATCTTCCTTTTCAGAGCATTTTCCATTCTAGTTTTCATGGACCTGCTTAGAATGATGAGGGGAGGCAGCAGTGCAGAGAGAGGAGATGTCAGTGGTGAGACAGCCCTTCCTCTGTCAGGCCAAGGTGAGCGCGCGTGGCACTGGTAGGGCAGATGGAGCCATCCACGGCTGCCAGGAACGACGGCGACAGCCCAGCGAGCAGCATCTCGCCTGAGCCCTGGGTGAGCTCAGCAGCTCCGGCAGCTGTGGACTTCGGCCAGTTTTCCTGCTTCCCTCTCCAGGAACCCCAGTGCCGGATTACAAAGCCCAGCCCAGTGAAACTTCAACCTGGTAGCCCTTACACAGCTTGAACAGGAAAGGGAACCCCGTCCAGGATGGCTTAGATCTGTGTTGGTTGTGGCACTTTGCAGGGAGGTGGGAGATCGGTATTTAAACCACTTAGGCCAACAGGGGAATTAAACTGCTCTCTACTTTCTGACCATCAGGCTAATTCATAAAGATGGAAGAATCTGCAATGCAGCTGGAGAAAACGGCACTTTGCGGAAAGCACAGCCCTCTGATGGCTTTGCCTTCTGGTACAAAGGGCAACTGAAGCCCCTCAGCTTGGGGACCTGGCTGGAGGAGTGCTCGCTCTTTCTTTCTGTATGGGTAAATGTCCGTGAGAGGCAAGTGCATAGCCAACTGGAATAAATCACACAGCACTATTTACGTGAAGCAAGCCAGTTTGGTGCTTGAAAAAAAAAAAGTTTATCTTTGCAGACAGTTATAAACATCTCTCTACATGTTTTCTGGATTAAAAAAATGCAAAACACTTTCTTTACAAGATGTTTTCCATCTCCCAGTGTGGCATAATTTCTATAGCAGAAGGCTCCTGTTGCCCTAGCTGTGCTTCTAACTGGAAGATCACATAAGTCCTCTGCATCTTCCACAACAAAGCAACACGCTGAAATTACCGATCAAGCTAGCAGCGGCCTGCTGACTGCCCAGAGCTGTAGCTCGCACCGCACCAAAAACCACCCGCAAGCTCTAAGCTGCCCTACACACCCCTCCTCTGGTGCAGGACCAGGGAGGATGGGGCGCGCAGGAAGGCAGCCAGGAGGGAGCTTCGCCCCTCACTCAACAAAGCACACGCAAAACCTGGCCTGCGCCGAAGGCTCTCCCCGTCGGCGGGCAGCCGGGCTCGCTCGGGCACCCGGCCGGGGTCGGTTACCCGCAGCTCTGCGGGCAGCTGGGACGGCGCGAAGCCTTTCCCCTCCCGCGGCGGGGGCTCTTCCCTTCCCTCAGAGCGGGCGGGAGACGGACGCTTTGGGCGGCGCGTTGCGCCCTCGCCTCCCCTTCCCCTTCCTGCTCCGCCCCGGGCCGCCGAGGAGCGGGGCTGCCGAGCGGGTGAGCGCAGCCTCCGCGCCCTCCTCCGCGGAGTGACCGCGGAGCTGCGCCCTCGCCCCCAGCAGGTCTCCGGCACGGCGCTTGGGGCGCGGGCTTTGGGCGGGTCCTGCTCCTGGAAAAGCCTCCCGCGGCAAAGCGCTGGTGTTCTTTTTTCCCCCCCTAAAAATTTCAGAGAGACGCTGACCCTCACCCCGGTTTCTCTTGCAGTTCTCAGCATGGCGGTGGACTGGCTGGGCTTTGGCTACGCCGCCCTGGTGGCATCGGGAGGGCTCATCGGCTATGCAAAAGCAGGTAGGGTGCGGGCAGGCGCGTGGATCCCCTTCGCTCCCCCCCGCTCCCCAGTGACTTCGTGTCAGCTGGGCGGCTTTTTCCCGGAGCTTCCCATCTGGAAGCTGCGCAGATGTGAAGGTTATCAGTGTGTGCCGTGTGCTGGTGACCCGGTGCTGTTGGGGTGTGGGGTGCTTTGGGTTGAGCTGGTGCTTGGGGCTGATAAGCCCACAAGCTGCCTTCGGGTGGGTGCTGGTAACGTGCCGCTGCGTTGTGCTCTTTAGGTGAACTGACATGAGTCTGCTTCAGAAAGGCCTTTGCCCTGCTGTTTTAAATATAAGCCTTCTGTATCTTCAAATTACATAAATCATCTTTTTTTTTCCTTAGAGATTTATTCTCATTTTAATGTTTGATGGTAACAGTACACTGCAAGCTGCAGAGAGTGTCCAGAAGGATCCTTTCTCCAAGTAGAGCTGAACAATGCATATCAGTCCTTAAGCATGTTCCTCTTCTGGGCTCTTCATCGTAAACTTACCCTCTGACCTACTGCTTTCATTTCATGAGCTTCCTCTGAGTTTGCCCTCCTCCAGCCAGAGCTGTGCATTCGACCCTGCTGCAGTACTGTCTCTTCCAGCTTTGAAAATCCCTAAGCCATCTTAGTGCTGGTGATATGAAGGTGCGCTGCTGAAGTCAGTAAGGATCTTACCAGTGCGTTTGACTGCATAGGTGCTAATGCCTGTTATTCCAGTCTGCTTTCTCTTGTCTCGTTTATCCTTTGGGCTGTTAGTGGAGTTTAGGGCAGGAGGAACAATATTGAGAACTTGAGTAACTAATTGCATCTGTATTTCTCTGAGGCCGTTATGAAATGGTAGGTGTCTTTCTTATCTCCCTCGTCCCAGATGGCAGGACGCGGTTGTGCCGAGGCAACGTAATCCATAGAATTTTTGAAGGGGAGACAGGAATTTGTATGGTGACTTGAGGGGAAAGGGGGTGGAAAGAAGAAAAAGCTCTTGTATCCTTATTAATAACTTGTAGAAACCAAAAGAAAATGGAACTTTCATCCACTGAGCTAAGATGGTAATCTTTTCTTTTACAACCAGATCTATTTACCCGCACAGATGGTGGTCAGCAGTAGGTGCCTTGCGAAGAATCTGAGAACAGGGCAAGGAGAGAGTGATTGATTGATTGATTGATTTTCTCTCTTAATTTCCTACGTTCTCTGGGTCCCAATGTTTTGAGACTCCAGAACTTCCTGAGCCAGAGGTGGTGTGGCTGTCCCAGTAAGTGTATGTGTCATAGCTGCTTGATCAATGCCTTGAGGTAAAATTCAAGGATACGATGGCCATTTGTGGGCTCCCAGGCCTGTGCAAAGAATTGTAGCCACCACATGTTGCTTGCTAGACTGTATTCTGTCCAGAGCAGTCACTTAC
>Ga0181612_143232_pt1 | contig 12548 bp, 7 predicted proteins | sample HoacroProtozoa21_FD_119630 | JGI IMG/M metagenome (GOLD analysis project Ga0181612, IMG submission 119630) | Hoatzin crop microbial communities from Cojedes, Venezuel. Combined Assembly of Gp0051906, Gp0051904, Gp0051908 | reverse complement strand
AGGCTGCCCAGGGAGGTTGTGGAGTCTCCTTCTCTGGAGATATTCAAGACCCGCCTGGACAAGGTCCTGTGCAGCCTGCTGTAGGTGACCCTGCTTTGGCAGGAGGGTTGGACTAGATGACCCACAGAGTTCCCTTCCAACCCCTACCATTCTGTGATTCTGTAATTTACAAGCACTTCTCTAAATTCTTGTGAGATGTTTGCCACTACAAGTGTATCACACATTTTCAGAAACTAATCATTTTTGATAGTTTAAGTGAAGAATTAACATCACACCAGTTTGGTATTTGGGAAGAAACTTTCTATTTCTACTTCATTCTGCTGAAGTAAAATTGTGTTATGTACCCCAGTTAAAAATGTGACTGATTTACTATTTAGCACACAATTGTTAATCGCTGTTAATTTCAGATTTTGTTGCTAGTAGGAATTAAGAACTTTTTACAATTTCTCTGTACGTATAGATACGTGGATCAGCCTTACACTATCCTGCTGAAGTAATAGTTTTGTCAGTCTGAATACTAGTGCTGCCATGATACACCAGTATTGCAATGGTGTCAGAACTAATCCTTTTCACACGAGTAAATTCAGCAAGTATTACGATGGTATATTGAGGCAGACCCCGCCACTTCACACCGGTGAAGCCAACACAGCAGAGTTTGTGTGCAGGTAAGAGCAGTGGCAGAGTAACTGCATCCCACTGGTTCAACATTGATTCATTTTTAATGGGAAATTTTCTGCCGGGGGGTAGAAAGAAGCCAAAATCATTTGTTAGCTTAGAGCAAACGAGAGTAAGGAGTTCCTACGGGGTAAGGCTCTGCATCACGGACATTTCTCTCCGTGCAAAGATTACTCGTCATGGTCTGAAAAAGTAAATTTTAATTTAGGCCTTACAGTGTCTCCAAGTGCTGAGCACTGCTAAGCAGTCTCGCTGCCCAGTATATAAGTGATAGGCTGATAAAGCCCGGGGTGCCATATGGGTACTGACCTCTGTCCCACAGTAGTCCCAGCTGCAGCGCGGGCCGGGCGCTTTGCGATGGACCTCTCGTTGGTTGCATTCGCTGTGTATTTCCTATCGCACTCATCAGCTCACGATGCTTGTCTTCGTGTTCTTTTCTGGCACTTATTTACTGAACCTTAACCTTGAGCTGAGCTGTAAAAACACTGATACAGGTAATTCTGATCCACAGTTTTGCAAGGGGCAACTGTGATTTTGGGGACAGTTTGGCTTCAGTAGCTGGTGAAAACTTTGCCTCTTCAAACATTTGCTGTACTATTGGTAACTGAAAAATCTATGCATAATTTAATTTTTCCAGACCCTTAATCAGCAGAGCATAATGAGTAGATTGTTCAAATAATTGGTCAGCACACCCTTTGTCTTATGGTGCTTTGGAGCATTGACAATTTCTGCAGCACAACAGGCCTCAAGTCGCATGCCTGGTCCAGGTTGAGTAAACCCTTACGAGCAGATTACTACTCTCTTGTAACAACACAGTCAACAAGTATGTTGTGAATTATAACCAATTCTGAAATAGCATTGTCCAAGAAATCGTTTTACTAATGCCTACAAGGATTCACATGGGTGAATTTGGCAAGTTAGGCTGTGGTTTAGCTACGGGAGATAAAGCCAAGGATGCATCTGAACTTAGGCCAACCAAACAGGGATTGCAGATACTGAATATTTCTAAGAAAACCAGGCTGCTGAGCAGAGAGGAAAAATATCACTTAGCAACAAGAAAACATTCAGAACTGCAGCCTCTGGTAGAGTGGCAGTTTATAAATCGAAGAGAGAAAAGGGAAGGGAGCAGTGCAAGAGTGTAAAAGAATGAGAGCAAGGGGAAGAAGGGAAAGTCGGAGTAGCAGAAGGACAAAGAACTAAGAGATTCAGTAAGGAGCACACAATGACCTATGGCAGAGTGATGCAACCAAGGTGATACGACAGAGCAGAACAAGACCGGGGAGCAAGCAGGGCTCAGCCATCACCCTTGGCTGCTCCAGTGTGGAAAGCAGGTCCTCACCGTGTGAGATCGTTCCATATATCCCAGATTGACATTTGTTCTTACAGTTGCTTTCTCCATCATGTTTACATGCGAAGCTAAGTTGAAAACAGTTTTTCTGTTTTCTGTTAGCTGAAGTAGGTAACCGGTACATGGGAAAACAACTGGGTTTCAGCTGGACCAGTTGGCAGGTCTGCCTTGGACTGACACTATTACTGACACAAGGTAGAGAACGGCAAAACGGATGTATGCAAGAATAAAGTAAAAGTCTAATGCTGTCCACAGTGCCTCTGTTCCCGGAGACCATGAATTTCTCCTGAAGAGTCTGGAAAGAAAAAGCAAGCCTCTGCCGGGCTCTATTACAAGTTATGAAAACCCTGTATTTTGAAAACCCTATATTTTGAATATTTAACTTAAAATCTAAGTTTGTTGTGGAAAGAAAACTTCATAGCTCAGGAACTACAGGAATATTTTCACACATCAAAAAAATCAGAAATGTATTTTAAAAAGAGAAAAAGATTAAAAGGCCTGCAACACTGTTTTACAGGCTTCAGCTGCAGGGTCGCTCTCTCTTTTCCCTGTGTTGCTGTGGGTATGAAGTAGGGTTGTATACTGTGAAAGGAGCTGGTACAGGAGGCTGAAAGTCGAAGACTTTTGCTTTGATGGAAAAAGCATGTGATCCTTAACAATCCCTTTTTTTAACATTTGGTAAAATCAACAGAAATAGTAAACAGCGTAGTCAAATAATCCGCTTTCAAAATATTGAAATCCCATAACATACCTGAAATTAGACATACAGAATTTTAAGTAGCAATTCCGAGTCCATCAAAATTCTGTTCCACTGTCAGGACATTAAATCTCTTCTCTTCAGTGAGCGGTTGAATACGTGCACAGCACCATATGAATCTCTAGGGAGTATGGGGAAGCAAAGCGTAATAATTATGGACAGTATTAAAGTTTTCCTTGGTATTATGAGACCACAAGATGAAATCGTTAAAAGATCCAACACTTCAGTTCAAACCCAATCCATTCAGCAAAGTGTTGTTTAGTTTTACCCTGGCAGCTTTTTGAAAGTAGCTCTAGATTGCTCTCTAGAGGTGAAAAATAAAGATTTCATTTCTGGAGACTCCAATCTGAACAATTCGTTGGAGAGCACACACAGAGACATTGTAAGACAGGAGAGGTTCTTAATGAGCCTACACAAGATGAAAGCCACCACATTTTTTTAAAAGAGTGATACTGGGGCCATTAAATAGTGAACAGCCCTATGACACTGTGCACGCTCATGCTTCTTTTTGTAACTCTTTAACATAAAGTCTCTCCACCATCTACCTTTGCTTAACATAGCTTCCCCTGAAGTTTTCCTGTCGGCCCTGTCCGATGCAGTGCTCTCCAAAAGTGTCCACGCAGTCGCAGCTTCTCAGCTCCCACCAGCACCACCACGGAGCCCCAAAGTCTCGGGGAAATGTAACACCGCAATAACCTGCTCACGGACTCCTGTGAATGTCAGGAAAATCACATTCAATTCAATGAAGTTGCAGGAATTCAAATATTACATTTCTATGTCCCCTGACCCTACAAAATGTGAGCTTCTTGGTGACACACAAAACCCAGACCTTTGCAAGACGAAGTATTCGTGATTTACTCTGCGATTCTTGCAGTTAATGCCATAGCACAGAAAGTGGTGGAGTTCATTTCTTTGTACCAAAGCAACATTAACAGATCCGAGGCAGAGATCCTATCCCCATGAAGTGAAGGGCGATGCCATTTACTTTTGACTCATCTCATACATTGTGCTCTTAAAGATATTTAAGTCAGTATAAAATAAACTATACACTGTCTGCCTGGAGACAAACACTAAGCTGCTGCCAAATGTTAGTCTTTCACTCTCAGAATCCAGTCCCAGTTGAGCAGAAGACAAACACTGCATTTGTTGACATAAGCAATGGAGCAGAATTCAATCATTGCTTCTGTAGAGGGAATTCTGCCAAAAAAACCCAAAATCACATATAAAGGTTATTCTTCCCTAGATGCAGGACTTCACATTTCCCTGTTGAACTTCATGAGGTTCCTGCCTGCCCATTTCTCCAGTGTATTGAGGTCTCTCGGGACGGGGCCCATCTGGCATACGAGCCACTCCTCCCAGTTTTGTATCAACTCACAAACTTGGTGAGGGTGCACTCTGTCCCATCATCCAGGTCATTAATAAATACGCTAAATGATATTGACCCCAGTATTGACCTCTGGGGTACACCACTAGTAACTGGCCTCTAGATGGACTTGATGCCACCAACTACAAGCCTTTGAGCCCATCAGTTCTGGCTTTCAGTCCACCTCTCTGTCCACTTGCCTGGTCTGTACTTGATCAGTCTGTCATTGGGGATGCTACAGGAGGCAGGGTCAAGGGCCTCGCTGAAGACAAACAACATCCACAGCTCTCCTCTCATCCACTGAGCCAGTCATCTCACTGTAGAAGGCTGTCAGGCTGGTAAAGCACAAATCCACACTGACTACCCTTAATCACCTTCCTCTCCTCAGTACAGTTTGCTCCGTCATCTTCCAGGGGATCAAGGTGAGGCTGACCAGACAGTAGTTCCCCAGATCCTCTTCTTGCCCTTCTTCAAGGTAGGGTGAGGTTTGTTTTCTTCCAACAAGCTCATTTGGAATTCATTTTCCTTAAATTCACTGAAATTTTCTCCCACTCTGTCCGCAGCGATGGTGATGCTCCCCCACACCCCTTCCTTCTCATTAATGAGTTACTAGTTCTTTTCTACATCCTGCTTAACTGCCCCTTCTACAAGCTCCTAGCTACCACATATCCTCCTCTTCTGCCCAGCTCTCTGCTCCTTCTCCTCCCCAGTCCTGGTGACCCTGGAACTCACTGCAGGTATTGCTTTCTCACACAATTTCATTACTAAGTTTTGTCAGTTTCCAAATGGTATCCATCAGCACTTCAAAATCTGTGTTAAATTTACTTAGTACATCGCTATTTTAGATACTTCTGCTGTGCAGCAGCTGTCTCCCCTTCCCAGATTTTGACTACAGACATGTAAATTGTGACAATCCAGTTATGCCTGCTTTTCCTATTAGGACATAAATCATCTGTCATTACTTAATATAATAAAATTCCCATACTACTCACATTCCAGAGTAGACTACATTAATTTCTTCCACAAATTACCTTTTATCTTAATCATCAGGCATGCTTCTCAGAAACCAGATGAAAATTTTCCATTTCCACAGTGCCCTTGATCCAGCAGCCAGCAGACACCAACCCCAAGGTTCCCTTTGTTGCCTCAGTCTCTAGTTTTTACCCATAAGCTTTCAACCTGCTCACGCCTGTTCTTCAGGGACAGCTCTTCATGCTCTATCCATTTCTTGATGTAGAGGGCAACTCCTCCACCCCTTTTTCCTTGCATGTCTCTTCTGAACAGCCTATAGCCATTGGTAGCCACACTCCAGCCATGGGATTTGTCCCACCAAGTTTCAGTAAGGACAATTAGGTCATAGCTTTCGTGCAGCACGGTAGCCTCCAACACTTCCTGTTTCCCATGCTACTTGCATTCATCTAGAGGCACTTCCTCTGGGCTATTGGCCATGTCACATTCATACAGGAACACCCCTTGTTTCCCTTGGGGTGTTTCACAGAAGCTTCCTTGTTGGCTCCTGCTACCTCAGGAGCTCTCAGTTCATCTCTGCAAGGCTTCAGCTGTGCTGCAGTGTCCCCAGAACACCTCTGGGCAACAGACTGAGGGCCTGTACTAACAACCCACCCATCCTTCGAACCATTGTGTATCATTCCACAGCTTGTCAGTAAATGATTTTACTGATTTGTAGTAGTCCATGTGTATCACAGAATCAGACTGAAAAATACCCATATTGCCTTGGACCTGAAATTCATACAATATGGTGAGTTAACATGACCAAATTTGCCCTTGACTGACAACAGATAACCTGCTTGGACTGCTTTGGCTCATACTTTGTGTTTTCTTGGGATTTTCCTTTTCCTTAATTAGATTTAAAAAAAACAAACCTGTTGCGTCTGAAAAAGTCCAGCATCACCATCAGACAGGGCAGCATTTTTCTTTGTTCCTTGCTTATTAATGCCGAGAAAAGAGCATCAATGTTCTTACTGTTTCTAAAGTGTAAAGGGAAGCAAATATCTTCTTCAGTACAGGACTGTAAAGATCCATGTTTTACTAATTAACATATCGGTTAAGTTGTAAGTTCTTTCTCATTCTTGGTTAGCATATATTACACCAGTCTGGCAAGAGCTTGGCATCTTCTTGTGTTCAATAGTTCTGTGGCTATTTGTTTCTTTATACATCAGTACTAAAATTTTACTACAGTGAACTTAGGAATTATGATTATTTTCTTGCAAAATTACACTACTATTCTTTCGTTTCTTGCAAATGCTTGGATTTTTTTTTTCAATTCCAGGTCTACTGGCATGCTTCATGTTAAGCAAACTGAAGTATCAGATGACTGAGATCCACTGTCCATTGGTTCTCCTCACTGTATCCATCCACACCATGTTGTGGAAAATAGCATGCTCTGGTTGTGTTCACAGCATTCAGACCTTGGCTTCAAGTCTCCTCTGAGTCTTGTGAAGTGATCTTAGAGCTAGAGTGCATGTTTTTCAGTTCAAAGTACTTGAAATAGCATGTGGCTGTGCTGTGGAAGAGTGTTTACTTTGTACCAGGAAACCAGCATTTGTATCACACACTCTGGGATGTGGCATGACAGTGTGTAGGGGTGTTTAAGGATGCAAAGCCTGTCTAGATAGTGGTGCATGACAGTGTAAGGTGGAAGGAGCAAAACCTGAGGCGTATAGTCTACAGAGGAGGGTCCCTGAAGTGCTTGATGACTAACAAGACTTGAAGGGTTCACTGGAAGAGAGCTTTTGGCATGGGCTAGGCTAGGCCAGCAGGTGTGCTAGCAGTGAAATGGCAGGGAAGATGACTTCTCCAGTGCTGGAACTTGCTCCTTGTCCATGTTTTATACAGCGATAAGCACTAGGTGATTACACAGTAATAAATATTACTGTTTATTTTACATCTTATAATTTCTAGTGCCCCTCAGTCATTGTTATATTCTTCAAGGAGGCTGAAATCAGTTGTGTTCTTGTACTAATTCTACCTGTTTCTTGAAACCACTTGAGAGTGTTGCTTTGCTTTGGGATGAAAATAACCTCAGCTGTGTTTCAAGCATTGTTAGTTTGAGACATCAAAGAATTATTTGTCCGATGAGATATCTAAGCACTATATGCAGATACTCAAAGTCGTCCTTTGTCATTACTTTAATAGGCTTTGTTGACTCCTTCATTTCCTTCAGGCCTTGACTCAACAGAGGGTTAAGTATATGCCTGGAATTAAAGACTTGGATAGATCCATTCTCCTTGATGGAGCTACTGAGGTTTTAAAGGCAAGCAAGAATCTTACTAAACCAAAGCCTTAATACACTGCTCCTGGTCAGTGAAGAGCACCATAAACACGTCAAGTAGCCCTGTTCTGACTTACAGATAGCTCTCTCTAATTCTTTCGAGCCTCACAATGTACATATGAAATTAGCATAATCTAGTTGATTGGTTTTGTATCTACAATGTAGGTGCCAGTTGACCTTAGGATGACTTAGAGTGCTGTGCTACCAGTTTAGTCAGTAAGAAGTTTAAGTGTATGTCTTCACTTTGGGTGCAGGCATGCACTGCTGTCTCTGCAGGACTCAACCACAGAGTTGGATGAGACATGAAATGGCTTCTGAAGAGATCTGTAGCTGTGTCTGTGCAGAACTGCACAATGGTGGTTCATTCTGGTAAGTTTGTACAGCACTTTGCTGGGAGATATGGACCTACTGACTCAAAGCAACAACAGTTTAGGGATTGCTGCACCACAATTGTTAGGTCGCATAGACATACTCACTGGCACTTCCAAGTCTGTTGTGCAGTGTACTTTTCTCCATAGGCACCATGCTCCTTCACAGTGAATCTCTGCTCACATGCCCAAAGCAAACCTGCAGCCCCAGGGCAGGAACATGTCCATAGCCTCACTCTTTACTAGAAAAGCAGTCCCTGGTTGGGATGGTACTGGCATCTCCATTCATGTGGAGTCCTCCCTTCTCCATTCTTACAGCAAGAACTCTGTGAGCAAGGTGGCAGTCAGTAACTCCTCTCCTCTGTCATTATCAAAGCCCAAGTGCCTGGAGTACTCTGCCAAGAAGTGATGATGTGGTTTCAGTGCACATCCGCATCCTGAGGACATTTTGACCAACAGAACTGGAGATTTAAAAAATGACGTAACTGAACAGGTACATGTCAGTCTGGAAAGCTTTTTGAAAATACTTAAGCTTTCAATCAAAAACTGTCAGATGGAGCTGTTTTGCCTGCTTCACAACTTTTCTCCCTTGATTTTATTTCAAATTTTGTATCACACATTTATAATACTGGTTTAGTAATTTCTAGAATTGGTTTGTCTCCAGGAAAAGACACCTTTGCCCTTTGGAACAAAGTGGTTTGGCATTTTTTCGGTGGCAAATAGTAATGAAACCAAACTGCTTAGAAATTTTTTTTTTTAATTACTTTCACTGGTATTTCCATTCTGCAAACAAGTAGAAATCAGAGGTATTATTCTAATTTCAAAAGATCTGGTTTTCCAAAAGAGTATGGAAATTCCATGGGGTGGAAATTCTTCTTTTTCTAAGAAGCGACCCAAGCTGGGCTGAACAAACCATTCTCCTCAGCGGTGAACCCAAACAGGGCTCAGATCCCTGTAGCACAACACGCTGCGCTGTGCTGTCTGCATGCAGGGCAGCCACCACGGCTGACAGCTCCTTCAGTGATTTGTGGAGGAGCACCCTTTAGGACAAGAGGATAAGGTTTACATGTGTCCTATGTACAAATCATTTTAACAACAACTTTCTCCTGTGCTTTTTTTTTTTTAACATCAAAGAGAATGATCAGACTGTGGGAAGTACAATATTAACTTCTGCTTTTAATAAAAGGTAAATACAAAAACAAAATGCAAATGAAAAAAATAGTCAAATCTGCCACAAATGTTCTGAGATCTGGTAAACATTTAATTTCTGGATTGTATAAAAGTACAACAGCTGACAAAGTTGTTCATTATGGGAAAGACAGAATGTGAGTGAAATGTTTTTATAAAGATTCCCAATCTGAAAACTTCTTGAGTAAAAGAAAATAGCATGGATGCCTCTGCCTCAAAGAAAGCTAAGCAGTGCAAGTGCATTCTTGTCCAGGTATCTGGAATTTTTCCTAATTATTAAACAGTCGAGTTTTTTTCCTCTCAAGTTTGGAAATTGCCCTTGCCTTTAGAACTAAGTCCAAAGAGAAGAATTCCCTTTTTTGCCTATCTCCCAGTCCTGAGTGACAGTCCTGTCATTCAGCATCTTCTGAAGACAGGCACAGGCACACTGGACCTTGTGAAATAGGGAGGCCTGCATCATTTAATACCTTCCTCTGGGGTTGCTGTTTTTATTCTACTTTATTGAAGCTGTTCAGCTAAGTTGCACCCATGAGAAAATCCAAACAGCTAGGTACCTAGACTGGCTTGGTACCCCGCAATGCACATTACAGCTGATCCAGCAAAGCAAATAAACAAGCATGCAGAGGAGCGTACACGGGCATCAGGCAGGGGAGCAGACCCACTGCAGCTTATGGGGCAACTTGTGCACTTACAATGCGCACGGAGCCTATGTTTAGTGAACCATGTCACATTCTTGTTACAGGCTAAAAATTCCAAAGTAATACATGTAGACAAGCCTGGTGTGAGAGCCTATTTAAGGAAATTGTCTCTGAGTCCTGGAGCCATCTGTGATATAAAAGCATACTGCATGGACTCCTTGAATAAAAGGATTCACTGGCAAGGCTTGCTGGAAATCTCAGTCAGAGATGCTTTTCATACAGCAGGCATATAGATCTTCCACACGATGAATCAGATTTACTAAGAACGTCTGCTGTTTGGAAGTGATTTCAGGCTTGAAGAATGTCTTACTGGAGGCCTGATTTGATCCAGGGAAGGGAGCGGGGGTCACATGCTGCTGGAGCAGACTTGATGTTCTTTTGGGCTGGCCTCTAGAAATAACAATCATAAGGAAGAACCAGCTCAAGAGCTGTAGGCTAGTACCATTTGGAAAGCAGTTACAGCTCTGGTTGAGCAAAGCACTGAAGTTTCTCTCGTAGGCTGCAGCACTGATTTACTTGGTATGTTAATACGGAAGTCTAAATTGAATCAGGCTTGTGTCAGTGCTATCAAAGAGGCACATTCACTTAGCCCTGCAGTTTTATAAAATGCAAAGAAAGAAAACCATATGGCAGATTAGGGCAAATTGCTTTAAAATTGTGGCTGAGAGCCAAGGGAGAGAGAGTGAGCTTGAGAGAGAATTCACGTCTGTTTGAAATATGCCCACTTTCACTCCGCTGCTTTACATGCTTGAAAGTGGAAGGCTCATTTCCCTGTGAGTTGAAATGTATTAAATGCTCTACATTTCTTAAAGAAAGTAATATATCCAGTATTTGTGGAAGGCACAATAAAAACATTTTTTTTAATTGGGATTGGATTTACTGCCGAAGACTGAATAAAAGAGCTTAGTGCAAACCCAGGAGCATCAAGGGGAGAATGAACACATGTAATAAGCAACACTTAGTAGACAGTCCTGGCTATTATTACTGCACATATAGCACAACAGTGAATACAAGATTTATGCAGGAACTGAGATCATGCAGCACTGAAAATAAATATAATAATGATCCCTGCCCCAAAGAGCTTTCACTGTAGTTTTATTTTCTGAGGTATAAGAAGCTTCAATAAGGAAATGAAACAGAAAGGACAATAAATAAATGGAACTTTGAAAACCCCTTTAGTTTTAATAACCTAGAAAGCTATCCTAACACTTTCTTATTCAGAATAAGGAGGAAAAATGAAAGGTTGTATTTTCTTTGTAGGAATTTGGCTTTGCTCTGCAGTTCCTGTGCGTCACTGCACCAGCTTTCTGTGGACACTCCATGGATGCCTGGGGCCAGGATGAGGCAGGATCCTGCGGAGCTAAAACTCTGCACTACGGATCAGTGAACGAGTACTGAAACGCACAGCGATCGCAGAGAACACCTGGGTCCTAGGTCCAGTGCTCGCTACAGCGGCCAAAGGCACCCTCCAAGTTGCCAGAACAGCTTTCTCCACATCACCAGAGTCCTCTGGATGAGGAAACTTCTCGTCTCTATCCTGCATGTCCTAGCCCTTCTTAGAGGAGCATCAAGCCAGAAGTCTCATAAGCTGCAGCTTCAGGCAGTTGCAAGTCCAGATCTGGGTAGGGTCTCTGAATTTTTTTCTGAAGCCTCATCTCCTCTAACTGCAGTCAGGACTGTCCAGCCTGTGACCAGGAGGAATATTGCACTTGCCCCTGAACAATGAGGGTCCTCCTGTGCCAGCACAGTGGGTGACTCCACCAGCTGCCACCCTACTGCTGTGACACTGTGGCCAGTCTACAAGCTAACCCCAAAACCAGCATCCAGCTGTCTGCTCCAAGCCTCAAAAAATCTTGGTCTAACTGCTGAAAATGCTTTTGGAGGCCGCTGTCCTTTGCACAGGGCTGTGCTGCACCATGTTACCAGTGTGGGGTACCCAGCAGATCCTGCTCTGGTTTCCATGGTAACTCTCTCTGTGCATTTATAGTCTCTTACTTACGGTCTTCATTAGATTTAACATTCAAAGAGACACTGATTAAAACATGACATTCCTAAAACACCGAAAAATCAATTTTGTACAAAATGCTATTATGTGGCATAGACAAACTGGTTGATGGCCAAATTAGTTAATAGAAATTTCAAATGACATTGGAACAGACCACAGAAGGGTGAATTCATGTAAAGTTAAATGTCTAAGTGAACCTCTCACAAACTGCGATGTAGGCTGGAGAAATGTGGTAACATGGGTGCATCAGGGACAACTCACGTAAAGTGTGTCTGACGAATCCAAATTTAACCTGAAGTGACCTCATTTAAAGCTTTCCCAGTGGTGATCTTAAAAAGTATTGGGGTACTATTGAACCAAGATGTTTTTCTAGCCAGGAAGGCAGCAGTAGTATCTTGGAGGACAGTGGGTGCCTCTTTCCCCTCACTAGTTCCCATCCCTCAGTCAGCTGGATATTGCTGGGCACTAGGATGTGTGGACAGTGGCCTTCAGTGTGCAATGGAAACAACAGTGCAAAAAGGCTCTGATCTTCCAGCTATGAACTGCCCCTCCTTCAAAATCTGTTTGTCCACCAGTTGCTATCCCATGACTTTCTGCTCTTCACTTACCATCCTACAACACGAGAACTATACTCCTTTCCCACTCCTACCTTTGGGCTGAAATTCTCCACTGATCATCTCCCTGATCCCATGTATTGGGTTTACATGGCAAGTGGCGGGGGGTTGAGCTATAGGGGTGGCTTCTGTAAGAAGCTGCCAGAAGCCTCCCCCCTGTTAGACCCAATGTCAGATGGCTCCAAGACGGATCTGCTGCTGGCTGAGGCTGAGCCGATCAGCGATGGTGGTAGCACCTCT
>Ga0181612_135841_pt1 | contig 12548 bp, 11 predicted proteins | sample HoacroProtozoa21_FD_119630 | JGI IMG/M metagenome (GOLD analysis project Ga0181612, IMG submission 119630) | Hoatzin crop microbial communities from Cojedes, Venezuel. Combined Assembly of Gp0051906, Gp0051904, Gp0051908 | reverse complement strand
TCCCACAGCTGGAGTGAACGTTGATGAGACACAGAGCTTTTAGCAATTGCTGGTGTAAGACAAGGTCCAGTCCCTAGGCATTTTCCTGGATGATTAGGGTAGCATTGCAAGTCAAAGACACCCCTCCATCGTTACCTCTCCAGTTTGCTTCCTTCATCTAAAACTAATCTGTACTACCCACAGCATGGGTTTTTTGTGAAAAGGATTGAGCAGAGGCAGGGTGGGGATCCTGCTATGGCAGGGTGTGGTTTTTCTGTAGTTGAAAAGACTCATCCCTCCATTGTATTTACAGGAAAAGAAAATAAATCTTTTGAGCATGTCCTCATGCTAACCCATTTGCTGCACACAGATAAGAATGAAATCCAAACTCCCCTCCTCCCCTATGCTTCATCTAATTTACTGTAAACCTCTAGATCTGCCATGTACTCTAACACTGAGATATTGTGGTTTGGGAAGAGAATCCTCCAGGAAGCAAAATCTTTACAAAATCATGGGTAAATACAGATCAAGGTATTAAAACAGATTTTAAAATGGGCATCCGAAATAGGTAATAGTAGAAATCTATTTAGCTCCTAGGCATTATTGAAGGCCAAGAAGATAAAAACCCAAAACCAAACCCCACAGTAAGTTTTATTCTAACACTAAACAATCCTTGTTAGGAACATGGAAAGCTGTATTATGTTCAAAGCTGCTCCTCTCTCTCGACTTTGACACAGGACTCATGCCCAGACCTTTCTGTTCCTGACTTTTCCCCAGCTTTCTGCTGTAGATGCCGAGGACAAGACTGGAGAGCCAAACAGCAGAGGGGAGGGGGCAACGAGTGTGTGCTGGGGCTGAGCTGCAAGGCAGTGTTAAAGCTGCAGTCCAGGTTCATCCTCTGGCAAAGGGAGATGCCTAAGGAATAAACGGGATGTACAAGAGCTCGGGGGGAGTCAAGCACCGCCCCCCGTCCTAACTTCCAATAATTTTTTTCAATTTTTTAGTGTGAACCATAATTAACAAGCTGATCCCAGTTTGTCCATGGACTATACCTTCAAAGCCCCTTCTTCCAGCTCCACCAGACTTCCTCCTCCTCACATGTCACCCCAGATGACCCAAGGGGAGGAATCACATTGTCTGTGCCAGCTGGGGCAAGGAGGAGCAGAGGAATCCTCCACAGGCGATAGGACTTTTTGTGCGGGCTCCACTGAAGGGCTGGGGCACACCAGGAGACCTGCGTGGCAGGCTGCATCCCTGCACAGCACTGCTCAGATTTGAAAAGGCAGTGTGATTTCTGGACTCCTGTGTGACTTGTCCTCCAGAAAACCTTTTCTCTCATGGCGGCCCAAACTCCACAGATTTAGAGAGAAACAGAAACCAGATAAATATGGAAAGAACGGTATGATTCTTGCTCTACAAAAGCTGTAAGCAGACAGTTCTCCTGGTCTGTCACAAAGCTACCACAGCACAGGGGGTTAACAGAGCTCCTTGATGACAATTTTTCCTGTCTTTAGGCTTGTTATTTTAGGGTACCAAAAATAGTTTCAATCCTAAAAATAGGTTTTAAAGTGTTCTTAGCTTATCCTTAATACTTAAAAAGTTTTATTTTTGAGTGTGTGTTTGTTTTTTTTTTAATGGATGAGGAAACCAAAGAGAATGATACAGTCCAGCTGTTTTCTTAAAAAGGTAGAAGAAGTATGGGTAAAGCTCTTCTATGTACTATGTCATGGTAGGTGTATCAACACGGCTATGGAATAAAGTGGATAGATATGACCATTTTTGACACGGCATTTAAAAAAAGGTGTATCATGATTTTCCTCCTAATTTTTTATTTTTTTAGAAATTAAAATGATGCCTTTTTTGTATGCTCCCCCTCCTTTTTCCTTTCCAAAATGAATTATTTTGATCAAAATATACTTTCCCCATGAAAAAAATTCCTTTGTTCAAAAAGGCATTCTTGCTTTTGTTAAAAAAATGTTTCACAAACATCCGCAGAACAGTTCCAGTCAAGAATTTGGTTTCACTCTTACAGTTAATGCTACCGCATTATTTCCCCCCCCACGTAATGAGTACAACCATTAACATCGTGGTTATGGTATACGAAGATACAGTTTCATACTGTTTCATAAAACAGCATTCCTTACCAGAACGTTACTACCCAGAATATTAAAAATTAAGGCAAGGTAAGGTAGAAATAGCCAGGTAAATGCTACAGAGCCAGAAAACAAAGCTGGGAGGACTTTTTCTTCTTGAGGCACTGTGCAGATGGAGGACAGGCAACGTGCCTGGCAGAAATGAATTGGTCACCTTTCTTAAAGTGTGGGAGGAAGCTTATGCAAAGGTATACAGCCAAAAGAGGGACGAGAAGATGGAAGGGGTTGTGCTGGGGAACAAACACGCCTGAAAGCTTTTAGCAGCGCCGCCTGACTTGCAAACTCAGCAGCTCACTGTGTAGCTCATCTACAGTTCATTTAATAGCACTGATGTATACATTCGTGACAGCCCCTGGAATACAACTCTTTTTCTGCTCTGCTGTCCTGTTCAGCCACTGGATGGACATGTTTGCGTAAAAACTTCAAAATACAGCATTGAAAACATGCAGTATTTACCAGGAACTGTCAGGTCTCTATCTCCTACAGCCATTTTGCTTCCTCACATATACATATATTTACATCATTTTCAAAACACGCATTATTAAGCTGACTGTTATGGCTCCTCTGGAGTGGTTACCGTCTATTATGTAAACATATCACTGCTACAATTTATAACACTCCTGTTATTTAACCAATAGAATGTGTAACTGTTCCAAGTGAGCCATTACCGTCTACCACGTAAAGTAAATCCATCTTCAGCTGCTTTTGCAAGCATGAGTTATAACGACACTTAACATTTCAATAGTGCCATACACGTTGGAAGATCTCAGTGTGCCTTATAAACATTAATGACTGAATTTAGATTTAAAAGCAGTCCCTTGTGGCAAGAATTAGAACTAAGCCAATAATAATTCACAACCAGGTCCCAATTCAGGAAGAAGCTTAATAGCAGGCACCGACTTCAATGTGTCTGCTTATGTGTCAGCAGCTTCACACGTGCCCAGGTTCCTAGGTGACTACGAATCTGCATGCTCCACGGCATTCATTTTTCATCTCTTTCTGTTTGCAGAACATGATCAGCTTACAATCTGAACACAGGAGGTCTCTCTGCAAACCTGTCTTAATTCTGCAAGACATTTGGTTTGAATTTCATACACACACACACTCACCCCCCTCCAGCCACACAGTAAGTTCATTCTTTTCAGGTTCCTTGTATTTTGTGCTAACTCTTCCCAGAAGAGCGTTTCACCCGTTAGTCACCCCACCACATGGTATCCTTAGAAGCACCGGGGGGAGGCAGAAAATAAAGTCAAGCAGATCTTTCCCCAGATGGGCAGCAAGGACACAGCTCTGCAATGGGACATTTCTGCTTGCTGGAGATTTGGAGTGTTGAAAGCTGTTAACAGAGAGAGCAGCTGCAGGTGTCCAGACCAGAATGTTAAAAACTCACACGTGTCCACTGCAGGACAGTGACATGGTAGGGAATATTAAACAAAAATCACCTCTGGATACCGAGTTTTGTCATTGAAATCCAAGCTTTGGGATTTCTTAGATATGCCATGACTAAATGGTATTGCCCTAACTTATTTTCTTATGACAGCTCATCTAGGAATAAGTGAAATGGAAACTAAATTTCATATTAACTTCATTATAAATGTAGATAAAAAAGTCTAACTGTCCTCTGAATTTCACTGCCTGCTGGAACACTAAAAGCAATGGAGTTACAGCAGCACAAATAAGATGAAACCCACATATTTTTATCTGATTTAACTGAAAAGTCCAAAACTCTCGATAAAATCTATTAATAAATACAGTCCCTATTATAAATAGCAAAAAAATCATTTAAAAGGGCTCGTAAAAGACATCAGTTTTTTTAAGGGTACTGTTGATTTATATCTATGCACGCTCCTGTAACTGTGAGCTGAGGTAGTATGACCTATGCATGATAGCATTCCTCCACAAGAGACGGCATAGTGAAGCAAGTCTAGTCTTTGCCCTTTAAGAAATGGAAGAAGTATTTAAGCGTATTTAAGCTCTAAAAATTATCCAGGTTGCTAGTGATGAGTTATACTGGATTATATTTTGTTCTGACAACCTGTATCTAAACTCCATCAAAAGCAAGTAAATGTTCTCTACAGCGTATATGCTGCACAACTACTCTAAGTAGCAGATTCTGTACAAATCTACTTCTGATCACTGACAAATTTTAGAACTGAAACTGTGGTACCAAAAGTACCAGGAGCAAATTCCTTCACAATTTGGAGCACAGATAAATCAGACGATTTACTGTGTTCCCAAAGGTGGCAGACCACTGAAAGCCTCCATGAACAACATTTCAGGTTCGTGTGCGTATATATGTGCCATCTTAGATGGTACGTGGAAGCCAGGTTGCACTGGTTGGAGAACTGGCAGATGTGCCTAAACCAGTGTCTTGCGACAGCTGACATTCTGTGGGCTGGCAAACCGACTGCAGGGGAAAGCAACGTGTAGCAGGAAAACAACTCATAGGAAGGTTACAGTTAACCTCCCCCATCTACTTTATCATATCTTCTGTTATTTACTGCTGCTTACAGCTTCCCATTCACCCTGCAATGATACGGGAAAATGCAACATCTGGAAAAGTGTTGGAAGTCACTCCCTTAGCACTTAATGAACCTGGTTCTTGCCTGGCAGCTGATTGACCTTGCTGCACCTCCATTTCAATCCATGGTGCTTAGTTATGACTAACACTTGCATAACTAAGCTGAGCATCATTTCCACAGCCTCTCACACCTGATACTTAATTCTCTGCAGTGACTGAGCAGAGACTTCTGTACAAGTAGCACTCCTTTAATTAGAAGCTGAATTCTGGGCTCCATGAAGGTAATGACAAAATGCTCACTGCTTCTGATTTTTTTTCTGGCTTTTCAAGGATATCTAAGCAATTTAGAATGGACAAGTGCACAGTCTTACAGTACAGAGAGATGCTGACGTGACAGATGAAGATGAATGATATACTCATAAAAATAGAGAACTTTGAATATCCCTTTTTCTGTAGATTTAATTTAAGTCAGATCCTTCAGTATTGTATGGATGTGGTTTATATTAAAGAGTTTGAGAACAATCCCTAAGCAGTGAATTGAACACTTTATCATTCAAAAATGTAGTACAAAAGTGAGTTAAAAAATACAAGATACAAAAGACCTGGGAAAAAAATTAATGGTCATGCTCTCATAGCTCCTAATGATAAATGATGTCTCACATGCGGATTGAAAATCTCTTGCCTTTTGCTTATGATGAGTTTTTCCATTTTAGATTACTGAAATAGAAAAAGAGGCCTTGAAATATTTCTAATTACAGGGAAATTCTGAACTGAAAAATGTATCTTGGTTCTTTACGTGCCTCTTACTGCTTTTCTGAGAGACACATAAAATGCCAATTTGAAATCCAGCAGATGTGGACGGATTCCAACTATCTCTGGACAGCAGAGGTTTGTATGCAGCTGGGCCCTGAGTATTAACAAACACGATTATTTGAAACTTAAATGTATCTGTCCTTTGTACTAACTCTCTGAGTGTAACAGAAGTCATAAGAAGGGTTTACATTTGATCTTTCAGCATGAAAGGTACTGTGGGACTAGGCAAAGGAGCCTCCTCCCTCAGCACAGGTTGTGGGAATGACCCCATTCCATCTCTTCTCTCAGCTCCCACTGTAATGGCACTCCTCTAAAATGGGAACAAAAGACACAGGCAGAGTAGGGAATGCTAAAATTGTATTTTCTTTCTCACGGCCCATTAACAAAACATACTTTACAGAGGTCTCAATTTACAGTGGGAGCCAGGCAGACCTAGAAGCACAAAAATACAGGAAAATCAAAGAGGTCATTTAAAATGTCTCCCTCTTTCCCCGGTCTCTGCACTAACCACAGTGACTGAAATCAAAGATGATGGTTTCTGCCACTGCCAGTGAAGATTTTGAAGTTAGAATTTCTCAACTTTTTCATTAGCCTTCTTTGAGCAGTAGTTTGATCAGTTGACTTCCAAGAGTCCCTTCCCAATTAGTTTTCTCTATGTTCCTATGATGATTATGTAATAATAGAGCTACCAGTGAAAAGAATTGAGTGACATCAGCTTATTGGAGCTTTTAATCCATCTCCTACTTAGGCAGCTAACTTAATGCATTTCAGGAAACAAAGGGGAAGTAAAGTTCAAATGATAAGATGCAAATCAGAATGACCTTCAAATAACCAGCTTCCAGAAAATTGACCCCCTCTTACATCTGTTCCCATCATAGTGAAGGGATTTACAGAGTCTATTTGCCTTCCTTTTGCAATTGTAAAATTTCAGACTTAATACTAAGGCATCCCTGAGTGGTGCCTTCTCATTCCATGCTTTCCCAAATGCCTTTCAGGCCACACAGCAGTTTAACTGCTTCTTTTAGTGATATAGTTTTGCAACCTTGCTTCCCAGATCTGTTCCCCTATTCAGAAACCGTTCGTGTTTCTGGATGAGAAACTTCAAGGGCATGTCACATACACTGATGATACCTCACTGTGCTTTCCACACCTATTACAGGCACCATAAGATTTGCCTCTTGACTACATGTAATTGGCTTTTGATATGCACCTGGAAAAACTGTGGCTGGCATTATTTCCATCCATTTAGTTGAGGGCCTGGAATTAGGAGCATATTCCCCACCTATGCTCAGTGAATGGCCTTCTGGAAGTCCTTAGCTACCTCCGCAGACAGACGCACACAGAAACTTAGGTGCAAAGTGTCAGACAGTAAAGAAGCTGCAAGTTTAGACTTGATTATCCATTTGAAGAAAATGCAACGGAGCTAATAATTCTGTGTTACTACTCAGATCCTTGCAACTAGGTTTATCTGCATGTTTCACAGGATCAGAGTGCTTGAAATTTAACACGACTAGTATTGAGCATGTTGGGGGATAAAATTCTTCTTCCATTTTTGTTGCTGCGCAACTACTGGTGCAACAAACATTAGTTTATTTACCAGAATTTGAATTTCTTATTCCTACTAATCATACTTTGTGAGTATAAGGTGCAATTGTTTGTACTGAACCATGCACACATTAGCCTACTAGCCTTGCTCACTTAAGCACACTGTTGAATGTTTCTGCCAAGACATCGGCTTTATCAGTATCCATTAAATCGACATGCTTTGGATTTGTTGTCTGTAGTCTTGGCTTGAAAGCATAGGCTGAACTTCTATCAGCTCCGTCTCTTTTCACATCAAAACCATTAGAGTGAATAGGGTGGCATAAGGTAATCACTGAAGATGAGATTTGGCCCCAAACTGATAAATGGTCCAATTACTCTCTCAAGCTGTGTAGTATTTCTGTATGACAGTTTTCTTCTTGGGTGAATGGAGGTGACTGTAAAGAGAAGTGGCTTCCTGGAAAAATCTAAAGAAAAGGCCAAAGTCTAATGACTTCATATCTGTAGAAGTGGCTCCAGGTAGATTTATTCTTAAAAGCATAAATTTAATTGTTGCAGTTGCAGCCATTTCTAAGGAAAAGAGAAATACAAAGATAGAGTAGAATAACCAATGAGAAATGGCACTTTTATTTTGGGGAAAAATATCTGTTTCAAATAGCTAAATTAAGGTTTACCCAGAAATTACTTCTGTGGGCTTTGAGGCTCCTAGAAAGTGGTGAGATGCCTGTGAGATGCAGAGTAGGCTCTAGTATCAGTACGGAAATGAGTCACTCCCCAGTTCTGCTAAAGGCAGAAGGATCTTTTGATGGGATCTGCAAGACTGCATTTTTCTCCAATAAAGGTTGTTACTGCACATTGACTAGTAACATTTTTGCAGAGTGCTATGGCTAAGCAGCAATGTTATCTGCATTGGAGAGAACGCCCCATACAGGGAGTCTATACAGGGGGTCTCCGTACAGTCTGAAGAGCCACTGCTCTCCAGCTCAGTTTAGCATCAGGCCACACCATGGTAAATATTTATGGGAACTTAAAGACCCCCCCCCCTCAAAGTGGGCTGTTCTGGTCATATTTCCCTGGCCTTGAAAAGGAAGTGTATCTATATATAATTTTCTTTATAGAGTAGAACTGTAAATAAGGGTCTGATTCTGCCAAATAGAAGCCTCACTGTGCCTCACTGGTTCCATCAGTACAGAGAATGCTCATGGTCTTCTAGGCTTTAAATTAAACATAAATTGCTTCAGCCATATTGCCTTTACCACTAGGATCCTCAGGATTAAACTATCCAAACCTCCTTGTGGAACAACAATCCCCACTTTCCCCTCTGTGTGAGAGTTACCGCAGACACGAGACTGTATAGCCACTGAGTCTGGCTCTGCTTTACAGCATGTCTCCTAGAATGCCGCATGGGCTGTATAAAGTGTTGATTACCATACCTCTAGGGCCCTCTGCAACATGGGGATACATGCTTTGCATTAAATTTCTGCCAAACGTAGAGAACTCTTTACAGATTGTACCATATCACTGCAGCTTTTTTAAAAAAAAAAAAAAAAGTGACAAGAAAAGAGGCATCATCCTGCAGGGATTCTGCCAAATGATTCTATACCCACTTTTTTTCCTTTAGTGCCTGTGCAAAAAAGAGGTCAAGTAATAGGAAGGGGGAACGGAGGAAAATCTAGGGTTTCGCTTTGGGAAATAGGGCTCATCTCACCTAGCTTCAGCTATCTTGAAGAAAGGTAATCCAAGACAGCCACACCTCTAAAGAGAGGTGGGTTGAATTACTCTCAGGAGCTGCCTGCCTCTGTTCCTCTGTCTCCAGACAGAACTAAGATAATTCATGTAGATTAAGGGGCAAACCTTAAGATGGCTGAAGTTAAGAAGTAATTAATATGACCCATATATTGAAGCTTACTTCTTGCATGAAAGAAAAAATGTAAATTCCAGTGAGTGACAAGCCCTATTTTCCTTTTAATGGATACAGTTGCAAGCCAATTTTATACCCATTGTTTCTAATCTGGGATTTTAAAGATGAATTCTTGCTTCCTTGCTTGCCTAATAGATTTTGCTCTTATTTACAAACTGATAAGTCTCCTGCTCGGTCCCAATATTTTGTAAACATAAAGGCATTATTATGGATATGAATAGACACTGGAGAACAAACCTTCAGACTGGAAAGTAAATGAAGCGCTGCAAGGCTGAGGGAATATGGCCTGGCAACTGAAACAGCGAGAAAGAGAGGAAGGCAATCTTAAAGATGCCTGCTGATAAATGCTTTTGTAGCCATGTTAAGTGATCATATTCACCGTGGAGTCAGATTAGTGCAAGCATAAGTCTAGGAAGAATGCCAAACAAAATTATTTCAGTTTGGGGAACTGTTTCTCGTGCAGAATACTAAAAATTCAAAGTACCCCTCCCCAGTTTTCTGTTTTCTATTTCTCTGGCATTTTTACAGAAAGCATTACAATACTATAGTGGTGGTGGTTTTGTAGCCGTGATGGCTTAGCAATATTAATTAGTGTGAGCCTGCTTGTTGCTTCTCCCTCAGACCAGAGGAAAGGTTTGCGTATGTCAAGACTTGTCTGTATTCTTCAAGTGTTTCAGCTGGTCTAATGCAAACTACGGCCTCTCCCTTCAAGCTTGTAGTTGCTTCAAAGAGAACATGCAGACACCTTTAGTGTCAGAGGTGACTGAACAAGACCAGAATCAATGCTTCCCTGCAACAAAGGCCTAGCAAGAACTGAATGCATGTTTCAATCTCGCAAGCAAAAAGGCAGGAGCAGTGCTGGGGAAACACAACAGCAAGCACGGAATGTGAAGAGGACTTTGGGAATAACACTCAACACCTGCAGCCTCCCTGGCAGGCAGATATTCAGTGCTCTGCAAAAATGAAAGTGCAGAGGAAAAGATTTGACAGCAGAGTGAAAGAGGCAGTTCTCCTTCCATGGAACCAAAAAGCTAGTCTTTAGAAAACAGCGTATTGGATGTCATTTTAGTCTCACCAGGATCATTTCCCAAGATTGAGAAAGGAAAGAAACTGTGGGTGATCAGCTAATCAACATCTCCCTGCTAACAAGTACTGTTGAAGAGCTATAGCATCACTCAGTGATAAACAGATAATTTCAGATTTATTAAAAAGCTCTAATTATTCTAAGTCATTTATGGAAGGAAAAGGTGACATCAGGATGTTTGGGAGGGGGTGGCAGAGATGAGATTTCAAAAATGTGCTGCTTTTTCCCCAAATTCTTTAATTTCTGAGAGCGACGATAGCTCTTAATAAAAGTAAGAGTTGAAAAATCCCAATGTGAGAACAGCACAACATGTGAGCAAGGTTTGGTAGTACAGATGACTGCATCCAAAACTCACACCTCTTATGATTTGCAGGCACCTCTGCATCCATACCTTCATTACAACCAGAGCTTATTGTGACATTGGCTGTCAAGGCACTAGCACTCTGCTGTTCCCAGATAAAAATAAAATGACATCACAGAAAATGGACACTTCAGATTGCCTCCAACTATCCTATCCAGCTCCCATCATTCCTAATGCTGCAATGCTGTGGCCTCTAGCAAGGATGTTCCTGAGAATATCACATTAAAAGTTGACATTTCTTGACTGCAGGAAATTCGAGACTTTTTTCTTCCTTTTTTTGAATAAAAAAAATAGAAATTTGAAGAGTTTCCCATGAAAGAGAAAAGTTCCCAAATATTTTGCTTCCAAATATGTAAAATAACTGATTTAAAAAAAAAAAATGTTGAAGAAAGCGAAAAAGGAGACCATCACAGGGTAACAAGAGAGAGTCAGAAACGGCAAAGCCCCAAGAGTCCATTGGTGAGGCAGCAGACGGAGTGCAGGAATCAGCTTCCCAGCTCACTGGCAAAGGTGTCCAGAGTAGGGTTTTTACACCGAGCAGGCTTTTTAGTTGCTTTATTCAAGTCCTGCTTTCCACACAAGCCACCATCAAAAACATAAAACAACGTCTCAACCATTCTTTCTCCCAGATATGGAAGCAGGACTGTTCTGGGCAGAACGAAATGTTGGAGTTTGAGAATTTGTGGTGGTTTTTGGCTTTTTCAAACTTTAAATTTAGGTCAATTAAAGAAAGAAATGTGTTGACCCTTTTTCACTCAAAGTATCTGTAAATTACTTGTATGGATATAAATAGCTATTTTTTAGCAAAGAAAAAGCAGTTTATATCTGGAAAATTTCAACAGTGTCTACACGAAAGGCCTGACAGAGGGCCCCAGCATGAGATCTCAGCTGCATAACAGTGGGCCAAACTCCAAATGGTCCAAAGGCTCCTTAGGCTTCTGGCCTCCAAATGCCTGTGAGAGTTCCTGGCAGGTATAAAAACCCATAGAAGTCCCATGGTGCTGAAGAAGTGACTGTTGCTGGGGTCTACAACCTCCTGCCAGGCAGAGCGCAATGAAGAAAACCTTAGGGTTCGCTGTCAGTTTGCTAAAACTGACAGAGTTCCACAAATCATTCCAGAAGTGATGAGTCACCATTTTCTGACAAAAAAAAAAGATTTGAGTAGAGAACACTGGAGAACATCCAACCCATTCTATTCTTAGGATGGCTAGAAATTCTGTCATACTAGACTTCCTCGCATGCTTTGACCTATGACAAAACACGACCGCAGCTAATGGAACCCAGAGCAGCATGCCTCAGTTGGTCAGGCCTCCAGACACATTTCCCATGAGTGTCTTATTTCAAGGAGGACCACCAGTTTCAAGCTAAAAGCACCTTCAGCACGCAGCACAAATGTGCTATCCCTTTCACTGTGGCTGGCAATAATCCTTGCTCTCAGAAACGGAGTTAAAGAGCAGAGGTAACAGGAAGAACAACTTATATTAAGAGAGCTCATCCGAGTGCAGTTTATTTCTCAGAATGACTGATTTTTTTAAACATCCCTAAATATGTTCTACAGTTGAATTTTGGCAGATGGAGTGGCATGTATCATAATCTTACAGTGAACTGGAAGAAAGTTAACATTACCCTGAAAATCAAGTATATCCCAAAGTGCAAATTTGACAAAGAAGGTTGTTTTCCACCCTTGCTAGTAAGGTGCATAGCCTCACGCAACTGTGTGCTTGCAAAGTGCTGTGCTTATCTGTCCATCCAGGACAGATAATAATATGCTCAACCAAACACAGCAGAATGAGGGCACTCTCGGAAACAGTAAGGTCCTAGCAGTTCCATGAAGGCTGGGTACAATCAGGCTACCAGTGCCTCCTGTGAGGGAAAAAGGCACAGTGCTTGTTAGATACCAGGAAGTCTGCAATATCAAAAGCCCCTCTAAACAGCCCCACCATTGGAAAGGCTTGAGCAAGACCTTGCACCTTAGACTGTCATGTCAATCACCCAAGAAATTCATAGGAAAGTAAGTTTCTTTCCTTCTGATGCCTGTGGAAAAACTGGATTTTTCTAATAGCAGAAAACATGACAATGTTATTAGGAGGTTTGTGTGTTCCCCCCCCCCCTTTTTTTTGCACGCAACCCTTTCTCTTTTCTCTTCACCTTATTCTTATCAATATATATCTAAT
>Ga0181612_102535_pt1 | contig 12548 bp, 5 predicted proteins | sample HoacroProtozoa21_FD_119630 | JGI IMG/M metagenome (GOLD analysis project Ga0181612, IMG submission 119630) | Hoatzin crop microbial communities from Cojedes, Venezuel. Combined Assembly of Gp0051906, Gp0051904, Gp0051908 | reverse complement strand
TTGGCGAGCTTCCAGGGCTCGGTGTCGGCGAGGTACTTGTTGCCGATGCGTGCCAGGTTCATGGCGTCCTTCAACGCCTCGCGGAAGTGGAAGTGCTCGATGTTGTCGCCCAGGGTGGCTTTCACGCCCTTGAACTCCTCGATGGTCTGGCGGTCGTAGTCGGTGAGCTCGCCAGCCTCGGGCACCTTGCCCTCAAAATATTTGTGCGTCAGCACCATGGCGCGGTTCACAAAGTTGCCCAAGATGGCAACCAGCTCGTTGTTGTTACGAGCCTGGAAGTCCTTCCAAGTGAAGTCGTTGTCCTTGGTCTCTGGGGCGTTAGCCGTGAGCACATAGCGCAACACATCCTGCTTGCCAGGAAACTCCTCCAGGTACTCGTTGAGCCACACTGCCCAGTTGCGGCTGGTCGAAATCTTGTCGCCCTCCAGGTTCAGAAACTCGTTGGCGGGCACGTTCTCGGGCAGTTGGTAGCTGCCGTCAGCCATCAGCATGGCGGGGAAGATGAGACAGTGGAACACGATGTTGTCCTTGCCGATAAAGTGGATGATGCGCGTGTCGGGCGACTTCCAGTATAGCTCCCACTTGTCGGGCAGCAGCTCCTTGGTGTTGCTGATGTAGCCGATGGGCGCGTCGAACCACACATACAGCACCTTGCCCTCGGCACCCTCGATGGGCACGGGGATGCCCCAGCTGAGGTCGCGCGTCACGGCACGCGGCTGCAGGTGGTCGTCGAGCCACGACTTGCACTGGCCATACACGTTGGGTTTCCATTCCTTGTGGTCCTCGAGGATCCACTTGCGCAGCTTGGGCTCCCACTTGTCGAGCGGCATATACCAATGCTTGGTCTCGCGCAGCACGGGGGTGTTGCCCGTGATGGCGCTCTTGGGGTTAATCAGATCGGTGGCGTTGAGGCTGCTGCCGCACGCCTCGCACTGGTCGCCATAGGCATGCTCGTTGCCGCACTTGGGGCAGGTGCCCGTCACATAGCGGTCGGCAAGCCACTGGTCGGCTTGCTCGTCGTAGAGCTGCACCGACGTCTTCTCGATAAACTCGCCTTTGTCGTACAACTTGCGGAAGAAGTCGCTGGCTGTCTTGTGATGTATCTGGCTGGTGGTGCGGCTGTAGATGTCAAACGAGATGCCCAGACCCGCCATCGAGTCCTTGATAATCTTGTGATAACGGTCCACGATGTCCTGCGGGGTCACGCCCTCTTTTTGTGCCTTGATGGTGATGGGCACGCCGTGCTCGTCGCTACCGCCAATGAACACCACGTCCTCGCCCTTGAGGCGCAAGTAGCGCACATAGATGTCGGCGGGCACGTACACGCCAGCCAGATGACCGATGTGCACAGGGCCGTTGGCATAGGGCAGTGCCGTGGTCACAAGCGTGCGTGCAAATTTCTTTTCATTGTCCATGATGACTATATTTTTAAAATTTTACCTGTTTGTTAACTCATGAAACCTCGGTTTATCTCTCCGTTGAAGCTGCAAAGTTACTGCAAATTGCGCATTTATCGAAATCCCACTTCCCAAAATCACATCAATCACGGCAATTTTGCTCTGAGAGGAACATAAAAAAGAACGAGAAATTAATCCCGCTCTTGATGTTTTCACAACGGAAATAAATCCTTATTGTGAATTGCTTCAAATTTGTAGTGCAAAATTAGGGCTTTTTTTGCAAACCTGCAAATTTTGGGTAAGAATTTCACAAAACCAGAAAAAATTGTTAACTTTGTCACAATAATATTCACCAACGTAAACCACGACATCATGAAAAGAATACTAGGCCTTGACTTAGGGACAGGAAGCATCGGTTGGGCGGTCGTTGACCAAGCAGAAACCGAAGGTGAAAACTCACAAATCATCAAGTTGGGTGTGCGTGTTGTCCCATTGACTGTAGATGAGGAAAACAATTTTGAAGCGGGTAAAACCATCACGACTACCGCTGATAGAACATTAAAGCGCGGCATGCGCAGGAGTTTGCAACGTTACAAGCAGCGTCGCAAAGCACTTGTTAGCATTCTTAAGCGTAAACATTTTATCACCGACGATACCTTGTTGTCAGAAGATGGACCACGCACCACTTTCGAGACTTATCGGCTGAGGGCAAAAGCTGCCAAAGAAGAGATATCGCTCAACGAACTGGCTCGCGTGCTGCTGATGATTAACAAGAAGCGCGGCTACAAGAGCAACCGCAAGGCAAACAAGCAGGAGGATGGACAACTGGTTGACGGCATGGATATTGCCCGCAAGCTCTACGATGAGCATCTCACGCCTGGTCAATACACCTATCAGTTACTGAGAAGCAGGAACGGGAAAACAAAAGTGCCCTCTTTCTATCGTTCCGACTTGGTGGCTGAGTTTAATGCCATTTGGGAGCGTCAAGCTGAGTTTTATCCCGACGTGTTGACCGAGGAGTTGAAGAAAAAGGTCATGGGGCGTGGCAAGCGAGACACAGCAAGCATATTTTTTGCTGCTAAAGGTGTTTCCACGGCAGAGAACAGAGACCGCAAGACAAAGCTCATTAAATCATACATTTGGCGCACCGAAGCCTTAAATGGTAAACTAGACATTGAGGCGGTGGCAGCGGCATTGTGCGACATCAATGGCGAAATTGCAGGGTCGAGCGGATATTTAGGTAGCATCAGCGACCATAGTAAGGAGCTTTATTTCCAGCACCTGACTGTGGGCGAATATTTGATGAAGCAATTAGCCGCCAACCCGCATTACAGGGTTAAAAATCGCGTTTTTTTCCGTCAAGACTACCTGCATGAGTTCAACACGATATGGGAGACGCAGGCCAAGTTTCATCCCGAGTTGACCGAAGAACTCAAACATGAGATTAGGGACGTGGTCATCTTCTATCAGCGCAGGCTCAAGTCGCAAAAGTCGCTCATCAGCTTTTGCGAGTTCGAGGGCAAGCAAATCACGCTCTCCGATGGCAAAAAGGTGATGACAGGTCCCCGTGTCAGTCCTAAGAGTTCACCGATATTCCAAGAGTTCAAGATTTGGCAGGAACTCAACAATGTCGTTATCGAGAACCGTGCTGTCAAGGCTTCCAAAGCGAAAAAGCCGAGCGAGCCCACTCTGTTCCCTATGCTGGAAGTGGAGAAATACACGCCACTGACCAGCGAGCAACGCAAACTGTTGCATGATGAGTTGAGCGTTAATAAAGAATTAACCAAATCGGCTATCATGAAAACGCTTGGTTTGAATGAGAAACAATATAACATCAATGTCAAATCCTTGCATGGCAACGTCACGCAAGTGGCACTCATGGATGCCTACAAGAACATTCTGGAGTGGAGCGGGCACGATGCCACCAAGTTTGACAAACTCACCTACGCTCAAAAGATGGAGTTCATCACGAGCGTTTTTGAAGCCCTTGGAGCTAAAACCGATTTTTTGGAATTTGATGTCAATGATTTGACCAACTATGCCCAGCAGCCTGCTTACAGGCTGTGGCATCTGCTATATTCGTTCGAGGAGGACAACAGCACCTCGGGTTACGACAAGCTGACGCAACACATTCAGGAACTCACGGGACTAGACCGTGAGTATGCCGCTGCCATTGCTGCTGTGGCGTTTACCGATGATTATGGCTCGCTCAGCACCAAAGCGATGTGCAAAATCCTGCCGCACTTGCTCCGTGGACTTCAGTACGACAAAGCGTGCGAACAAGCAGGCTATCGCCATTCTGCCGAGTCGCTCACGCGCGAGGAGATTGATAGCAAACCATTGGTTGACAAGCTTGAAACACTCTCCAAAAACAGCCTGCGCAACCCTGTGGTGGAGAAGATTCTTAACCAGATGATTCATGTGGTCAACACTGCGACTCAAGAATACGGTATTCAAGGCAAGGATGGTAAACACTTTGATGAAATCCACGTTGAGATGGCTCGTGAATTGAAGCAGTCGCAGTCACAACGCGAAGAAGCTTTTAAGTCAATTGGCGCAAGAACTAAGGAAAACGAAGCAATCATTAAGATTCTTGCTAATGAGTTCCCCATCCAGCATCCTGGTCGCAACGACATTTTGCGTTATCGACTCTATCAAGAGTTGGCAATGAATGGCTATAAAACGCTCTACTCCAACACGCTCATCTCTAAAGAAAAACTTTTCAGCAAGGATTTTGAGATTGAACACATTATTCCCCAAGCACTGAAGTTTGACGATTCGTATAGCAACAAAACGTTAGAGACGCACCACGTCAATCAGACCAAGGGCAATAAGACAGCCATTGAGTATGTGCGCGACACCCAAGGCGAGGAGGGTGTGCAGCAATATATGGAGCGCATCGCCTACCTTAACAAGCCAGGAACAACTGGCAAATACAAGAATTTGATAACGGAGAGGAACAAAGTCGAAAACACGTTCCTGAATCGTGACCTCACCGATACGCAATACATTGCTCGCAAGGCTCGTGAAATCTTGATGCAAGCCACACGCACCGTGGTCACCACCACTGGAACCATCACCGCCCGATTGAGGGAGGACTGGCAACTGGTTGATACCATGAAAGAACTCAACTTCCCGAAGTTTGAAAAATTAGGGATGACCGAGAGCTACCGCAACCGTGACGGTCACGAGGTGAGGCGCATCAGCAACTGGAGCAAGCGCAACGACCACCGGCATCACGCCATGGACGCACTCACTGTGGCATTTACTCGATTGGAGCATATCAACTACCTGAACAACTTAAGCTCGCACGCTGACCAGGCCACGATGCAGGCCAATGCTTTTGTCCTGCGGCATAAATTGATAAACGAACGCAAATTTATTCCACCAATGCCGCTCGACACATTCAGGGCAACCGCCATGCAGCATCTAGGCAATATCTTGGTTTCCATTAAAGCCAAGAACAAGGTGGTCACTCCGCATGTTAACCGCCCTAGGGGCAGCAACAAGCCCCAAACCTGCTTGACACCACGCGCTCAACTCCACAAGGAGACCATCTACGGCACTCAAATGCGCTATGTGACCAAGGAGGAGAAAGTGGGTGCTGCTTTCACTGCCGAGAAGATTGCAACCGTTGCCACTAAGGCCTACCGCGAAGCTCTCATGAGGCGTTTAGATGAGCATAATGGTGACCCCAAGAAGGCCTTTACGGGTAAAAACGCATTGTCGAAAGTGCCACTGTTTGTTGACCCGATGCACACCCGCAAAGTGCCCGATAAGGTGAAAACCGTAACACAAGAGCGCATTTTCACCATACGCAAATCTATTGATAAGGATTTGAAATTGGACAAGGTTGTGGATAAGGGAATACACGCCATCTTGCAACAACGACTGGATGAGTTTGGTGGAGATGCCGCCAAGGCGTTTACCAACCTTGACGAGAATCCTATTTGGCTCAACAAGGAAAAAGGTATTGCCATCAAGACCGTTACCATCACGGGTGTAAACAATGCCACGCCCATTCATGATAAGAAAGACAAGGATGGCAACCCCATCCTGACGGCAGGCGGTGACACCATACCTGTAGATTATGTTAGCCTTGGCAACAATCACCATGTTGCCATCTATGAAGATGAGCAGGGCGATTGGCATGAGCACGTGGTATCCTATTTTGAAGCAACCGAACGTGCACGTCAACATTTGCCAATAGTTGATAAAAGCTATAATCACGACGAGGGATGGAAATTCTTGTTCACCATGAAGCAAAACGAATATTTTGTGTTCCCCGACCCCGAACAAGGCTTCTATCCCGAAGAAATTGACCTGATGGACGAGAACAACTACGCGCTCATCGCACCTCACCTGTTCCGAGTCCAAAAGTTTACCACTGGAGATTATTTTTTCCGCCAACAATATGAGAGCACTGTTGATGCAAAGGATGTGGCACTAAAAGGTCTCGCTTTCCATCGGATAACAACCGTGAACAATTTAAAAGGCATTATCAAAGTAAGGATTAACCATTGTGGTAAAATAGTTCACGTGGGCGAATATCAATAACAATCTTGACATGATTAAGCGTACCTTGTATTTTGGCAGTCCGGCCTACTTGAGCTTACGCAATGCGCAGATGGTGTTGCGACTGCCCCAAGTAGAGGTTGATAGCAATGTGAGTGAGGCTTTTAAGAAAGCGGCGGAGCGAACATTCCCCATCGAAGACTTGGGTGTGGTGATTCTTGACGATAAGCGCATCACTATCACGCATGGGCTGCTTGATGCATTGCTTGCCAGCAATTGTGCGCTTATCACCTGCGACAGTACCCACCACCCCACTGGATTGATGCTGCCCTTGGATAGCCACACCCTGCAAAACGAACGTTTCCGCCATCAGATTGATTGTTCCAAGCCCCTGCGCAAGCAGTTGTGGCAACAGACGGTTCAAGCCAAGATTGCCAACCAAGAGCGATGTTTGAAAATGCTAACCCATGCCGAAACGGGTAACATGCGTGCCTGGGTCAACGCTGTCAAGAGCGACGATGCCGACAACTTGGAGGCTCGTGCGGCAGCCTACTACTGGAAAAATTTGTTCGTTTCAATCCCTGACTTTGTGAGGGGACGTGACGAGCAACCACCCAACAATCTGCTCAACTATGGTTACGCCATTTTGCGTGCCGTGGTTGCCCGTAGCTTGGTGGCACGAGGGTTGCTGCCCACCTTGGGCATTCACCACCACAATAAATATAATGCTTATTGCCTTGCCGATGATATCATGGAGCCTTATCGCCCTGTGGTTGACGCGCTGGTTGTGAAAATGCTTGAGCGGCATGGCGACATTTCCACACTCGACGCCGCCATGAAGCGTGAATTACTCTCGATACCCACCCTGGATGTGCGCATCGATGCACACAACAGCCCACTGATGGTGGCAGTGGATATTACCACGGCGTCGCTCAATAAATGCTACAGCGGTGAAATGCGTCATCTCATCTATCCAGAGCTTATCTAGAATAAATGAAGTTTTGTTTTCTATGCTTATCTTGCACGAGCGATTTAGCCAGTATAGAGTGATGTGGGTGATGGTGTTTTACGACTTGCCGGCCGAGACCAAGAAGCAGCGTAAAGTGGCTGCCAAGTTCCGTAAAGACATTATGGCAGATGGCTTCACGATGTTTCAGTTTTCCATCTATTTGCGGCACTGCGCCAGCAAGGAGAATGCCGATGCCCACATACGTCGTGTGAAAGCCATGTTGCCTGCCGAAGGCAAAGTGGGCATTCTGTGTGTAACTGATAAACAATTTGGTGCTATGGAACTTTTTTATGGCACAGTCGAACATGCTAAGCAAGTTGGTGGACAGCAATTAGAGATTTTCTAAAACAAAAAACCTCCTTTTACGGAGGCTTTTTGTTACCAATCTGCCTGATTTTTTTATTTTGGGCATGGTGTGCTAAACAACTAATTTTCAATCAATTCCGAGTATCCTGTTGTTTAGCTCGGTACAAAGATACAAATTTGAAAGCAATTCACAACTGTCTGGTCTGTCTGGTCTGTCTGGTGGTGTTGTTTAGCTCGGTACAAAGATACAAATTTGAAAGCAATTCACAACCCGAATTGAGTTGAATAAAACGACTTTCGGGTTGTTTAGCTCGGTACAAAGATACAAATTTGAAAGCAATTCACAACCTCACGTTTGCCGTTGCCGTGGAGATGAGCGTTGTTTAGCTCGGTACAAAGATACAAATTTGAAAGCAATTCACAACTTTCTTCCATTTCCTTTTTCTCATTTAATTGTTGTTTAGCTCGGTACAAAGATACAAATTTGAAAGCAATTCACAACCCGTACCTTTGCAGTACAAGCCCGTCGAGGGTTGTTTAGCTCGGTACAAAGATACAAATTTGAAAGCAATTCACAACTTTTAGTCGTCTATGTTATAACTTACCTGCGTTGTTTAGCTCGGTACAAAGATACAAATTTGAAAGCAATTCACAACATGAGAAAATCTACTCTTAGTGCGTTGCTGTTGTTTAGCTCGGTACAAAGATACAAATTTGAAAGCAATTCACAACGCGCATAGTTGACACAACGAATAGCGAACTGTTGTTTAGCTCGGTACAAAGATACAAATTTGAAAGCAATTCACAACAACCACCGCCGTTGGCGGCAGGCGGCCGGATGTTGTTTAGCTCGGTACAAAGATACAAATTTGAAAGCAATTCACAACACGATTTAAAACGATAGAATTATGGCATTAGTTGTTTAGCTCGGTACAAAGATACAAATTTGAAAGCAATTCACAACTTGTTGGTTAAATTGTGAAACATTAAAAAGGTTGTTTAGCTCGGTACAAAGATACAAATTTGAAAGCAATTCACAACACATCCAGGAAGTCTTGCAGCACGCCGGTTGTTGTTTAGCTCGGTACAAAGATACAAATTTGAAAGCAATTCACAACTTGTTCCCTCGTATGTGTCGTTGACCCACTGTTGTTTAGCTCGGTACAAAGATACAAATTTGAAAGCAATTCACAACATGCCACGCTGATGAAGTTCTCAACCCTGAGTTGTTTAGCTCGGTACAAAGATACAAATTTGAAAGCAATTCACAACTGCCTATCAATGGCAATATACCTATTAGTTGTTGTTTAGCTCGGTACAAAGATACAAATTTGAAAGCAATTCACAACTTTCTGAGCTTACACGCAGCGTGCAGGCTAGTTGTTTAGCTCGGTACAAAGATACAAATTTGAAAGCAATTCACAACGTAGCCGTTATCGTTATTAAACAAGTTGGCGTTGTTTAGCTCGGTACAAAGATACAAATTTGAAAGCAATTCACAACGGTCGAGGATGGACTTCATTTCCTCCGCCTGTTGCTTAGCTCAGTACAAAGATACAAATTTGGAAGCAATTATACAAGCAGTCGGTGCGGCGGAAGTGCGAGAAATGAGAAAAAAGCAATTTGGGGCTGTGTGCCAGATTGCCGAGTGGGGATTTTTGTCTAACTTTGCCGGCTGATGGAACTGACGAGTGAAAACATGAGCAGGGAGCATTTGACCCAATGCTATCGGCAACGCTCACAGACATTGACGGAGCAGATAGACCGCCTGCGCTCACGCAACCGTGCCTTTGTGGCAAGCGAGCTGGTGACGTTTATTGCCATGCTGGCATGTGTGGGCGTGTATGCCTTTACTAGCGCAGGCGCGGTGTGGCTGTGGGTTGCGGCGGTGCTGCTTGTGGCATACGTCATCATCAGGCATGTGGATGGTCGCAACAGTGACCATGTGCGACGAATGACGCGCTTGCGTGCCGTGAACGACCACGAGTTGCAGTACATGCAAGGCGATTTCACGCCGTTTGCCACTGGTGAGCAATATCAGGATGCCCATCACGATTACGCTCTCGACATGGACTTGTTTGGTGCGGGGTCGCTATTTAACCGTGTGTGCCGCACCGTGACAACAGGTGGTAGTGACCAGCTGGCAGCGTGGATGAAGGATAACAGCACCGTGCAACCCGATGACGTTGCAGCCCGCAGGGCGGCTATTGCCGAGCTTGCTGCCGCTGGCCAGTTGCGAGAGCAGTTCATGGCATTGGGTTCAGACCGCCTTGTTGACACCGCCGATGTGCAAACAGCGATGGATGCTGCCCGTGATGCAAAGATTCCCCACTGGATGTCCTCGCCACTGGCAGTGGTGACGGCTGTGGCAAGCATGGTCGTGCTGGCGGTGCTTGTGGCGCTAGCTGCCATGGGGCGTGTGCCAGCCACGATGCCTGTGTTGTGGGCTTGCCTGCAAGGGTGTGTGGCGATTGGTTTGTGCCATGGCTCCTTGAACACAGCTCATGGGGCGTTGAAGCGTGCCAGCACTGCCATCACGTCGCTGATGAGGATTGTTGAACTGATAGCTCATGCCGACCTGAAGTCTGAAGAAAATGCTGCCATTGTCGCCACACTGGGAGGTGCCGATGGCAATGCATTGGCATCGTTCAAGGAGTTGTCACGCCTTGTCGATAGTCTGGAGCGTCGTGCCAACGTGTTGGGCTTGCTGCTATGCAATAGCTTGATGTTGAGCGACCTGTGGCTGGCACGTCGCTATGCCCGCTGGCAGTCGGGCAGCGTGTCGCACGTGTCGCAATGGCTGCAAGCTGTGAGCCGCATCGATGCGCTTGTGTCGCTCGCCACATTTCGCCACAACGAGCCGTCGGCACGCGACCCGCAAGTGGTGCAGGCTGACGCTGTGGTGCTTGACGCACGGGGCGTGTGGCATCCTTTCCTGGGCGACAAGGCGGTGCGCAACGACTTCACGCTGCAAGATGGCCATTTCTACATCATCACGGGTGCCAACATGGCGGGCAAGAGCACATTTTTGCGCACCCTGGGGTTGAACTATGTGCTTGCCCGCATGGGGATGCCCGTGTTTGCGCAGCAGATGACGGTGTCGCTGTTCACGTTGTTCAGCAGCATGCGCACGAGCGACGACCTGACGCACGGCATCTCCTACTTTAATGCCGAGCTGTTGAGGCTGCAACAGCTGCTGGAGTGCTGTAGCGGCTCGTCGCGCACACTCATCATCCTTGACGAAATCTTGAAAGGCACCAACTCGCTGGACAAGCTCAACGGTTCGCGCATGTTTTTGCAGCATGTGGCGACGTTGCCCGTCACGGGCGTGATAGCCACTCATGACCTGGAACTGTCGCGCATGGCGGATGATGCTAGCGGCCGGTTCCACAACTACTGTTTTGAAATTCAGCTTGCCGACGAAATCACTTACACTTACAAGATTGCCCCTGGCGTGGCACGCAACCAGAATGCCACCCACCTGCTGCGTAGCATGCTTGCTGCCAGCCTGCACGAGACCCGATGATGCGCAACGGCGTCGCCGCTATGTGGCGGCAGATGCCTGTATCATGGCTTGCTTTGTTGATGGAGGCTGTTTGCAGGCGAGGTGAGAAGGTATAGAGAACCCTTGCATAACGGTTGTCATGCAAGGGCTTGTGGATTGAGGTGCCTGCAATGGGGCACCTGTGTGTGGGTAGTAACTTACTTAGTGTAAGTTGTGGATGTGCTGCCCGAGGTGAGGGTGAGCGTCTTGTTGGAGTTCTCCAGCTTGTAGGTGTAGGTCAACGCATAGCTCTCGTCGGGGGTGTAACCGCCGCCTTTGGCTTGACCGTTAGCGGTAATCTTCTTGCTCGAGGGGTTGACTACAAAGTAGTAGTAAGTGGCAGTAACGCCGTTGCTACGGTTCATCTCGCCGTGGAAGGTCTTGCTGGTATATTTGTCCAGATCCGCGCCCAGTGTGACGGAGCAGTTAACAGTCTTGGGGGCACTCCAGGGACTGAAGGTGATGGTGTTACCGCTCTCGCTAGTCCAGGTTCCCGACAATGCTTCCAGGGCTGATTTCTCAGAGCTGGAGAAGCTCTTGCTGTTGGGCTCATCATCGTCGCCGCATGCCGATGTGAAGACCAGCATGAGCAACATCATTGTCATCGATAAAAGTTTTTTTGTCATGACTTGTTTGTAATTATGGTTTAATGACTTATAAATTTGACGCTTAGCTATGTTTAGATGGCTAAACATCGGTGCAAAGATACAACTTTAAAATGATTTACAATACCCACGGGCATTTTTTTGTTGAAGCCTTGGGTGAGTGAATCGGCATTTGTCGCATGGTGAGGCGCAACGTCATGCCATTGCCATTGATGGGCAAGCGAGCAAGATGCTGAGGGAATGAAATGGCTGTGGCATTTGCTACGCGCAGCGATTACCCGTTCACTTGCCGCCAGTTGCCGATGTTGTGGGTGTTGTCGTTGAGTGCCACAGCTAGGGCGATGACTTTGCGCGGGTCGGCTGCATAAGCATCTAGGTAGCGACGGTCTTCAATCTGCGCTGCTGCCTCGTCGGTGTTGCCGCGCTTGAGCTCCATCACATACACATAGTGCTTGCTCTCAATCGCCACATCGATGCGCCCACGGGCAGTGGGCTTCTCGACCTGTACCCGTTCTCCGCACATGTTTACCATCACACAGATGGTGTTGCGGTAATGCAATTCTAGCGGCGCGTCTTCGCTAGTCTCGCATGGTGTGTTGCCCAACATCTGCTTGAACAGTGCCATCATGGCATCTACATCGCCACCTTGAACCGCTTGCCGCAACCGCTTTGTCTTATCGTCGTCACCGTCGCCTGCTGTGTTCAAGTAATAAGGTACCAAGCAATCCATAAAGGCGCGACGAACTTCGCCATTAGGGAAGCCTAGTGTATATAAGCCATATTCAAACCCCTTGATGGTGAGATAGCCACTCTGATACATCATGGGAATGATGTTATCGTGAACGTCAAGAGCTCCCAATTTTTCAGCACTTACATCCAAGCCGTCACTAAGTTTGGTCAGGTCGATGTTGCTCTTTCGTAGCAGTTTAATTAACGATGTCGGTGTGGCAGTGGCAAACCAGTAGTCCGAGAACTCCTTGTCGGCCAGCACGTTCATGATGCTGAAAGGATTGTAAATGCCTGGCCCGGTCCGCACAAAATGATAACCATCGTAGTTCTCGCGCAGTTTCTCGTATGCCTCATCCTTGGTCATGCCGTTCTCATCACCCAGCCGCTGCACATCGTCATCGAAATTGCTCCGCAACTCCTGCTCAGTAATACCACAAATGTCG
>Ga0181612_180926_pt1 | contig 12549 bp, 4 predicted proteins | sample HoacroProtozoa21_FD_119630 | JGI IMG/M metagenome (GOLD analysis project Ga0181612, IMG submission 119630) | Hoatzin crop microbial communities from Cojedes, Venezuel. Combined Assembly of Gp0051906, Gp0051904, Gp0051908 | reverse complement strand
GCAGACCTCTAATCAGAGAAAAGCGTACGCGGAGGCGAGAGGCCCAGCACCCAAGCCTCCACACCATACAAGTTCTCACTGCAGAACACACTTTAAAGAAAGCATTTGCCTCCCTATACTGTTCAGTTTGTCTTATTTCTGAATCAGCTCACCTGCTTTCCATGTATAACAGATACTAATAAGAGGCATACTTGTATTAAGAAATAATATCTATACTTATCCTATACGAGAGCTCACAAATTCCAACAAACCTGTTGCGCACTCTTCATTGAGTTAATCCACCCCAAAAAACCTCCTAACTCACACATTTCCAACACTGTTTTGGATTACATAACAGTTGCTCAAATCCTCCATCTCAAATTCATACATGGCTATTAAATTTTTCCTCCACTTGCACAGAGGACTTGAACATCTTGCTGGCTGAAACGCCACCGTAATACTCCGATTCCATTTGTGGGGAAAGTCTAGTTCATGGAAATCAGCAATATGTGCATATATGTATTAAAAAAAAAAAACCAACCAAAAACACGTAGAACTCTTACTGCCTCCACCACTTTTCCATCTTGTTCACCTTTCAGTGTTTTCTTTCCTCCCCCCCAGGGCCCACACACATAGAAAAGTATAACCCAAACAGATTGTAGCCTTAATTTCAGGAAGAGAGGTGCTGGAGAGTGATTTAATTACTGTGATGATGCTTGGTCCCATTAGGGTGACTCAAAGTACAGAAGGAATTTGCACTGTCAACACAGATAAGGAATTTTATCACCTCTCATCAGTTAAGATTTCACCTTTGACTTGAATTTCCTACTACTCCGTTATCACTACCAAACATCTTGTTCTACAGGGGGTCTAAACCATTCATGCAGATTTAATTTATGGCAATTTAAACTGTGTCGGAAAGTTAATAACTTAGGAATAATGCATGTGTCTCTTACTGAGTTTAATCAGTGCCCACTAATGTGCCTGTTATTTCTGCCTTTTTGTTATTCATGCATTCTAATCTGAAACTATATTCACACTGAGTGGAAACAAACTTACCCAACTCAGACCTCAAAACAGATACCTAACAGTTTTTCACTTAAGTATACACATCACAAATGTTTAATTTATTGTGTTCAGTGTGGATTTTGCCCACTTTCAATTGCTAAATCTCTAGTATCTATATTAAGCACATCTTACCTGAAATCATAGCCTTCTCTCCTTCACACCAGACAACAGGCGATACCAACCCAACCGTTCTGCAAGGAGTTTGTAGTTTGTGTTATATACTGCAGGTGGTTTTGGCTTCACAGGGACACACTGAACACGTTATCAAAAGTTAATGACAATGCAATGGTCAAAAGATTTCTCCATTTCAATTCAGCTGCATATTTGTGTGCAATCTACATTTAAAGTATACTAAAGAGGTCTTCACCTCGAAGCCTAGATTCCCCAGCAGTTGTGCTAGCCATTTACAGGTTCTAATGCAGGAAACCAAACAGTCTGAAACGAAACAGTTAAAAGGTTGATTGTATTGAAGTGACTGTATTTTCCTTAGTACCCACATAGATCTAATGATTACAAATATTTGCAAATGTACTTTGATTCCATTTGCCAAAAAAACACTTACTCGAACATAATTCTTATTTCAGTAAACTCAGGCTTTGAAGTAAAGAGCACTGCAAAAATAAAGGTAAGTATTAGCACTAATAATTGCTAAGAAATGAGAAGAAAATCTCACTACATGTATTTTAAGAGTGGGAAGTGAAAGAGAGCATTTCAGTGCACAGTTGTATTTTCGTAGCGTTTCTTGCAACCCACGATGCCAGAAGCGGTGGGGTAACCCAGTTTCTGCGGGCACCAGGCTCGAATCTATTGCCGAGTGCAGCTGTCAGAGCCACCTGCATATCTTTGGCTCCAGTCGAGCCTCAGAAGTACGCCAAAGGGTGATTTCAGGACACTGCAGTGTCCATTTTAATTTAACTTTGTGAAACAACAAAACAAATAAGTGACCAATATAAACCAGGAAGGCTGGAAGCTGCTAACCATGTCTGCCTCAAGCCTTTGATTACATAAAACTGGTATAATTTGTGGTTGTCATGTTTTTCCAGCATATACAATAATGTCAGTTTGACCTTTGTTTTTACTTGTATGCCTGAAATGGCCTTTCCCACTTTCTTCAGAGAATGTTTGGATTAGCCAGTGAGCAAGCTGCAGCTACCAAGGTTAAATGGCAAGGAAAGCCACTTGCAAGGGAAAAATTTTAGCCTCAGAAAAAGGAAAAAATAAGATCAGGACGTCCAGCTACCAGCAAGTTAACTTCCAACAGCTCACAGCAGCCCTGTAAAGTTCAGATGCTTATCCGGCCTTTTGCAGATATCCTCAAATCATATCTGGAACAGTAATTGGGCCACCTTTTTTTGAAGTTTATCTACTCCAACTCACCGTTCTCTACCTCCCTGTTCACTAAATCAGAGCGAAAACCCACTGGATTTAGCTGTGGACTCTACAGGCACTACCCACACAACATAAGAAACAGAGGTTGTTAAATGTTTCCTTTACGGCACATGTACATGTAAAGATGCAGTCATTCAACAGACCCCAAGGACTATTCTGTTTTTACTGGCTTGACCACTAACAAAGCCATCTGGTAGCCACCAGGCTGACTCGGCGCGTCCCACAAAGCCTTCCTCAGCAGGTACGACCTGTTTCCAGGAGCACACACCTTTGAGCATTCTAGACACGCATAGAGAAAAATTCATTTTCCATTTTCTGAATCAAGAGCTCATGAAACCTGAGCACAGCAAAGTTTGGCAGGTTCACAAACATAGGCTGAATAATAACATGACATTCTGATAAGAACAACTCAAACATTCAAAGCTAATGAGATGAACAAATAAGCTATCTTCTAGTTCGCTTGAAGTTTCCCAGATTAAGTGAAAATGCTGGAAAAAATACTCAGGATAATAATTAAGTTTATAAGTCTAGATAAGTATTAGAACAGCTTAGAAGATAATACTAGAAATACCTCCATTAGTTGTTTGTAACAATCCGCATTACTGAAGAAATGGAGACTGCTGTAATGGATACCTCTGGCCTATTTAGAAACCACGCTGAACCCTCCGCCTCTCGCATCGTGGAGTCGTACGTACGTACGGCCACAGTTCAAGATACCTGCACTAGCTCTGAATGGTTTCGCATCTATAATGTACTAGTTACCGTATGACAGCACCCCACTTGGATGAGATAAACTCTGCTGAAGAGCAAGTCACTCTGTGCAGCAGCACACCATGGGATATATATACTCGGATACAGGTTTATGATCAGGCTCGCATTGCCAGACACCGTGCCGGTTTCTGGTAACAGCTGTGAGAGCCATAACGCCTCTGAAACAGCTAAAGAACTGCCAGCAGAACAGATTATGTGGATGCTCCGCAGTACATATCAAAGTGAGACATCCTTTTAAAAATTATTTAGTCACTTGCTGCTAAGAAAATGAAGACTCTTTGCTCAGACAAGACAAAGTGATCACACAACCCATTCTGCCTGCTTTGGTTTGTGAGCAAGCTTTGGACAGACAAGGGCATCCAAACCCCCCCACCTGTCTCCGTAACAACAAACCCATTTCAGTATGACACACCCCTATGGCTCAGCCACCACAGATGATCTTCAGCATCCTCAGGAGAGAACCACGGCAGAGAGCGGGGACAGCCAGCCCGCTGATCCCAGCCCCGGGCACAGACGCACTGGATGCCTGGCAGTGCGGTCGCTCAGAACCGGTCGGGGCCAAAGCGAGCACACCGGGCCAGGCCAGCGTCCCGCAGAGGCACCCTGTCCCGCGTACACTGCTCTGCAGCACGCACCACTGCGGGCACACCGCGCGGCGGGCATTCTCCCGACAAGTACAGCACATTGAGACTTCAGTTTCAAATTCTAAGCGCTGCCTGGGTTCACCTTATCTCTGGACAGGAATGGAGTAGGAATGTGGATTCAGGGGTCAAGAATTGCCCAACCGGATACTGCTCTGAACCAAAATCCAAACCAAATATCTTGGATATGTTTCTGCTCAAATCCAGCAAAGCACCGTGTTGCAGTCTATCATTACCGTGAACAAAGCTCAACATTAAAGCCTTTAAAGTTGGATCAGAAATAAGCTATTCAGCTTTTGTTTATTTCTGTTGACCATCCATAAGTTTTTAAAACAAGTTTATGTGTAATAAAGTTTAAGACATAACTTCTACTCAGTATTCATACATCTTGTCCAACATGGCAATAATTTAATATTTTTAAAGTTGATTCATCTTGCTTCTGTGCCATTTGTTTTCATTTAGTCTAATTGGATAAAGAAGATGTTGATCTGATGCATCTTATTCTTACAGATAAATTTGTAGTGTAAATACAATTTATAATCTGAAATACGTTAAGAGTTTTCGTATTTCTAAGATGAATGCAAAATGCTGCCTGAGACTTACGTGCTTTTATTATACACACCAATAAAATCTGTTCTTTTAATTTCTACAATTTAAAAAACCTAAACATTTACTTTATGTTTTCCTTACTTGTAAAATGATTGTTAATTTAGGCACAGAAAAACATTCTGTTATTAAAACTACTGAGTGCTGTCTTGGGTAACTCATCTATTAGCTTGGGATCAATGCAAATTAATCCACTCAGCACCATGAAAAGGCTGCTTCTGCTCCTGATGTTGCATCAGAGTAGGAAAAGGTCTGATAAAGAATGGATGAATAGGCAGAACGAACAATTTGTCATACAACTTCCTTATAGCAGCAGAGAGTAATTAATTTAGATAAATTCTATCAAGTGTCCTGCATTTCATATGAGAATTTCATTAAAGCAGTGACGCTTTGATTAAGTTCCCCTGTAACATGGATTATCTGCAGGAAGAAATTAGTACTTTTCATGCCCCTTCTCTTCAAGGCCCTCTAACAATTCTTGGCTATCATCAGCTCTCAGTCACTGGCCAAACAGAAATCTCTGCTCTGACTCCAGGCCTATGTAGTAGCCGCATCATTACGATCTACGTAGTATCACACAGCAGGCTACTCTACCAACATCTTTGTAAGATTTCCGCCTGAAGAACTGAGACCCTTAGCAACGCCTTAGCTACACAAGCATCCTGTTCATAATGGTCAGATATCACAGTTATCCTACTTTGAATGCTTACATACAATTAAGGCATTGCTGAATCAAGACCTAAATCCTGTTTCTGGAACTCTACCTGTAGACCAGATGGACATATAATTACAACGGCCTGTTTATTTTCTGGTTATTTCTCCATTTGATTTTCTGTGGTCAGTGACAGATTCTCTTGGTACACAAAATGGAAACCCTGAGGTCAATCAATCTCTCTGTGCTTGCTGTGAAGGTATTTTCACAGCCAGGTTACAAATATGTTAAGCTTAATGAAACTAGAGAGAGCAACATTTCAGTCATTTACTGCAAATCTAGTCAGAAGACAGACATTCGGTATATGCCACCCAAAACCATAAAGTCAGGTCACCAGATTACTATCTCAAATCCCAGAATGATATAGCAGCCAACATTATCTCCTGCAAAAAGCTCACCTGAAAGGTGAAATCATACATTTTCAGGTGAGACACCTAACTGGGAGAGCTACTAGAGTCCCAAATTAAGTGTACTGTCTGAGGAATAAGGAAAGCAGATACTGTATTTCCAAGTGTGATACTTTAGAAACAGTTCAAACTAGTTCTCCAGAGGTCTACCCGAGTTTGTTTTTTCCAGAGTACCATGGGATATAAATCCTGAAAATTTACAGTGGCATTTTCTATCATGATTCATTGCCACAAGGCAAGAGGTGCTTTTTACATTTATTCTCACTGCCTCCCAAAAGCAAAATTTACCTTGAGTCAGTGAAGTCTGAAATTTTTGTTTTCATAATTCATTTTGTCTTTGTATCTTTCTACTAGACCCTATTCTAGCAAGAAAAACAAAGGATGCTTCGGCAGGAGTCAATCAGCAAGCAGCTAAATTGCCAATGTCATTTCCACACTGTAGAAACTGGCATTTTTCAAGATGGCAGGTAAAGCATCAGATAATATAAAATAATTTAATACAGGAGTAAAAAGCAATGTTTTCACACTGATTGGATCTTCAGTTCTGGAGGGGGAGCTCCCCAGCAAAATAAGAAAAGCCACTTTTAAAAAAAAAAATTAAAAAGCCAACGCTACAGCGTCATTAAAGAAGCTTTTAATCTCCAAGAAGTATAAAGTTATTCTTGTCACCAGAATTTTAAAGGAAAAATGAATTTGAAACGGCCAGGAACTGATCTGTCAACCTCAATCATGGTAGTTCATGTTAGAGGAAAATAAAAAAACAAACCATGGCACCCAATATTAGCTGTTCCACCCACTTCTACTCAGTTTTATAAGATAATTTAAAAATTATCTAGACTTTTTTTTTTACATGCAACAAAAATATCATAACCTGAACATTATGTAGGGGGGGGGGTTCTATTCTTTTTCATATACCAGTGCCACAATACATACTCAGATATTCCCCATGCACACAGCAATATTATTTAATACATAGAATATTATTTAATTTTGCATCCAAAAACAATTTCTTAGTAAGCATGTCTGTAATCCACACCTAGCCCACACACACACTCCTGACAATGCCACCAATGGGGGACCAGCATAACTAATAAGAGAACTGTGCAATGCTACGAGGTGCAAGAGTCCCAAGTCAATGTGTGTGTGCCTCAGGGCATGAAGTGAATGATTCCTGTCATCAAGAGCAAACACATGGCTTTACGTTAACAGGCATAAGGCCAAGTGTAAGCCATTCTTGAGTCCCAACTCCAGTTATCAGAGCTAAGCAGTAAATTTCTGACAGAAAGTTAGCTGAAACTCAAACACACACCTTATAAGTTCTGTTTTGTTTGGGGAAGGGCAAGAGACAAAAAAAAAAATTTGAAGGGCTGGAATTTAATTAAAATCTCTATGGCCCTTCTGTCCCAGAAGGGTCAGCAGTGAATGCAAAACTGCCACATCCAGTGGAGTTCTTATTGAACACATGCACATACGCACACTAAAAGTCTCTCTCCTCATGTTTTCACTGAGCTTCTTTTATTTGACATAAAGGACAGAGATAAGAACAGAGAGAGAAGGAAAAACACATTTTATCTTGCAACAGCTGGAAATGTCCTTTAAACTATGGAAGCAAGTGGAAACAATAAAAGGATCCCTCTTCTTCCCTACCCCATAAACCTTGGGAGTTCCAAGCTTATGAAGAATAAAAGCAAAAACTCTGATATTTTTGAAAGTGTTTTTATCTTCCATCTAGTGTTAATTCCACTACTATTTTTAGCTACTTCAACACTGGGTACCTTCTCTGTGCCAATTTTAGTTCCCTGCCTTACCCACCTACCTCTTGTTAGATACAATGAGATTAACTTCCCATTAACATCAAACAAAGATGCTTCCTGAACTGTAATATTATTTTTTTTGAAATCACAACAAACTCCCACTTTTGTGGTGGAAACGCACTAGTGCTTGGAGTAGTACTAGTACTTCTTAAAATCCCTGTTGTGGCAGAGCTCTACTCGGGCAATAAGCAGCAGAGAAACACCACCTTCCCCTGAGACCAGTCTCAGACCAGAATTTCACATAATCTAAATGTCTGTATTATTCAGAGTTCATAATCAGCTTAGTAGCCCTGAAACTGGTAACTTGATATATCAACTGTCACAACATCCTTCCTGCTAAGAGCATAAGGGGACACAATGTCTTCAAACGTCCATCTTCCCTGTTTAGAGAGTGAACACAGCTCATCTTTGCAGGCTGTCCAGGAATGCATCCAGAGGTCAGCTGTCAGAGGCAAAGACTCCCTCAGAGCGCTCTGCTAAATTGCCAGGGAAAAAAAAAAATACATATACACCAATTTCTTACACACATCATCTATACTACAGCTTGTCTCTGATGCCTTATCAACAATGCTGTCAGTGATAAATTTTTAAATAAATTTTTAAAATAATTTAACTATTGCTTTATCTGTCATCAGATTCTAAGAACAGAGGTTTGGGGAAAAGTTGCTACTAAACGTTGAAGACTGAGTCACATATCAGTTCATACACTTGCTGTCTTCTCTAGAGATTGCCAGTGATTGACCAGACTGATCCCTATGCTGGTCCAAAATAAGAGTTGACACTACCCTTCTTTTATGCATAGACAACTACTGGAGCCTGAAATCAGTATACTTAACCTCTGTTAACTAAGGTCAAAAATAAAACCTGAACTTGGGCACGTTAGCTTCCTTCAGCCATTTGTATCTTTCTCCAAGAAAAAAAAAATTGTCTAACATTTTCAAGCTAAGAGTAACTGCTCTCATCGTTACTGAAGCAGCCTAACAGAACCAGCTTTCGTCAAACCTAGTGCTGCTACGCCAGGCGACATTACTGCAGCAGCAGTAACACCACAGGCTGACGTATTTAACTGCAAATGCTGAAGCACAAAAATATTTCTGCCTTGCTCTCAGTGTACCCCCACCCCACTCGCCAAGGATTGGTAACAACAGGCAGATCACCATGCGCTAGGGTCTGTTCCAGGAACAAACGCTGGGGTTTTAAAGAGTACCATTCAAGTGAGTTGACTATTGAAAACCCTATTCTAAGTGCACATTCTCATTAATTTGAACTTATACAGAAACAGTAGGCTTCAAGGATGAAAAGTCATTAAAAACTCAATTAGCATTTCTCTACCACCTACAGATATATAAATAGGAAAAAAAAAAAATCACTTGTTGCCCTTCAGTAATCTTCCCATCATCAACATATTCTTGAAAACAATTATGAAGGGCATTATAGCACAATCACCCTTTAATTCTCTCTCCTAATTCACATAGATCCTTCACCAAATACCAGGCTGTAACCTTTCAAAAAGGTGAGACTGAATTCATAAAATAGCCCATGTGAAAAAAGGAGAGGGGGGTAAAGAAGCCAGGCACAAGTGCAGCTCCAGTAGGTCATTCCACACACAAACAACTGTCTTTGCTGCCGCATAAATAAGTACAAGCAAACGTCAGGTTTATTCTGTTTGTGCCAGTAGTCAGCAAGTAACTTTTCATTGCCTGCTTTGAGGCAATTGGAAAATTGTACTTATTCAAGGGTTCAGTTTCTCAGGCCCAAACCTGCTGCAGCCCTAGTGGTTTTACATCGATGCTCCCTATGGAAAACACAGAATCACCCAGAACCATGTTTTGCTTCACAACTTCACATTAAACTTTCTTTTTCTTATAATAATTTTCCGAGTTGCCCTGTCCGCACAGCTGTGCCGGAACTCTTTCAGCAGCACCTGCAGCATCTCTGCTTCCCTCTAGGAATGACCTCCAGGGGAGAGAGCAGCTCCTTGCTCAGTCATGTCAAACACCACGGTGAGTTTGTGACCTGGTCAGAGGACTGCTGGGCCTTTAATTGCTACCTCTTGTCAAATCGTTGGGACAATTTATGAAGAACTGATGACTGACAAAGAAACACTATCATGTAAAACACCAAACAATACTTCCTATACGTTATCAAGAAAAAAAAAGCTTAATTAGCAGTGAAAAAACCCTGGAAGATAAATCTTTAGCTTCAAACCTATTAAGAGATTAATAGACCTAAAGTTAATTAAAAAGAGCCTAATTATCTTCACCTACATTGTTTTGGATAGGAAGAAGATGTTGATAGTTTTCAGCAATTAACAAATGCTTTTCACTTGCCCTGTCTTTTGCCAATGCTTCCCAGAAGATGCAAGATTTCACATTTTACTTCCCCCCAAACACCCCTCTGTGGGTCAGATGTTTCATGACTTTTTGTTGGCTGCAACAGAAAGACCAGGCAAGGGAGATAATACTCTAGCCCTCTGGAAATAAGAGGTAGGGTATGTTGCTTGCTTTCTCTCAACTAACAAATAGCAACAACTTGAACCTTACAATAATCTGCTGTTAAAGGTGCTATTTTTGCCAAATTCTATACAAAATAGGAATAAGATCTCTCCACAAGGAGTGCCTATATCGTCCACCCCACATGCATTTCTGCTTAGAAAAGCCACAGTGGGCCTTCCAGCACCTGACAATAAACCTGAGGCATCAGACAGAAGGTGCAACTACAACACCCCACAGCAGAGCTAGGGGAAGGGCATTGCCAGGATCAAGGACCTTGAGACAGCAAAACTTCTTCAGGCAAGCTCTCAGAATGGCCCCCCTCCCACGCCACAGAGAAAGATAAAAAGCTTCCACAACTCTATAAAAATGGAAAAGAAATACAGTTTGTTGACCTCAGCATATACTTTGGAGTACAGCTACAGCCTGAGCCCAGAAACCTGCCCACAGCCACACAGAGCACGACGTAGACGTTCTTTAGTCCTATAAATAGCCTTCCCTCAAGCCTAACCTCCTTTTCTTCAGTCTCCTATTTTTTCCTCCTTTTAGTCAGAGACATGATCTGAACTTCAATACAAACTTTACCATTTTCTTGCCTTAAGTACTTCAAAGCTTGCAGTTAAGACTGCATTCAGATGGTTATACTTCAAACATGAGGAGTGGATCTGGCGAAAAATCTAGGTAGGGGAAGCAGAGGAACAGAGTAAGAACCTACAGACATTAGCAACAGCTTCAGAGAGTCATCTAAAAGAAGATGGAAAATATAGGAGCTAAAACAATCAAGAAAGACTATAGCACCTGAAGTTTTCTTTGTCATGCAAAATTACAATAAGCTTCTGCAACAAACCCTCCCACAGAGTTTTAGTTGTTTCTAACGTTTGCACAGTTGTCTAACCGGCAACATAACTTCAGTCCGTGTAACTCCATGCTGTATGAACACACAGCAATGCAGAAAAACTGAAATAGGGTAATACAATTTACGGAATTCTACAGAAGCTGTTTGTAAAGAACAATATAGAAGAAATTTGGACTTCAAAGGATGTTGCACAGCTGATAAATGGGTACTAACCGTCAGCAAACAGTCAACACCTTCCCAAGACAGAAGGGATAACACAATGAGTACACCTCAAATGGGTTCACGAGGCAAAACCAAACAGCCTTAACTAGACTGTTATACTAGCAAGTGTTAATCACTTCCATCATAAGTGAGCAATCTAAAGATCAACCACACATGCAAATATTATGCAGCTTAAATTCAGCCTAAATAGAAGATGCAACTAGGAAGTCTTTAAGTAGCAACAGACGAAACATTCAGAAACTATCAAAAAACCAAAGGCAAATTCTTCCAGAAGTTCAGCTGTAGGAGTATCATCTGTATAGATAACTCACTAAGTAAATCACCTTAGTAAATTGTTTATTGCTTACTAGTTTCAGCTAAAACAATTTTCTACATCTAAGACAACAGAGTCACAGAAGATAAAAATCAAGAACATGGGGGGAAGACTGAGAGGTTTTGGGGTTTTTTATATACATATTTAGATCCTATTCTTTACAGCATCTCTGAAAAATCTGGCAGCCGCTTTTAGTAAAAACACTGTTTTCCCAATAATGGTAATTTAAGAAAAGAAGTCTCTACTACTGTCATTTTATTCTTGTGACCTAAAGTGCCCAGACCCTTTGGAAGTATAAGAACTAACAGGTTGTATAAATGAGCCATAATGGTTTTCATTAACTGGTCATTACAGCCACATTCTATTACTTACTAGATTACACGGCTTTTTAAGATTATGGAAATAGCACCAGTCAACCAAAAGTCTTCCTAAGAGCTGCCATGCTCAGGCATTACCACTAAGAATCAGAAAATATTTTTTAAAACTTCTCACATCCATTATGTTGTAAAGAAAGCTCTGATATCCAGTTACATGAAGTCCTGATTTAAGCAGAAATATGCCATATAACATTAATGAGAAATAAAATATAGCTCCAGCCTATTTTTTTCATAGCTGCTGAAGTTCTCAAGTTGCTTCAAAGAGAAGCAAGCAGAGCTGTTTTCACCCCCTCTTCCAGCTTCCTGAGCAGCCACGCTGACCACCCCAACAGCTGTCCATTTGGCTGATCTCGAACAGAAAGCCCAGTCAGAAGCCCATTTGCCCTTTTAATCCAGAGTCAGTTTCTGCACCTGCAGAAAGACTCCTGCTTCCAGTGGTGAAGGAAGTGATGTTCACCTCTTCTCCATGAAAGCACGTTCACTCACAAGTTCGGAGTCATTAAAGAAAAAAGGTTGAGTGCAGACCCTCATCTCACCAGGCCAGTCAAGTCTGCAGGTACATTGTTTCCTCACTTCAGAGCTGAACTCCCTCCTCTCCGTCAGTGTCCGCAGTTTCATTTACTGGCGACCGGCATTAAGAAAAAATGAAAACTTGCATCTGAAAGCAGCAATTTACAATACAAAAAGAAAGTCTCTGCCTTCTAGCCTACCATAAGTAAGAGAAAATATCTTTGCTATTACACCATTCAGACACAGGAAACCACCCTTCAGTCCAAACACACAGAATCATTTTCTCATAAGAAAAGCAAGTGCTACAGCACCTCTCCAACAAGGCGAAGCATCATTACAGAGAATATGACCCTTGATCTGCCAAGGTTTTAGATTTCAAGTGTAAAAGGTGT
>Ga0181612_138987_pt1 | contig 12549 bp, 3 predicted proteins | sample HoacroProtozoa21_FD_119630 | JGI IMG/M metagenome (GOLD analysis project Ga0181612, IMG submission 119630) | Hoatzin crop microbial communities from Cojedes, Venezuel. Combined Assembly of Gp0051906, Gp0051904, Gp0051908 | reverse complement strand
CTGAAAGAGTGGTCAGACATTGGAATAGGCTGCCCAGGAAGGGGTTTGAGTCACCATCCCTGGAGGTGTTTAAAAAATTTGTAGATATGGCACTTTGGGATATGGTTTAGTAGGAGTGGTGGTGCTGGGTGGATGGTTGGCCTTGATGATCTTAGAGGTCTTTTCCAACCTATGATTCTATGAATTGTGGAAGGCAGATTCCATAAACTCCCATCTGTTACCTAATTATTTCCCTAAAGTTTTAATATTAAATGTCTTTTCTGACAAATAAAGCTTCACAAATGAAAGCTACAAACTCAAAAAATAACTAAAAATAACTCAAATAACCAAGAATAGTGGATTCAGATGCTTGCTTTGGATTGAAAATAGGACAAAAAAACCTGTAGCTACTTTAATATAGAATTTAATTACTTAAGTAATCAATTTCTAATCTAACTGATTAAGTAATCAATTTCCTTAAAGAATCAAGTTAACTTTTATTTTCAGTAAATAATAAAAAAATCTTAAGCCTTTTGCCTATACTGAAGACTATTCACTTAAACTTGCATTTAAAAAAAAAGTTAGAAATATATCGAAATAACCTTCACAGGACAGAGCCTAGTCTGTCTCATGGGGAAAAAAAATTTGTAAGCTTCCTGGAAGCTTCTGCAAGCCAGAATTCTGAGAACACATACCAGGAAGAGCAGACAATAGCATTTAATTTAGAAACTCATTTAATGCTCAGAGTAACTATGTCTAACCTACTGCAACTAGAATGATTCTGACTTCAAGCATGTTTTGTTGGGACCTAGCTGGGTACAAGCCCTCTTCTTCTAGTTCCTTTTTTTGCAAGAAAAAGGGAATTCAGATGGTGTCTTTTTAAAGTTTGATGTGGATTTCTGCACAGCCAGAGAATCTCAGCAGTCAGCCTTGCAAAATCCCATATAACTAAGAAACATCCCAGAAGGTAAATGAAGAATCAGCCAATAAAAAGACTGCAATAATAAAAAGTCAACATGGGAATATCATAATTAATGTGTTATTTGCTTGTTTACTTATTTACTACGAAAGAAATTGGAAGTTCAGGTTATTACAAAGTAAGTCCCTTATTAGAAACAATGCAGAAGGCATCAATTCTAGCTTTGTTCCAGTATACAGAATAACCTTTTAATATTTATTCAGTAAAGTTCTATTGCTTTAGGTGATACTGTAAGAGAGAAATCAATAGGTCTTCACGGTGATTTAACAGTTTATTTATCTACCTTAATTCTAACCAATTGCCTTCCCCTAAGAATGTAGCATAAATAAGACTTCAGCAATGCCTTTCCATGTAACCATCAAAGAAATTTCTACTCTATGAAAAAATTAGCTGTAAAAAATGAAAAAAATTAAAAATGTTGCAGTATATCAATTTATAAAATTTTCAAATATTTGTTAGAAGTGAATTTTTATGAGTGTTATTTTACCTTCCACACTCAATAAAAGTAGGGTAGATGTATTAGTTTAAATAATTATAGTTTATTGTTACAAATTTAATTAGGCAGGATTATTTGCACAGCAGTTCATTTACATAAAGTAATCTATTTTATGCCAGTCCAAATTCCCTTGGTATAAAACTGAACAGAAAATTCTTGGGTTTATTATGGTACTTTTGATCTGTTAATCAAGACAATGTTCCAGTTGCAAGAAAGCAAACAAATGCCCATGCAAAATTAATTTTCCAGTGTAACATATATTTTTTAGAAAAGTTGAAAAAGATGCAATGGCTTTAACCTTGTCTCCAACAACAGCAGTAATGATTATAACACCTATGCCACTATGCCCCTGTGTTCTGTTATAGTATTAACCTTTATTCAAAGTCCACTCTGTAATATATGTCTCTCACTAACAGCAGCAGTAACTTCCTTCATCATTATTCCTTTTGCAAAACACATGAATTAGATACTGCACTCCCCTATATACATGTAGTTCAATAATCGGGAGAGTCACAGAATTACAGAATCATAGAATGGTTGAAGTTGGAAGGGACGTCTGAAAATCATCTTGTCCAGCTCGATGGCTCAAATAAGGTCACCTAGAGCTGGTTTCCCAGGACCATGTCCAGGCAGCTTTTGAATATCTCCAAGGATGGAGACTACACAGCATCCCTGGGCAATCCGTGCTAGTGCTTAGTCACTGTCAGTAAAAGAGCGTTTTCCGATGTTCAGGCAGAGCCTCCCATGTTTCAGTTTGTGCCTGTTGCCTCTGCTATTGTCACTGCACACCACTGAGGAGAGCCCGGCTCCACCCTTTTTATACCCTTCCATCAGATATTCGTACGTTTGAATAACATCCCCTGAAGCCTTCTCTTCTCCAGGCTAAACAGTCCCACCTCTCTCCGCCTTTCCCCATACATGAGATGCTCCATTCCCTTAGTTGTCTCAGTGGTCCTTCACTGGACTCAGTCCACTAGCTTCTTGTCCCTCTTATACTGGGGAACCCAAAGCAAGAAACGAACCGGAGACTTATCCTAACAGTTTGGAATAAGTAAAATAATTTGTTAAAAGAAGATGCAACATCATAGGCTTAAGTAAAGTCTAATTAAGATGGTGGATAAAAGCTGAATTTCAGTGTATTTCAGGTATAGAGATTAGATTCCTCTCCCAAATCCACAAGCAGTGTCCAATGCAGCCTTTCCAATAGTGTCAGAAACTTCTGCAGCACAGTAATGAAGTAAGACCATGACACAACACTTCACTCTCTTGGGATTACTCTCTTGTATCACATTTTGGAGTCCACAAACCACTTTTTTACCATTGTCACTACTTTATGGTGTGATGTAGGTAGTTACAGCAAGGTCTACAGCCATAGAAATGTTAGTGGGGTTACCTTGTCTTCAACAACTTTCTTACTCAGTATAAGCATAACGTAACAATTTGTTATGAGTTTCAAAAGTGATTTACTTTCTGAGGACATTTCAAAGACTGGCGTTTCGTATAACAAATGCCTTAATAATTTTTATGAAGTGTAGTGAACAAAAGGAAAACAAACTCATTTTTAGTCTCTGATCTTAATGTTCTTTACTATGTGATATAAACCTTCCCTTTGGTTAGAACATCAAAGGGATGGGTTTATCAACAGTACAGTTTGATTTTGTTATGTATACCTGATAACTTCCAAACTCTCAAAGTAGCTATATTTCTTTTTCTCTTAGGTCTTTTGTCCTCCCAGACTGTTCCAAGCAAGGCAAGCTCTAGCTACTGGATGAAGTCCTTAAGGAAAGTTAACATCCTATGAAGGCAGTAAACACAAATATTCTGAGGGAATTCTGTAGTCACATTTCTTAAATTTTCAACCATGAATATTCAAGATTATTGTATGGACCTTAAAATGGGAAGTGGAGTCTTTTTACATTTCTTCCCCTTGCTGTCGTAAGACTGCTTTTATCAATATTGTTGAGTCAAGCTACTGCAAAGGAAGAAGCTCCATGCCTCTGTTTCTTCTTACCCTTCTGCATTCATGTTCTCCTCCTTTTTTACTGGAGCTGACACTTGCTTGGCCACATAGCAAGTTGATTCAACTCACTAGCCTGTCAGAAAACTATTTTCTGTTTCGCTTGTTGTATTAGCTTTCTGCCAAACTAGTAAACTGATGTAGTGTGTGGTCAAGCGAGGAGAATGACAGAGGAGACCTGAGTAGAAACCTTGAGGAAGAGCAGGAAATCCCTTTTTAAGAGCACAGAGTTGCTGTCAGCTCAGCCCGTCACATGTAAGTCATTCTGGGTCCCACCATTTGCTCTTCTCCTTACAAAAAAAGACTATCTTTCATATCACCTTTCCCATTCATGTGGTCTGGGGACCTGCTTCTTTGCTTAACTTCTCTTTTGCACATATAATTCACTGTTCTTATTTGGAATTTGTTGTTTTATAGATAAAGGTTTTCAATACACTATGACTGGTCTACCTTTACTATCACTTCTCTCAGGTGCCATATAACCTGGCATAAACTCATGCTGTTGACAGCAGACCACTGAGGGTTTTACTACTTTTTTCCAGGATAACTTGTCAGTCCCGAGCCAACAGGGAGATCAACATGGAATGTGAAGTTTGTCAAGACAGTTATAATCTGAAGTATTCGTGAAATATGCAGAACTCGGTTTGGACTAAATTTCTGCCTAACATTATATAAAGATTCAGTCAGCTAGCCTTTATGAGAATGAATAGAGATATTTTCTTGTCTTCATACTATTATATCTCTTCTTCTTACTATATGCTAATGCCATACAAATCCCATTTTTTCCTCATTAGTTACCTTTGAGTCTTAGAGCTTTCTGCCTTCCATAAATATTAGGTGAATGCAATAAATAACTACAAATATCTGTACTACTGATTAAAATTGCAGCCGTGCACTACTTGGGCCTCCAAAATGGTGTACTTAAGGTACACGTGAACCTATTTACTGTGTTGGTTATACTGAGAAAAGCCTTCTTGAAACACATAAACATCCTGAAAATGACAAACAGCAAAATTACAATTACAGAGAAGAATTGACCGATGGACACTTGTAAAAGCTTTAAAAACACTTAGGGATGGAGAGGGCATGATTGTCAGGCTCAGACATCAACACTGTGCTCCACAAGGCTGCAGAATCATCCCAGGTAAGTAAATCAGCAAGCAGGAGAAGTTCTGGCGTAACTGGTTATAATATCTTTTCTCTCACTCATTCGGTGTCTCAAAACTTATCCAGTTGCCCTCTCCTCTCAACATGTTAGTGTTCCTCTAATACCGGTATACAAATAGAAACTAAACCATCAGGGAAAAAAATTCACTTTGACATTTTTATAATGAACCATAATGAAGAATGTGTAGACAAACTACCATCTAGCTCAGATTCCTGGGTTTTAACACTTAATAGCATATTGCTATGAAGTATTTGCCCTCAGAAATTTTTTGTAGTGACATTAATTTCTCTCTTTGCACTAGGAGGGCTTTTTACATCTATTTTTTGCAGAAAAATTATTTTCAGAAGTACCACAGATGAAGAGTGCCCACTAGTGTAAATTTCTGTGTCTTAAAGCTTTTTTATTCTTTTTCGGTAACCGACTATGAAAAAATATTGTAGTGGTATGGAAAACATTGAGAGGAACAAAAGCAGAAAGATTGTCTTCATTAGAGTCTAAGCAAAATATGGTTTCTAATTAAAGCCACTGGTCTTGCCTTACACTGAAAATATTAACCTATGGAAGAAGAGTATGCACTTTGAATAATGAATAAATCATTAAATCTGTCCTCTGCCTAATAATTGCTCTCATGGGCTGTTTTTTGGGATAAGATAAATGAAGTTGTGGTTTATGGCTGATACTTTCCATCTATTGATATCCAAAACATTGGATCTGGTTTAGATGCATTAAAAAAAGATCTCAAAATCACTTAAATGGAATATTTCCATAGGTACATTAGTAGGTATAATGAGTTTCAGAAAACAAAGAAATCGGTCATGCAATCCTCTTTATTCTCATTTCCATTTTGTTAACAAGAAATAAAGCACATTCATGGATACAGTCTATTACTGTAATTTGAAAAGCATTTTTTAATACTTGTGCTATGAAAATACAACATTTATATAAATCGTGATGTATAAAGTTTCCTTCTACAGGACTGGAAAGAGTGAACTACGAGAGAATCAAGTGAAATAGTTCTTCTATAGCAACAAATAAAAATGACAGCCTTTTTTTAAAAAAAGGCAACTATTTTGTGTTGAATCTGATTGTCTGAACATATCACTAGACATTAAAATTTTTGCTCTCCCAAATGCAGATTTAAAAACTAAGAAAATTTTTGCTATGCCTAATGACATGTATATGCCAGTCTCATCTGGAGAGATACCAGAATATTTAAGTTAGGAATTGGCCCTACACTGTAGAATTTACCTGATCTGGTTACGCACATTAGGAAAAAATAGTTGTTTAACAGAAATTTACTTTGATGGACTTTGGACTGGGCATGACTAACTATTTAGAAATTGTGCACTACATCATATTATTCTAGACAAGTATTGTAGAATGCTTACAAGAAAAAAAAAAGAAGCATACACCATACTTCTGACATTGATGAGATGCAGCAAGTCAGACAGAGGAAATTCCACCACTGTTACAAAATGAATGCTATCATTCTCCAGACAAGGAGGAAAACAGAAGATATGACTGGCGGATAGCAAATATTTCATAATAATTTAACAAATGCCTGGTAAGGATCAGGCAGTGTTCCTGTTTAGATTTTTGGATTTTAAAAAATTTCCATCCCTAGAGTTCACCAGATTATTCGTATATGGATAGGAATAATTGACTGGAAACTGTGTATTTGCTATTTGGAACTACCTTTTATCTTCTTCTGTCATTTGCTGATACCTGATGAACCCAGGACATTCTCAGATGCTTTTCATTTGTCTTGGAATTTGTCATCAGATGCTTGTTCATTTGGTGTTCATCCTGGATATTGTAAACAGGACATTATGAAGACATGCACCCTCTGCCCTATACACTCTTAAGAAAAGCAGCAAGAAGCTGTAGTAAAATGAGTGAAGCTCATAAAACAAGGACATGTACGATGCACATGTTAAACATTAATTATTTAATTGACCAGAAGTGATCTAGTAGTCATGATGTGAGTACTGTGCTCATAGAAGACTTTGTTTTCTTATTATCATCCTTTTAAAAGACAACTCAGTTTAGGTAGTTAGATTTAAAGAGAGTGGCTTTTAGAGCTGACATATCAGGCAAAGTGAAATCTTTCAGAGATAGAAATGAAGATTTAGTTTAGTTGATGATTAAGTTGGTGATATTACCCAATAGAAATAATATATTTTATACAGCAAGTTTTTTTTTTTTTTCTTCAAGGTGTGTCTGAAAGAAAAATAATTTAATATGAACAGAAAGTAAATGGTAAAGTCCTCTGTTTAGGATTCAACCCATCTCTGCCTGGAATGATGTATTTTCAGAAACTTCTTGAAGGTAACTTTACAGATCTTTTCGGAAAAAGAAATGGAGAGCAGAGAGGAACAGTGCATTACATCTGCTATGGATGGTAGAGCATTATAAACGGTAGCAGAAGCTCAGTCTGTATTGGCCTGAGGAAAGGTGCCACAGGAATGGGTTTGTGGAGTGAAACTGGTGATGGTTTGGGCCTGCAACCTATATAATGTATGTTTTTAGAGATGTACTTGGACAAGTTCTGTTCCAAACTCATTGATTTAGCATTACCTATTTTGATGCAAAAAAAATGCACCACCTGGACACCATCTTGTCAAGGGAAGTAGCAAATTACAGGAAACATATTTGTCTGATCTTATATTAAAATATGTCAGATCACTTTAAACTCTGTAAATGTTGGCCTCAGGACTGTCCCAGAACACTCAGCAACTTACAAAGGTTACAGAGATATGCCTCAATATGATTAACTGCTTGGGTGAAGAAAGTAGACAAAAGCAGATATGGCAAAATCATGAAGTCATAATTTACCTGTATACTTCCTGTATACATCTCAGCCTTAAATGAACATGTGATCTGTCTGCAATCTATTTTCTTCCTGAGATGACAATGATTTCTATTTTTTTTTAATAGGAGCATGCATACAGTGAAAATATTTATAACAGCAGACAAGTAAATGCAAACAGCATAACAAGTGAATATTAAATCTATGTCAGGATAAACTTCAGACATTTTGAAATGTATTTCAATTAGTTGTGGGGTTTTTTTTTTGATCCTTTACTTCTCTGAATTATTTCAAGTGAATTTTCCTGGTTTGCTTCAAATCTGGCTTCCCTCTTCTGGTCTCCAAATAGTTGCTGTCTTCCACCATTGCTGGATGGCAAGTCTCTGCACAAATACATTACTTCATCCGTACCACAGGCACAAGTCCTCCCAACCTGCAGATATTCTCCATGCACCTTGCTTGCACCGTGCTTTCTTATTGTCTCATTATAATCTGCTCAGAAACTGCCTTCTGCAATAGCTGAACTTAGCACAGTAAATGTCATTGGTCCAAACCCAAGTTTCCTCAGTGCAATGAAGGAGTAACAATTGCAGTCCAAGTGCAAGGTATGACAACTGTTTATCATTTGGTGAGTTGCAAGTCTGATAGGACCACAGTCCATTGCAGGGTTAATAAAACTTCTTGCATTCAGAGATGAAACAAGAAGTAAAGGAAAACACTTACTTCCACCTGTGACAACTTGTGGTTCCTGGAGCTAGAGTTCAAGAAGGCTGATCACCCAGAAGGAACTTCTCCATCCAATGTGTCACCTGTCCGTACCAAGTATCATTCTGCTCCGCCTGTTTGCAGGACATACTTTCCCAACCTAAAAGCCTCCAAACATATTTTAGCAGAAAGGTTCACTAGAAAGTGTCAGAATATTCTTCACATTCACAGAAATTATATAGCCAATGGTTAGTTCCACCTAGCTGAGAACTGGATTATAGAATCATAGTTACAGACAGGTGACCCTTTAGATTATGTATTCAGATCTACTGATCTGATGAAAAATGTACCTCCTTCCTCCATTAGAACATGCTGTCTTAAGTAGTTCCCTTGTTCCATTTCTTTCTTCGTTCGGGCTGGACCCTACATTCTCTCACTTTTGTATGAGACATGTTTGTATACTGTCCAAAATTTGATATTTCACTTCAGATTCCTACAAGAAGTCAAAAAGCAATTATATGAATGGCTTGCATTGTATGTATATGGTATTGAGGCTCTTAAATAGTATGTCAAAGTAAAGTAATCTAGATACTATCTGATGACAGAAAAACCTCTTCTTTTCTCTCCTCATATAACAAAAATGTATTCAGCCCTCATGTTATCATTAATGCTGTCCTTTTAAAAATATCAGCATTCTATGCTGATTCAAGTTACTTGAAACAGTTGGCAGATGTTTAGGTCCTAGATGGATAGATGTCGTGAATGCAGCCAACACAATGAAAAGGAGGAGATATCTGAAGCCATTTGTACAACAGACCGGTGTCTTTATTTTACTCTGTCAGAACAACAGGACAAATCTCTACTTTTAGACTGCCCTAAGTTCTTTAAGGCATCAGATAGCTTAGACAGGAAGGTTTGTTTCAGAAGGAAAACATGAACTACTTCATTTTAGTCACTTAAATATTATGAAATGTTTCATATGCTCTGAACACAGTGTAAACTTGGATAAAATCCAGAGTATCAGGAAACTTGGGTTTTTGTGCTTCGAAATGCCAAATCTTACTGTACCTTCCAGTACAAGGTCTGTATCTGTAGGCGGTATTTACTTCCAGAAGCAAAGTATTTCTTGTATAGATGGTGATAGAAATTGTAATCAAAATTATATGTCTATTTTAACTTACATCTGGGAGACACTGAGGAGTTGATGCCTGTAGTGTAATATCAGTTGCCTTATTGGAAACAGACTAATCTGGAAAAAACGATGTTTTATGAATTGCCACCCAGGAGAAATTACAACCATCTTTTGCGAAGAATTTGTACATAATTTATTCCTTTCTGGTTTATAACAAATTTGTTATCCCGAATGAATTTTGTGCTACTGTCTTAAATACTAATTATTCTATTAACCACTATTTGAATGGTCAGATTATTGCAGAAGTGTTTGATGCAGTGAATAGCAATATTTTAAAAAGACCCAGGCTGATTTTCCCTCCAGGGATAATGGGCTACTGAAAATTATACTGTATACAAGTAGGTATAATGATTATTCCTTAAGTTGAGGAAATGTCTTCCTTCATTATACCTTTTTAGCAGCTATGATAGCTTGATATGAGAACATTTAGGATCTCATTTTTTAATTTTATCATTCTGAAGCATAAAATAAAAATCTTAATTAATGGGTTAAACAGAGGCAGTGTCACCTGGTCATGGGCCTCAGCAAATATGAATTGTGGGAATTAAAAACCCTCCTTAAAAACAGCATTAAGTTTGAGGGGGCAGCTTAGTAAGAATAACATGGGTGAAATACGTAGCATTACACTGGCAAAGATTGTTTTTTGAAGTTCTTTCTTGTCGCTTGACTACCTTTGTCAAAGAACTATTGTTATGACCAAGGTTTTTGGTCACTTAAAAGTCATTGAAAAAATCTTTGGACATGAGGCTGGAATATATCTGACTAAATGTAGGTACACACATCCAAGCTAGTTTCCTTGACTCCTGTAATTCTGAGGAAATAAATGCATTTTTAGAACACATTTAATCTACTTTATGCTGGGCATTTACTTCATAATAATATGAATTTTACTCTGAAAATATCTCTAAAGGGAGAAAAGGGTGACTAGTTCTGGTGTGACTAGAGAATATACATCTTCACCTGGTCAGATAAATCCCATCCAAAGACATGCAGGGTACATTTTTAAAGGGCTTATGTAATTGAGTTGCAAATAAACCCTTCTGAAAACCCCACTAAGTCTTTACATCACTTGAATTCGCACTAGGAAATTTTAGAACCTTGAAGAAGTAACTAAACTAAGAACGTGGTCACTCTTCGGTGTCTCCTGTGTTCAATGGAAAGATCTTCACAGGTCTTTATTGTTTTCTACTGTCTATTGTAGAGAGAACACAGAATGAAAAGATGCCTAATTTTTGCATCAGTTTTAAATGCCTACAGTTAATTGCATTGAACAAAGGCCCAAATTTGTTTAGGCTTAGATTAAAATGGGGGAATAAGACTGATTTCACCTAGGAAACAGGTGCTAGGTAGAAGAACATCTACTCCTGGAGCTGAGCTAAATGTCTAGGTTCTTTTTGTAACTATAAGAGAAAAACAGTACTCAAGAGCACAGTTCCAGTCTGCTTTAGGTAGAAATGAATGACATCCAAAATGTATCTATTTCTGTCCTGAGGTATTTATACGATTACAACATCTTAACACAGGAACGTTACAAAACTATGAATAACAATGGTACTCCCATCTAAATTGTGCAATAAAATACTTTGCCAATCACAGAAAAAAAAAGTCTACTAGGAAATTACATATATATTCAACCAAAACCAAACACAGTAAAAACTTTCTGGACCTATTGAAGTTTTCAATAAGCCAGCTGGAAAGATATTGTAGGTGTCGACTTGTTTTGGAGAAGCTAGTAGTATAGATATGTCATTGTCTCCAAGATCATTCTACAGCATTAACTTTCTAATATGGATGTAGACCCTGTTTCCCAGCAGTTCCCTTCGACATCGGCAGTAATTGCCCAATACGAGATTGTCTTTAAGGTATAGCTATACTGTTCTTTTTCACTCACAGTCTCTTGGTTGCATAAATATTAATTGCCTCTGGACTGTCTTTGGGAGTTACTCAGTCCTGCATGTGTTTTGAGTTCATTGCATAGTTCATTGCAGTGATAATACCCATTAAGCAATATGAGTAACACTGCAATGTGGATCCTTCCAGACTGTTCAGTGCTCAAGTAATGTTGAAACAGTCTTGATGTGTCTAAATTTCCTTTATGGCACGATGTATTTTCCTGTTTTAAAAGCAATATGAAGTTTGTAATATCCTTCCCTCATTCCGAACACTTTGAATAAAACCATCCCACAAAAATAAGAATAATTTTAATGATATAAAGCAGGGACAATATATGGGGTATCTCAAGTAGTAGCATGTAGTTAGTCTTATCTAGGGAGGCTGTGAGAAGTGTAGATATATGCCTTTCGGATACAATGCAGATATACCCTCAGAAATGCAATCATAGATCCTTAATAGCCATTATGAATAGCTTATGATTTAATAATATTTTTCATGGTAGCACAGCTTACAACCTAAATAGGGTCCCAGAGGCACCTACTTATAAACCTCCAGATCTTAACATATCTTTTCCTTTTGTGAATGCAAAAGTTTTGAGCTCGAAACATAAATCAGTATTTTTGTTTTATTTTCCACTATAGCAGATCAGGCTATCCTTTGGAATTGTTTTTCACCTTTCCAAAGATTTTATTACAATATTTAATAAAGCTCTATGATGTGTCTTCTTTATTGTATTAATTCCTACAAGGAGTACTTTTGTACCCCGCAGTTCTTGTTTTGTTGTTTTGATCTGCGCCAGACTAGTTTCAGTAGATCAAAAGATTATAATTTGCTAACTCCTGAGTTGATTGAAACATAGCAGCACTATAAATCCTTTTGACAGATTTTCTTGCATCAAAATTAGGTCAGCTTTATTACTTACTTAAGGGTTGTTTCTTTTTGTATGAAATGGTATCAATAAAAAAGCAAGTTTACACACTCTAGTATAAAATCTATATTTACTTCATCAATCTCTGGTACTAGATATGTTCAAGGCATTTTATCAGAGTGTATTATATGTAAGCGACATCCTCTTTCAGAAACTATCCTCTAGGCAAAAGCATTAATACTAATTTAAATCATAGCACAGAGACTATACATGTTAACAGTAAACAGAGGTTTATACATATTTCTTTCAAAAGAAAAGCTGGGCCAAAGTTCTGAAAGTTATTTTTCTGGAATAAAAAAAAAAAAAAAAATACAAGCAAAGAAAATAATGAAAATGAAACATTGGTTAATTGTCTCTCTGGCCAGAATTATATGATTGAACTT
>Ga0181612_130137_pt1 | contig 12549 bp, 7 predicted proteins | sample HoacroProtozoa21_FD_119630 | JGI IMG/M metagenome (GOLD analysis project Ga0181612, IMG submission 119630) | Hoatzin crop microbial communities from Cojedes, Venezuel. Combined Assembly of Gp0051906, Gp0051904, Gp0051908 | reverse complement strand
GCGATAGCACGGGGTCGGACGTGAACTTTACTGACTATGTGGCAAAGCTCAACGGCACAACGGTGAGCGAAGAGGTCAAGCAATATGTCAAGCTGCTCAATCCCATGTATTACATTGGCACGCCCGACACCGACGTGGCTCGGCATTGGTACATCCGTCACGGCGCTCGTGACCGCGACACCGCTTTCCCCATCGCGTTGAACCTGGCTTACAAGCTAAAGAACGCAGGCAAGGACGTCAACTACCTGCTGGCATGGAACCGCCCCCATAGCGGCGACTATGCCCTCGACGAGGTGATTGCCTGGATGAACCAGATCACAAGATAAATCGTTATCAGCATGACGTCCCTGATAACCATTCTGAGTGTGCCGTCACTTGCCGATACAGAAGTGGGAGAAGATGTTTTGGAGGATGTCGTCGGTGGTGACTTCACCGAAGATGCTGCCGAGTTCGAGGGTGGCGTTGCGAAGGCTTTGGGCCAGGAGGTCGGTGGGCATCTTGCGCTGGAGGTCGGTTGCGGCCTGCTGCAAGTCGTCCAGGGCGCGTTCAAGTGCCTGGTAATGCCTTAAATTGCTCACCATATTGCCCTCGGTGCTATAGGTTTTGCGTTGCGAAAGAATCGCCTTGCGCAGTTCGTCCAGACCCTCACCAGTGCGGGCAGAGATATCCAGCACAGCAAAGCCTTTAGGAGCAGCCACACCCTTTTCGCTAAGGTACCACAGCAGTTTGTCTGCCAGTTCCTCAGGGTCAAGGTCGTATGTTCCAAAAGCAGGATATTTCAAATCCAGCAGGGTATAGCTGCTATCCTTTTTGGGAAACTCCTCGGGGTTAATCGCATCGTAGATATCCACCTTATTCCTAAGTAAAATCAGGGTCTGAGAAGGGGAGAGGCGCTCTATAATCTGCAGGCAATCCTTCTGCGTCTGCTCGATGGGAGTAGCGCCGTCCAGCACGCCCAGCACTATCTCTGCCTTCTCCATGCTCTGATATGAACGCTCAATCCCGATTTTTTCTATCTTGTCGGATGCCTCGCGAAGACCCGCTGTATCGATGAATCTAAACAGGGTGCCATCGAGGTTCAGCACCTCTTCAACGGTATCGCGAGTGGTGCCGGGAATATCCGAAACAATGGCCCTGTCCTCACCCAGAAGGGCATTTAGCAGGGTGCTCTTGCCGGCATTCACCGACCCCACGATAGCCACGGGGATACCGTTCTTGATGGCATTGCCAGCCTTGAAGGAAGCCGCCAACTTACCTACATGCTCAATCGCCTTGTCCAGCAGGTTCTGAAGCTGGGTGCGATTTGCAAATTCCAGCTCCTCCTCGCTGAAATCCAACTCTAGCTCCATCAAGGTGGAAATCTCTATAAGCTGGTCCCTAAGGTCCTTAAGCTCAGCGGAATAGCGGCCTCGAAGCTGGTTCAGCGCCAGCTTATGCGAAGCCTCCGAATCCGAAGCAATCAAATCGGCAACAGCCTCCGCTTGGGCAAGGTCCATCTTGCCGGCAAGGAAGGCCCTGCGGGTGAATTCCCCGGGTTCAGCCATGCGGCAGCCAGCCTTAACCAGCAGGCGCAAAATCTCCTCTACAATATAGGCAGAAGCATGGCAGCTGATTTCCACCGAATCCTCGCCGGTGTAGGAATGGGGCGCTCTGAAGATGGATACCAGCACCTGGTCCAGGTCAGGCACCTCCCCATATTTGAGGCTGTATCCCTCCGAAGAAAGGGCCGCTCCAGACCTAAACTTTATAACGCTGTCGGCAGCTTTGAGAGCATCCGGGCCGGACACTCTGATTACCGAGATAGCCCCTGTGCCATAGGAAGTTGCAGGGGCGCAAATGGTATCGCTGAGGCTATTCATGCTCGTCAATATGAAGTTCGTAGCGGGCAATCTCAAACTCCTTGTCAACCCCCATCTGCTTGCCCGTATCATCGGAAATCTTGATAACCTTCTCCCAAGGGTCCTTGTTGCTCATGCGGCAGCGGGAGAGCTTCATCACGATGTTAGCGGCCTTGTAACCCTCGATTCCAGGGTCGCAGGTAATGTTTGTGCCGATGCCGGCGCTCACCTTGATTCTGCCGCGGAAATGGTCAACCACATCCTTGTATTTGGGGAAGTTCAGGGCGTTGCTGAAAATGATAAGCTTGCTCTTGGGGTCGATTCCGAACTCCTCAAGACGGGAAATAATTGCCTCGCCTACCTCGATTTCATCGCCGGAATCCTGGCGGAAACCATCCAGCAGTTTTGCCTGTTTCATGGTCAGGGTGCGGAGGAAACTCTTGGTGGTAAAGGTGTCGATAAGGGCGGTTCCAAGCGCACCATCGTATACTTTAATCCAATCTTCCAGGGAGATGTAATTGGCTCTCTTATAGCCAAATACGCCGCTATGGAACATTACCCACTCGTGAGGGAAAGTACCCACCGGAGTAACGCCGTATTTCATTGCAAAATAGACATTTGAGGTGCCGGCGCAGTACTTGGGGCACTTCTCCTTAAGCTCGTAAACTATCGCATCGTGCAGGGCCGAAGAGAACCTGCGGCGGGTGCCAAACTCCGAGAAGGGGAGTTTGTTCTCATTGGCAAATTCCAGTTTCTCGTCAAGGATTTTCAGGGCCTTCGCGGTATCTACGATTTCCCCGTGCACGCGGTTGCGCAGCTCGGCAACAATGGCCAGCAGGGGCACCTCGTAGAGAGTAACCTTATATAAATAGTCGGTCACCTCGATTTGGAGGTTGTGATTCTCATCGATCCAAGCGTTGATCTTGTCGGCCTCGAAGCGGAATCCACGCAGCCACTCCCAATAATTGCGGCTCACATACTTGATTTTTGTGGTGACATATTCGAACTCGTCATCGGTCAGGTAAATGCGCTCGAGGTTGCGGAATTCCTCCTTCAGCGCGGACAGGAAGGACTCATCGTACTGCTCTGCCGCACGGTCGTTGAACTTGAATGTGCCCTCTGCGAGAGGGTAGAGCTGGAAATAAGCGTTCGATGTCGAAAACTTATAAAGGTCGGTGTCTAGAATGCTAAGTATCATTTTCTATAAAAATAAATCCTTCAAAGATAGGAAAATTTTAAATATATTGCTATATTTGCACTGCCTTCCAATCGGAGGGTCGGCCGTTTTCAAACGGAATCAGAAATTAATCTTATAAAATATGGTACATAAACTAGTCGAGCTCGACAAGATGAGTAGAGAGCAACTCGAGAAGCTTGCACAAGACTTGAATCTTAAGAAAACAAAGGGAATGGACGATATGGAGCTGGCCCTTGCTATCCTGGATGCAGAAGCCATTGAAGAATCGCACAAGCCCGATAAACCCCGTCAGAGAAAGCCCAGAGCGGCAAAACAGGCAGAGAAGAAGCCTGAGCAGAAGGTTGAAACTGCAGAGGCGCCCAAGCCTGAAAAGCAGGAGAAGCCGGCAAGACAGCCAAAATCTGCAAAACCCGCAGCAGCCAAGAAACCGGCTCAGCCCGAGCAGAAGATAGAGGAGGCTCCAAAGCAGGAGGAAGCTACCCCCGTTCAGCCTCAGCAGAAGAAGCGCGGGCGCCCCAAGAAGAAGGTAGAAGCACCCGCAGAACCCGTTCAGGTTCAGGCAGTTACACTCGTAGCACCCGCTGCTCCTGCACCCCAGGAACCCCAGAAGGTCAGCGCTGCAATGGAGCAGGCCGAAAGGGATATGAAGCAGAGCCTAGACGATGCCCGCAACGAATTCCTTAAGCCCCATCCCCAGCAGCAGCCTCAACAGAGGCCTCAGCAGCCTCCCAAGCCCAAGGTTCCCGAATTCGAGGGTACCGTTGAGGCAACCGGCGTACTGGAGGTTATGCCCGATGGCTACGGTTTCCTCCGTTCATCCGATTACAATTACCTGAATTCCCCGGATGATATCTATGTTTCCCAGCAGCAGATAAAGCAGAACGCTCTTAAGAGCGGCGATACCGTTACAGGTGAGATTCGCCCTCCTCGCGAAGGCGACAAATACTTCCCACTGGTTAAAATCAAATATGTCAACGGGCGCACCCCTGAATTTATCCGCGACCGCGTTCCCTTCGATTTCCTGACTCCACTTTTCCCTGATGAGAAATTCAATCTTACAGGCAACGGCCACGGAAAAGACCCTTCCTGCCGCATTGTAGACATGTTTTCGCCTATCGGCAAGGGCCAGCGCGGTCTTATCGTTGCACAGCCTAAAACGGGTAAAACCATGCTGCTTAAGAGCATCGCAAATGCCATCGCAGACAACCATCCCGAGGTATACGAAATTGTACTCCTGATTGACGAGCGCCCTGAGGAGGTTACCGATATGCAGCGAAGTGTTAAGGCTGAAGTTGTAGCTTCTACCTTCGACGAACCCGCAGAGAGGCATGTAAAAGTGGCTAATATGGTGCTGGAGAAGGCCCGTCGTCTTGTTGAGTGCGGCCACGATGTCGTGATCCTGCTCGACTCGATAACTCGTCTCGCTCGCGCCTACAACACCGTTCAGCCCGCTTCCGGTAAGGTTCTTACCGGTGGTGTGGATGCCAATGCGCTCCAAAAGCCGAAGCGCTTCTTCGGTGCAGCCCGCAACATCGAAGGTGGAGGTTCCCTTACCATCCTTGCAACAGCCCTCACCGAAACCGGCTCCAAGATGGACGATGTGATTTTCGAGGAATTCAAGGGTACCGGCAATATGGAGCTCCAGCTCGACAGGAACCTGAGCAACCGCCGTATCTTCCCTTCAGTCAATGTTATCCTCTCCGGCACTCGCCGCGATGACCTGCTGCTATCTTCTTCCAAGGCACAGCGTATCTGGATTCTGCGCAAACTGCTGGCAGATATGACCCCTCTGGAGGCCATGAACTTCATGCTTCAGCTTATGGATGAGTACAAAACAAATGAGGATTTACTTGACAATATGAACAAGGTAAGCCCTCGCGAGGCGAAGTATTATGATTATTAGTCGACCTTCTGCAAACTCGGTGTTTTGATATTTTACCCGAAATTCCTATATTTGCGGCGAATTTGACAATTTTAATTTAAAACTATAGTTATGAAAAAGATTTGTATCGCTGCTTTTGCAGCACTTGGAATGCTTTTCAGCATCAACGCAAACGCTCAGCTTTCATTCGGCGGCGGTTTTGCTTCAATGTCTTTCAGTGGCGCTGACGCAGGAACTAGCACTATAGGTGCTAAGTATGCAGATGAGGCCAGCCTTCCCGGCTTCTATATAGGCGTTGCTTACGACTATGCATTCTCCAGCCTGGACGGCCTTACCGTTGAGCCCGGTGTTTATTTCGAGCACTTCGGAAAGACATTTGAGGGTAGTGTCGCTGGTGTAACTATCGCAGAGCAGAAGGCTCACGCCAACTACCTTCTTATCCCTATCAACATCAAATACAGCTACGAAATCGCTCCCGACTTCAAGGTTGGTGCTTACACCGGCCCTCGTTTCAACTTCGGCTTCGGTTCTGCAATGAAGGATGTTGACAAGGCTGCTGACGGTGGCATGGGTCTTAAGCTCTTCAACGCAGCTTGGGGCATCGGTGCTTCCTTCACCTACGCAAACGCAGTTCAGCTTCGCATGGGTTACGACTGGGGCTTCAACAAGGCTCTCAAGGACCCTTACAACGATTCTAAGGTTCGCAGGAACGAGTTCCACATCGGTCTCGCATTCCTCTTCGACGAGCTCTTCTAGTAGCTCACCATCCCATACAAAACGGTCAACCCCTCGGTTGGCCGTTTTTTTTATTTCACGCGGAGAGGCACCCGCGAGGGCACCTCTCCTTTGGGCAGTTAAATAGACCCAGCCACAAGGGCCGTCAGATAAGTGATACTATTTCAGGGGCCCTAAACCCATCTATAGTAAGACTTTACTTTAATCGTCTTGCCATGAACCGTCCTCTTATGAGAACGAACCTTGACAAGTCTCCGTGGTGCTACTATTATTCGCATGTACACGGGAGCACAGTTCTTAATGTTAACCATATATATTATTTAATTTATTAAAAACTGGAAGAATGGCTCCGGTTGAAAGCGAGCCTGCCCAATATGACACAAAAAAATAGAGGACCTCTTTTAGGGAAGAGGCCCTCTTAATTGTCATGGTTAACATCAGATCTCTCGCCCCAGTCATTAAATAATATACTGCTGCAAATATATGAACTTTTATTGAGAAAACAAAAATATTTGACGGAACCTAACAGAACGGAGTTGCGGTGTAAAAGCCCGCACTAGTTATCCCAGTAGCTGCTGCTCTTGCGGAAGCGGAGGAGGTCGGCGAGGGCGGAGGCGTTGGCGCGGATTAGGAAGTTGTAGGACTTCCAAGTGCCGGTAGGAACCCAGGAGACACTGATGTTGAAGCAGTGTAGGTCGTAGGTAGCGCTAATCTGGGTTGTGGTCAGCTTCATCGCCTCAAGGTCGAAGCCAGAAGTGGCGTTAATCGACATCTTAGGAGTCAGCTTCACATTACCCGAAAGACTCACCGTCTGGGTCTTGCGCAGCGACTTGTTCAGCACCTGGTTTGTGCTATCGTAGCTATACGCACGGCTGCAACTGAAGGAATAGCTCATATTAATCGACCAAGGCACATTGGGATTGGTGTAGTAGAGCCATCCACCAGGGATGTATTCGCCGGTATAAGGATGATAATAGATTCTCTGATAATAACTTGCAGCACCCTCAGTGCCACCACCACCGCCGGTACCATCGTTGCCGCTCATGCTGCCCTTGCCGGAAATGGAGTAGGACATAGAGCAGGAAGCGTTGGTGAAACGAAGCAGGCCCTGACCCTCCTGGAAGGCATAACGGTTATATTTGCTACCGCGGTAGTTCACTGCATAAGGGTCAAAACCGGCACTGGCGCTAATTGAAATCTTGTTGAATAGGGAAGTACTCATGCTCATGCTTACGGTGCTCATCTTCAGCGAATCAGCAAGGAAGTTGTAGCCACCGCGAATGCTCAACTGGTCGATGAGCTTAACCTTCTTGGTACCCTTGCCGGTAGTATCCGCAAAATCCCTAACCTTGGCCTCAAGATTGTTGCCGATGGACCAGGACATTGTAGCGCTCCTGCCCTTGCTGGGGGCAGAATAAAGCTGACCGGTGTAGATATTATAAGAATATGACTGAGCCACGCCCGCAGTATCCACATATTCGTAGGTGCGATAACCATTGGCGTAAGTACCCTTCTCCGGACTCAACGAAAGCGAAACAGAAGGGGAAATTACATGCCTAATTGCCTGAATCTTATGGTAGTTACCGAACTTGAACATACCATAGAGACGGGTACTCATTGAAATACCACCGGAATAGGTCTGGGTGATGCCGAAGTGCTTCAACGCACCACTATCATCGGCTACCAGCGAACCCGTTTCGGAATCGTAGTGATAATCTGTCTTGCGGAAGAACCAGTTCTGACCGTAGCTTACCGAAGGGCTGAAATTAAAGTATTTAAGCAGGGTAAAGCTAGGCAGACCGATATTAAAGTTATGGGTCATACCGTTCTTGAACAAGTCAAAGAATCCGTCCTCCATAAACTGGGAGGACTTGAAGCTAATCTTGTTCTGAAGGGCGGTGCTGTAACCGAAGGAAATCTTCTCGTAAATCTTTTCTTTGCCAACTCTATGCTTCTGCTTGAAGGGATAGAATGTACTCACCGAGAAGCTAATATTAGGCAGGGTAAAAGTATATGAGGAATCCCTGGAATTCTGTGAGTGTAAGGCATTTACGGAGAGGGTAGCCTTGCCGCCGAAGCTGCGTGACCAGGAAATTGAAGATGATGCCTGATTCTGCAGGGCCTCGGTAACCGAACGGGAATTATACTTGTTATTTCCCGGACTGGAGAAGTTCACCGATGCACTGAAGGTCGTACCGGGATGAGCCTTTGAGTCCTGGGAATGACCCCATTTTACACCGAAGTTGGTACTCTGAGTAAAGTCTGCGCTGCCCTTTTCACCAGTGCGGTCATCGGAGTAGGTGAGGGAGAAATTACCGCTCATCTTGTAATTGACCTTGTATCGGGCATTGACATCGAGGGCCCAGGAACCCAAGGTAAAGTAATCACCGGTAACGGAAAGGTCGAAATAATCCCCAAAAACGAAGTACATACCCAGGTCCTTCATATAGAAACCACGGGCGGTCTCCTCACCGAAGCTAGGCATCAGCAAACCTGTTGCCCTCTGAGGGCGTTTCGGGATAAAGCCGTAGGGGATACCGATAGGGAGCTTAACCCCTTCCAGCACAATATTGGCAGGGCCGAAAACCGTCTTCTGGCTGGGTTTGGTGACCACCTTGGCCGCCCAAAGCTGAAGATAGTAGTGGGGGTCGTCGGAGTCGCAGACGGTGTATTTTCCGTGCAGGATGTTGATGGAATTATCGGGCATCATCTTGATATTGCGCCCGTGCAGGATACCATCGTCCTCGGTAGTTACCATATTGGTAATCTTGGCTTTACGGCTGTCGAAATTATAATGAAGCTCCTCCATATTGTAGGTCTTGGACCCCTGCGACATCACCGGCCGCCCCTTCCATTCACCCGACAGGGAATCATACACGCCGTAGGCATACACCGTTCCGGTGTTCATATCGTACTCCATGCGCTCGGCGGTCAGCTTCATATCCTGATAGGTAACGGAAACATCACCATAATAATATATCATGCGGTGGCCGTCGGTAAAGACTTCCACAATCGAATCCCTTGCGGTAGAGAAGGCAGGCGCATTCAGAGAACTCTGGCCCATCAGCTTGGTGGAATCAGCCCTGAACAGGGAATCCACTCTGCGAAGGGAATCGCGGCGGGCAAGCTCCAAAGAATCAAGTTCGCGGGTCTTTTTTACTGCAATCTGCCCCGAAAAATCGGTTTTATTGCCCCTGCGACGCTGTGCAGCGGCTTCAGGAGCAAATGTCAGGAGCAGCAAAAGAGCCGCCAGAATGAGCCTTATATTGTATTTTATTTTAATCAATTGCATTACTTATTTGTAATCAATTGCAATTTTTTCTAAATTTGCAAGGTACAAAAATAAGGAATATTTCTGAAACACGCAATTTGCATATTGGTATCGATGCTTCTGATGGCCTTCAGCCTTCAGGCGGGAGACCTGCGTCTTAACACCGTTGTCATCGATCCCGGACACGGCGGAAAGGATTCCGGATGTGTCAGCAAGGACCAAAAAACCTACGAGAAGACACTGGTTCTGGACATCTCCAAAAAGTTTGCCAAGTACATCAACGATTCCTATCCCGAGGTAAAGGTTGTGATGACCCGTTCCACCGATGAGTTCATAGAGCTGCGCCAGAGGGCTGCCATCGCAAACGATGCAGGGGCAAACCTCTTTATCTCCATCCACATCAACGCCAGCACCGGTTCCTCAGCTAACGGCTACTCCGTGCATATTCTGGGGCAGTCCAGCGACAAAAACAGGGATTTGTTTGCCTACAATATGGATGTGGTGAAGCGAGAGAACGCTGTGATTCTCCTCGAGGACAACTACGAAACCAAATACAAGGACTTCGACCCCAAGGATTCCGAATCCTTTATATTTATGCAGCTGATGCAGAATTCCTACCTGGAGCAGAGCATGCTCTTTGCCTCCATCGTATCGGAAAAGCTGAAGGGCGGCCCTATCAAGGCAGACCGCGGAATCTGGCAGAATCCCTTCTATGTGCTGTGGAAGACCGCAATGCCCGCTGTTCTGGTAGAACTTGGCTTTATCTCCAACGCCACCGACTTGGCATCTCTCCGCAAGGAAGAAAACCGCGAAAGCCTGGCTGGAAGGCTGTTTGCAGCTTTCAAGGACTATAAGGACCTTTACGATAGCAGCGTCAGTGTAAAGAAGGAGAGCGCATCTGCAACTAGCACAAAGCAGCAGCCTGCCCCCAAGGTCGAGACCAGCGAAAAGGCAAGCGGAGTGCTTTACGGCACCCAGATTTTTGCTAGCAGCCGCGACATTGACCCTTCCGATGCAATGTTCCTCGGTTACAACCCTACCATCGTGAATATCGGCTCCCTTAACAAGTATATAATAGGTGTAAGCGACTCGGTCGACAAGGCCCGCGACGATAATGTAAAAATCAAGGAAAGTTACCCGACTTGCTTCCTTGTTAAGATTTCGGAAGAAGGCACTTCACGTGTTAAATAATTGTAGCCTTAATTAGCGATTTTTATTAGCATCTGCAATGTAGCAGATGCTTTTTTGTAAAATCGCAATTTGGAAACATTCCAAATTAAGAAAAAACTACATTTCAATGACTTAGGCGATTTTTAATGCTCTAACTCATTGATAATCAATAGCCTTTAATATGAGGTTTAGCTATTGCCGCATTTCTTTTATATACGCTAAAAAAAATAAAACTGCAATAGTTAAAAAAATATTTTGTGACTTTTTTTTCACCACTTTTGCACACCAAGTATAATGACACAGGATCAGAGACATATCGATGTATGGAACAATTGTCTGAATATCATAAGTCAGATAATTGAACCCCAGCCATTTAACACCTGGTTTAAGAAAATCAGGCCGGTATCTCTCGTTGAATCCGAGCTCACAGTGGAGGTTCCTTCCAACTTCTTTAGGGAGTATTTGGAGGATACTTTCCTCGATGTAATCAAGATGACCCTGAAGAGGGTAATCGGCGCCAACGCTAGGCTGGTGTACATCGTTAAGCCGGTGCAGAACCAGAGCTATATGACCCTGCCGCTGGGCGCAGGCGCTCCTCCCACCAACAAGACAATTTCCGTTGGAACCTACCAGCCTTCGACCAATCCCGGTCCGCTGGTTTTCCCCGGAGTGGCAAGGGTACAGGTAAATCCCCGTCTCAACCCCGTTTACAACTTTGCTAATCTGGTAGAGGGTGATTGCAACCGTCTGGCCCTGAGCGCCGGCGAAAACATCGCAGCAGCCCCCGGCAAGACAGCCTTTAATCCTTTATTTATATTTGGTGGCCCCGGTTTGGGCAAGACACATGTCGCCCAAGCAATCGGCCTTAGCATCAAAGAGAAGCATCCCGACCTGGTTGTGCTGTATGTTACAGGCAACGAGTTCAAGACCCAATATATGGATGCGGTGAATGTCCGCAACAAACTCACCGACTTCCTGGCCTACTACATGAAGATTGATGTGCTGATTGTAGATGACATCCAGGACTTGGTAGGGCAGGGCAACCAGAACGCATTCTTCAATGTGTTCAACCACCTGCATCAGCACGGCAAGCAGCTTGTGCTCACCTCCGACCGCGCTCCCGTTGACCTTCAGAACTTCGAAGCCCGTCTGCTTTCGCGCTTCAAATGGGGTCTCTCGGTAGAATTGCTTCCTCCGGATTACAATACAAGGCTCTCAATGCTCCGTGCAAGGGCATTCCGCGAGGGTGTAGAGATAGGAGAGGATGTGCTGGAATTCCTGGCAACCAGGATTAAAACCAACTTCCGCGAGCTTGAAGGCAGCCTGATTTCCCTGATTGCACAGGCCACAATGACCCATCAGGACCTTACCGTCGAGCTTGCTGCCAAGGTTACAAACAAGATTGTAGGGGAGGAAATCAACACCATTACCATCGACAAGGTGCAGCGCACCGTTTGCGACTACTTCAACATCACCCGCGAATCCCTGCTTTCAGCATCGCGCAAGAGGCAGATTGTGCAGGCTCGCCAGATTTCCATGTTCCTGAGCCGCACCATGATAAGCAACTGCTCCCTGTCGACCATCGGTATCGAAACCGGCGGAAAGGACCATGCAACGGTTCTTCACGCCTGCAACACTGTCCAGGACCTTATGTCCACCGACCGTGTCTTCCGCAAGTATGTAAATGACATTCAGAACATGCTTGCAGCCGCTTCACGCTAATACTATACTTAATTATAATAATATGACATCCGAAAGAGTTCTTGAAATCTTCAAGGAAATTACCCGTATTCCCCGCGAATCAGGGCACGAAGAGCCCATGACCGAATACCTCTGCAACTGGGCAAAGGACCATAATCTGCCCTACAAGAGGGATGAAATAGGCAATGTTTGCATTACCAAACCAGCCAGCAAAGGCAAGGAAAATGCCCCCACAGTGGTGCTGCAGGCCCATCAGGACATGGTGTGCGAGAAACTCTCAGGATGCAACCACGACTTCCTCAAGGACCCTATCCACTATGAAATCGAGGATGGCTGGATGATAGCCAAGGAAACCACCCTCGGTGCCGACGATGGCATCGGCGTAGCAGCCTGCCTCGCCCTGATGGAGAGCGACAAGCCCATGGGTCAGGTAGAGAGCATCTTCACCATCTCAGAGGAAACGGGAATGGATGGAGCCAATGCAATGCAGCCCGGATTTTTCACCGGCAAAATCCTCATCAACCTCGATTCAGAGGATGAAGGTCAGCTCTTTATAGGCTGCGCCGGTGGCGAGAATTCGCACGCCTACTTCTCCTACACCACCGAACCCCGCAGGGAAGGCTGGACCCGCGTTCACCTCAAGATAGATGGCGGCATCGGCGGTCATAGCGGCGACGATATCAATAAGCACCGCGCCAATACAGTGCAGATTTTGGCCAAGTTCCTCAAGGACGAAATTCCCCACGGCTTGCAG
>Ga0181612_118641_pt1 | contig 12549 bp, 11 predicted proteins | sample HoacroProtozoa21_FD_119630 | JGI IMG/M metagenome (GOLD analysis project Ga0181612, IMG submission 119630) | Hoatzin crop microbial communities from Cojedes, Venezuel. Combined Assembly of Gp0051906, Gp0051904, Gp0051908 | reverse complement strand
TTCGAGGGCTCAAAGGGTAATATCGCCTTGATAAACTGGCTGCCAATCGAGCCGGCACCGCCTATCACACACAGGCTGCGGCCCTGCACCTGAGCCAGAATCTCGTCGTGGTGCGCAGCGATGTCAACAGCAAAAAGGCTCGTGGGCCTGCCGGTGATGTGCTGCGCTATGAAACTATCAAGATTGAACATACTTTCTATCATTATTATTTAATCTGCAAATTTGGTCAAAATTTCTCACATCACCAAAAAAAAGTGGCGTCCGTCACGCGTGAACAGCCGAAATTAGCTACCTTTGCACCACTTATGGTAAAGGAATTGCAAATTCGCGTGCTGCCGCGCATCGCGGCCACCGCCCAGGAAATCGCTAACTACATCGCTAAAGACCAGCACCTTTCGCCCTCGCGCATCGGTGGCATCCGCATCTTGCGGCGCTCCATCGACGCTCGTCAGCGCCAAGTGATGGTCAATCTGCTCGTGCGGCTTTACATCGACGAGCCTATCGGTAGCGAGCACTTGGTGCCGCCCATCGCTTATCGCTCCGTGACCTCGGAGCGACGTGCCATTGTGGTTGGTGCCGGCCCTGCGGGATTGTTTGCAGCCCTGCGCCTCATCGAGGATAACGTACGCCCCATCGTGCTCGAGCGTGGCAAGGACGTCGTCGAGCGCCGCAAGGATGTGGCACGCATCGCCCGCGAGGGTATCGTCGACGAGGATTCTAACTACGGCTTCGGCGAGGGTGGGGCAGGAGCCTACAGCGATGGCAAACTCTACACGCGCAGCCGCAAACGCGGCTCGGTCGAGCGCATCCTGGGCATCTTTTACCAGCATGGCGCCCCCGAGGACATCCTCATCGATGCACACCCACACATCGGTAGCGACCGCCTGCCCGCCATCATCGCTGCCATGCGACAAACAATTATCGATTGCGGCGGCGAGGTGCATTTCCAGACGCGCGTTACTGGCCTTGTTAAGCGCGATGGCTGCATCGATGGCGTCACCACAGCACACGGCGAGCAATTTGATGGTCCCGTGATTCTTGCCACAGGTCACTCGGCACGCGACGTCTACCAGATGCTCATCGATGACGGCTTGGAACTGCAGCCCAAGGGCATTGCCGTGGGCGTCCGCCTTGAGCATCCACAGCACCTCATCGACACCATTCAGTATCACTCGCCCGCAGGCCGTGGTGACTACCTCCCTGCCGCCGAATACAGCTTCGTCACCCAAATCGATGGACGCGGCGTCTACAGCTTCTGCATGTGCCCTGGCGGCATCGTCGTCCCCGCAGCCACAGCCCCTGGCGAACTCGTGGTCAATGGAATGTCGCCGAGTCACCGCAACACCCATTGGGCCAATAGCGGCATGGTTGTCGAGGTTCGCCCCGAGGACCTTCCCGAGCCATTTTCCAACGATGGCATCTTGAGCATGATGCACTTCCAGCAAGCCATGGAACGCACCGCCTTTGAGCAAGCAGGTCGCACGCAAGTCGCTGGTGCACAACGCATGACCGACTTCATCAACAACCGTCCCTCGCGCTTGATTCCCCCCTCATCGTTTGCCCCCGGCCTGCAACCCTCGCGCCTTGACCAGTGGTTGCCACCCATGATAGGCAAGCGCCTGCAACGTGGATTTGCCCGTTTTGGACAAATGGCACGCGGTTTCGCCACTAACGACGCCATCCTCATCGGCGTCGAAACGCGCACCTCCTCCCCCCTGCGCATCCCCCGCGACCCCGTCACCCTATGTCACCCTCAAGCCCCCGGCCTCTACCCCTGCGGTGAAGGCGCTGGCTACGCTGGTGGCATCGTCAGCAGCGCCATCGATGGTGACCGCGCCGCCCACACCCTCACCCAATCCCTCTCACAATCCCTCTTCGACTAGTACGTTAGTGGTATAGTGCTACTACTGCGTCTAATTGCTCCTTTATCTTGCTGAATTCTTGATTAAGGTCAAGTGTCCGGAAGTAGATTATATTTCCAGCTCTTGTCGTTATCTTGCCATCTTCAAAGAGATTGTCATTTTGCGTTTTAGCATACATGAGCATGCCATCAACCCTACCAACGTGCTCTTTGTCGTGGTTGAAAACGTAAGATTGAATTTGGTAGAGATGGCCCGAACGAAGCGTATGCTTCTCAAGTTTATTTTGCAGAATCTTGTTATAGTACTTTGCATCGATAATAAGCTCGCGATTATCGATTTGCAGCAGGATGTCGCTTTGCATAATGGGTAACAACATTGTGTCACTACGTTCCACATCGATATTCCAGCCAATCTGACTTGCCGATGCTTTTAAACGTGGATAATGTTGTTGATAATAAGCCAATAAGAATTTCTCAAAAAGACGCTCCAGGCGTTCGGTCTTAAATTCCTTCAGTTTAACATCGCCTTCATCGGTCGATAGCAAAAGCTGTTGCCAATAGAAATAGCATATATTGTGTAATACCCTGTAAGCAAGTGTATTCCTATCATATTTAAGAGAACTCCATTTGACGAATCGACAGTTTATCGTTTGAACTTGACTAAAATAGGGCAAAAGTCTTTTCAACACTCTTTTGCGCTCATCTTTAACGCCTAATCTACTCTTTAGTAGCGTAATGATTGTTGCTTTCAGAATCTGATTATGAATGCAGTCATCCGAAAATTCATCATAAACGCATGCCAGTTGCTCACGTTTCCTAATCATATTGGCAATCGTAGCATTAAAGTCAAGTTTGCCTTTGAGTGTAGTCAATGATTCACGATGCAAGACATATTCTCGGTGAAGACCTTGTTTCAGTTGCCGCGAGATACCTTTAGCCAAGATTCCCGCAAGCAAGTCATTGACGTTGTCAAAGTCCTCACCTTCAATATCCTTAAAGTTGTCGGCCCTAAGCTCTTGAAAAGCGTACGACAACATGTAAAAGATATTCTTAATAAATATGCCTTTATCGACTGTCATCTAACGCAATCAATCAGCTTTGCTACCTGTTCTTCACATTTTTGCGGGTCATCAAACCAGTATTCCTCTAGCATGGGTTTAACGTTGTAGGTTAAGATATTGCGCAAACTTGTTCCAATGTCATCATGCTTATCAATATCACAGAAATAGCTGTGTCCAATGCAGAATCCAACGCCCAGTGTTGGGTCACTCTTAATGGTTTCATTAAGTCTCTTTACTGCTTCTATCACGTGGTCAAACATAGGACTACCGACCGAACGTTGATAATCCTTGAATCCCTTAGAATCAAATGCCGGCCTCATTTCAAAGAAGCTAAATCGACGACGAAGCGCATAGTCAATCATTGCCAAGCTACGATCTGCCGTATTCATCATTCCGATGAGATATAGGTTGCTCGGGATACCAAATGATTCATCGCGATATGCTAGTTTCACCAAGCGGCCTGTACCTGCTTTTTTATCAACGCGATAGCTGTTCTCGATAAGCATGAGCAATTCACCAAAGATTTTGCTCAAATTACCACGATTAATTTCATCGATGATGAAGAAATACTTATGCTTAGGATCAGCCTCGGCACGTTTGCAGAATTTATAAAAGACACCCTCCTGTAACTTAAACCCATTACCATCAGGTTTATACCCCATGATAAAGTCCTCGTAGGTATAGTTTTGGTGAAACTGAATAAACTCAATATATTCATCATTCCTTTCACCTAACATCTTATAAGCCAATCTATAAGATGCAAACGTCTTACCCACACCCGGCGCCCCTTGTAAAATAACATTCTTCTTGTGCTCAAGTAGATACGTTAACGTGAGCATATCATCTACATCAACATAAACCTCCTTAAGAAAGTTAACTGTTGTGTATTTATTACCTATTTCATCAATTTCGGCAACCATGTTAATCGGTTCAGGGGTCTGTACTTCGCTTTTGGTGATGATTTCTTTGCGAGGCGCTTCTCTCTGAATTTCCGTATTAGGCGTGTTAGGAACATCTTCAAATAACGCTTTTAAATCTTGATAACCGATAGAGATATCCAAAAGAGATTTTACTGGAAGTAGGATAGGACGAGGATTGTCGATATCTACAATATGTGTCCATTTCACTTTGTGACAACTTTTATAAGATGGAGCACTAGTATCATGATAGTAGTCCGATTCTACTATTCCTCTACCAATGATTTTGTGACGACCATGCTTGACAATGATTATATCACCTACTTTTATACCATGAGCAAAGTCCCATAAAATATCTCTTACAGCCGTAGGATTACGTCCCGCATACTCGTCCATTTCTATAAGTTTTGCGTAGATTTCATCTCTAGTTTTATATTGCATAAAGTCGCCTAAATAATCACCACCCTGCATGTCGCAACCAAGCACAATAACCCCTTCCTTTAGGCAACGTGACCACTGCGAAGCACTTTTCCCAGGGTTATATAGCCAATAAGAGGGCCTGCGTTTTAAATTACTTTCAGTACTCTTCTCGTTATAAACGTTCGTAAAAGCAAACTGATTTTCATCTGTTTTCTTGTTTACCAGAGTTGGCTTGGGAACGACTTTATTTTGTTCTGTCTTTGCCATAATTTCATCATAGTAGGCAAATAGTTCTTTGTCACCTTTCAAATTCATCAAGAAACGTTGTATTTCAAAGTAGTTGGCGTTATCAACATCAGCCATTCCCATAACACGCGCACGATCCCTAATCGTGGCATTATCAAAAATAGGTATGAGCTTGAGGTCTGAGTACATGAATGCTATTTTTCTTGTGACGATACCATCAAGAGTTCGGTCTTTTTCAATCTCTTCATAGTTGCCATTTCGCGCGTTATAAGCAATTTTGATAATTGCATCACGAACGAACTCATAAGCTTCGCTTGCGGTAGGCTTATCGAATTTTTTATCCCATGTGTATCTTCTTCTTCCTATGTCATCCTTTTTAGTACAATCGTAAATTCCATATTTTATGTATGGATTAGATTGCGTATTACCCGGAGCAACTGGATTTCTGAATTCAATCCAATAGGTAAAGTTCTCCTTGTTTTTACGTTTTGTGTACTTCTCGAGAGACATGTCTTTTAGGTTCTCGAGAGGAAATTTCACTAAGAATTGATTGTATAGAGTTTCTCGTTGGTCCATAGTACGCTGTTTGGTTGAATTATGTTATTGCAAAGGTAGTAAAAAAGTGGCAAAACGTGAAATGATAAACAGTAATTTCTCCAATTAATACCAAGAAACAGCAACTCCAGCGTCTTGTGGGGAGGCGCTGGAGTTGTTGTGTGTATGGAGGTGAGGGTTATTGTTGGTCGTCAATCCATTGTCCTTGGCGGGCAAACAGGTTCATCAAGGCGGTGAGGACGCCGTTGTCGAAGCTGTTGATGAAGGTGAGGGCATCGCTGATGTCACCGAGGCGGAGCTCGTGCAGAATCGAGATGTATTCATCGCCCTCGGCAAGTTGAACAAGAGGTATTACATCATACTTGTTGGTGAAGATTTTACCGCTTCCCCATTTCATGTTAGCAACCTTTTCCATGTTCGTGCCATAGTAGACGTTGAGCGTTTGTAGCTTATTAAGCTGGTCGAGGTAACTATTGATTGTCGACTCGTTGGTTTCCTGTGCGGCAGCAATCATCAATGAAGCCTCTTGTCTAGCATCGGAGTGCTCGCCCACAATCTTGATTTTATCAAAGAAGTTCCAAGTGCTGGTGCGCTTGAAAATGAGTTCCTCACCTTGAGCGTAATCATGTGGCATATTGAGCGTAATGAGGTCGGTGCCACCTTTGCTGATGATAACGTCTATGTCGTAATAAGAATCGGCGTCATGGTCTTGCAAGCGATACTCAACGTTATAGTCATTGATTTGCACATTGATATCGCTATAGTACTCTCCATTTTCGTCGAAAAGCCAGTTCTTAGCATTTCCCGAAAGGATGGTTTCACCACCACGCATGGCAACCACATCGTATTCTTCACACATTTCCAAATAGAGCACAGTGTTGTTATTCGCGGGGGTGAGTAATTGCATCATCGCCATATCTGTGGGATACCCAAAATAGTCGGACTTGTTGGTGAACTCCAACGTACATGTGGTGCCATCTTCGTCAGGAAAGTCGATGAGCACACCACCATCATAGTCATTATCGACATCCCAGTCGGCTGTTGTGCTGTTGTAAGAGAAGTGCAAGTGGTCAAAGCGGAAGGAAGCTACATACTTAAATCCAGCTTGTGCAAATCCAACCATAACGTAATAAAGGTCTTCATTCTCTACGGATTCTAAATCAATGGTATCGAGACATACAAGGGTCGAACCCAAGCGGGAATTAGCATCTTGATGAATCTTTTGCAGGTTGTCATCATCAAAGAGGGTGAGGTCGAGCAAGCGATTGAGCACCTTGTTGAACGAGGTAAAATTGCTCGCATTGAAGTTCTCGTTCAGCGCAGCATTACACTCGGCAATGCTGTTTTTCATCTCTTCGAGATTTGACGTTGTTTCTTCTTGCGGGTTGATTACATCGTTGTTGTTGTCATCGCTACATGAAGCGAACGTTGCAGTCGTGAGCACTAAGCTCGCGAAAAATAAGACTTTAAGTAAACTTTTCATTGTTCTATAATTGTTATTTTTAATGGTTGAGGTTCAATATAGATAGCAAAGGTAGTAACTAAATTTGAAATTCCTACAATTTTTTCGTGGTTATTTCATCAATAGCGCGGTGAGGAGGGTGGTGGTTGAGGGAGGCAATGTGCCTGTGGACCAGGTGAGTGGGTGGTTCAGGAGGTCGCGGGAGATGTCCGATAGCAGGAAGCCCACCGATTCCAAAGAATGACGCATCAACTCGGGATGCAGGCAGTGGTCACAGGCGCTTGTGGAGCGTGGGCAAGTGTCACAATGGGGACACGATGAGATGGAAAGCAGGGCGAGAGAGCCTGGTGTGTTGCGCTCCATCTCGAGCAGGGTAGGGGCGATGTGGTCGTAGGCCTGTCGCAGGGACGCAAGCATCAGGGCCGAGGCTTCGGCGTCAGTCGTGCAACGATGGCGGGCATCGTCGTCGAGCGTGACGATGGTGGCAAACACGCGAGCACGCTTGAATGGCGAAAGCAACTCGTCGACATCGAAGTCAAATGGTGGGCATGCCCACGTCTTGCCATAATTGGGACACTGGGCGCACAGGCGCTGCGTGAGTTCGTAGTTGTGATAGGCCATGAGTTGCTCCATGCCGACATCGACCTGACGGTCCTCGATAGCGGTAACAATTGTGTGCTCCATAACGTTTCTTTAAAAAGCATTAACCGCTTTGATAGTCAGCCAAATGAGGGCTGCATAGCGCAAGAATTTACCAATGGTCATCGACACCAACACAATCCACTTGTTGGCACGCAGGTATCCCAGGGCAACAGTAATCGCAGTCCCCAGCAAAGGAATGAACGCAAAAAATCCCATCCAAGCGCCGCGGCCGTGGATAAATCGCTCAGCGCGGTCGAGTTTTTCGGGACTGACGTGCAAGTATTTCTCAATCCACTCGAGATTGCCCAAGTGGCCCACCCAGTAGCACGTCATGCCGCCCGACACGTTGCCCGCGAGCGCAGAAAACAAGCACCCCCAGGGATTCAAGTGCATGGCGATGCAAGCCATCACGATGGCTTCGCTGCTGAAGGGCACAATGCTTCCGGCGATAAACGAGCCGCAGAAAAGGCCCAAATATCCCCATTGCGAGAAAAAATGCGCAAACTCTTCCATGCTTGGGTGGTGTGGTTGTGGCTTGTGGATTTACTTGAACAGGAGGGGGAGGAAGATTTGCAGGTAATCACGCCAGTTCTCCCAGCTGTGACCGCCTTGGCTCTCATGATAGATGTAATGCAGGTCATTGCGGTCGAGCATGGCGCGGAACTCAGCGTTTTCCTTGTACAAGAAATCGTCCTTGCCGATGCCAATCCAGTAGAGCCACGGATGCTGCTTCAATTGCGTGGTAACCTTGTTTTCCAGGTCCTTATAGAGGTCGACCTCGACGCCGGTACGCGCATTGATGGCTGCCGAGAAGAGGCCCACGTAGCCATAGTCATCGGGATTGTTGGCGCTCACATAGAGCGAGTGATAGCCGCCCATCGACAGCCCGGCAATGGCGCGATAACGCTTGCCAATGCGAGTGCGGTAGTGCGTCTCGACGTACTTGCGGATGTCGGCCATCGAGCGTTCGAAGGTGCCTTCCATGTCACGCTTGTGCAAGAATCCAGGTTGTTCCATGTTGTCGGCGCCTACGCCAGGAGTAGCCTGCAGGTCGACGTGGCCGTTAGGCATCACCACAATCATGGGCTCGATTTTTCCACTTGCGATGCCGTTGTCCAGAATTTGCGCCGTGCGTCCCAGTTCTAACCACGACGACTCGTCGCAGCCCATGCCGTGAAGCAGGTAGAGGACGGGGTAGTGCTGAGGACTCTGGTCGTAGCCCGGGGGCGTGTAAACCAGCATGCGGCGACTATAGCCCACAGCAGGGCTTTCGTACCACGCCGCGTCAACGTTGCCATGAGGTACATTGCGCACTGCCACCGAGATGGGGGCGCTTGCATCATCGATGATGATGAGGTTGCGCACGTTGCCTACGTCGCGCACCATGAATGCGTTGCCCAAGTCGAGTTGAGGCACGCTGTCGACCAGAAACAAATAGGTGTACATCCCCGGTGCCAGCTGCGGCGTGGTTACCATCCACCAGCCTGCCGTGTCGCGCTGCATGGCGATGGGACTGTGTTGACTCAAGTCGAGCATCACTTGGCGAGCGTGCGGCGCAAGCATGCGCAGGGACACCTTGTTGCCGTCGATAACGGGCGCTGCAGTGGCAGCAATAGCAATCACACCCAGCGCAATGGCAAGGGCGCACCTATTAAATAATGTGGAGTGCTTCATAAGCGTTGAACGTGGTGGGTAAATAGTCGTTGCAAAGTTACAACCTTTATCACACAACTGCAAGCGTTTTGCGTAATTTGGCATTTGTGTCGTTTTCTCTTGCATCTGCCATAAAAAAATACTACTTTTGCCAGAAATAACATCAACAAAACCTAACCAATTATGAAACTTGCCGAAGCTTTAAGTCTCAGGAAAGACGTGCAAAAACGCATCGACCAAATCAAGGAACGACTGCGCAAGAATGTGAAAGTTCAAGAGGGAGAGCAACCCCTCGAGGCTCCCGATACCCTGTTCAAGGAACTCGATGCTTGCCTCAAGCAACTGGCCGACCTCGTCTATCGCATCAATCAAACCAACATGATGACGATGGTCGACGACAAGCCGCTTACCTATCACATGGCGCAACGCGAGGTCCTGGCCAAGCGACTGGCCGTGCTGCGTGAAATCTTCAACGACGCCTCGTCGCTGGGCGACCGCTACTCGCGCACCGAAATCAAGCAAGTGACCACCATCGATGTCGCTAAACTCAGCAAGAACATCGATGCCCTGTCGAAGCAATATCGCGAGCTGGATTATAAAATCCAAGCCGTTAATTTCCAGACCGATTTGGTCTAAATGCATAACATGGTGTAGCCAAGTTGTCGCAGGGCGAATCGGCAACCCCTCAAAAGTTTGTGGCCTATCGGAACGGAGGTCTCTTGCTATGCAATAGGCAAGTTACGGAGGACGTTCAGCACAACTGCATACGTAGGCACTGACGACGTGACTCATGGAGCATGACCAGTCGGTTGACTGTCGACAGCAAGGCGAGGGTGGGACGTGGGACATCTTATGCATCTTAACCCCCTCAAAATCGCAATGGCTAATTACTGTTTGGATTTCAATGGTAACCCGCTCGATCGCACCTATCACGATAACGAGTGGGGACGGCCTGTGCACGACGACCGCCAAATGATGGAGCACCTCTCGCTCGAGGTGATGCAGTGCGGCTTGAGTTGGCTCATCTGCCTCAAGCGGCGCGAGGTATTCAAGAAATGCTTTGCCAATTTCGAAATCGACCGCTTGGCGGCCATGACCGACGCCGACGTGGAGCGCATCGTGGCAACCGAGGGCATGATACGCGCCCCGCGTAAGGTTCGTGCCGTCATCAACAATGCTCGTGTGGCCCAGCAAATCATTGCCGAGTGCGGCTCGCTGTGCGGCTACTTCTGGTCGTTTACCGATGGTGCAACGCTCGTCTACGATGGGCATCCCGAGGGGCGCATCCCCGTGAGCAATGGCTTGAGCCGCCGCATCGCAACCGACCTCAAGCGGCGCGGCATGACCTTTGTGGGTTCCGTCAACATCTATGCCCACCTGCAAGCGTGCGGCATCATCAACGACCACCATTGCGACTGCCCAATCCACGCAGCCATCGCCTCAACAGCAACCATCCGTCACCTGCCGCCCGACGGCGAGCAGTTCTGAAGCCTCGACGATATCAACAACGAAGCGCGGGTTGCTTTCCACTTGCAAGGGAAGCAACCCGCGTTAGTGTCAGCGATTGGGTGTTTAGAACAATTTCTCGGGATAAACGCCGTCGCGATGCAGTTGGGCAAACTTCTCGACCACGCTGGGACGGTCCTCGGCGTAGGTCACACCAAACCACTTGCTCTCGGTGGTGAGCACCTTCACTTGAGCCACGCCTTTCTTTACCAGGGCGTTAACCTCGGTGGGAATGAAGAACTCGGCCTTGGGCTTGTTCAGGTTGTCGCGCAAGAAGTCGACAAACCCAATCATGCTGTGGTTGAAGTAGTCGGGGGTGAAACCCCAGAAGTTCATCGACACGGGGGTGTCGAAATCGAGGTACTGCTTCTCGCCGTTCTCGTCGGTGAAGAAAATCTTGTGGTCGTCGTCGTAACCGATGGCGGTGCGCTCAACCACGTCGGTGAGCAGGCTGTTAATCGTTTGGCACACACCGCGCGAAACGGTGCCGCTCTCGCTCATCGTGTTACCCACCTTGAAGCCCACCATGCTGTAGTGGCCCTCGCTGCCAGCGGGAAGGTTGCTAAGTTCCTCGGCCATAACCTCAAAGCTGTTGCGGCCATAGTAGTCGTCGCTGTTGATGATGGCAAACGGCTCGTGAATCACGTCTTTACCCATGAGCAAGGCATGGTTGGTGCCCCACGGCTTAACGCGCTCGGGCGGGCAGGTTATACCGTTGGGCAGGTCGTTCACGCTCTGGAAAACAACCTCAACGGGGATGTGACCTTCGTACTTCGAGAGGATTTTCTCGCGGAAATCGGCCTCAAAGTCCTTGCGAATCACAAATACCACCTTGCCAAAACCGCTGTGGATGGCATCATAAATCGAGTAGTCCATGATGGTCTCGCCATGAGGGCCCAGTCCATCGAGCTGTTTCAGACCGCCGTAACGGCTGCCCATGCCAGCTGCAAGTACAAATAATGTTGGTTTCATCTAAAACTTTAATGTTTTATATTTATCTGTTTGTTGTTTAGTAGTTTACGCGATTATTTCTCGACGTCAAATGCAAAGTAGATGTCGCGTCGATAGTCCTCGTCGGGATTCAAGCGCACCGGCGGGAAGTTGCTGTGATGCACCGCATCGGGGAAGGCTTGGCACTCGATGGCCACGCCCTCGTAGTCCTCGTAGCTGCGGCCGCATTTGCCCACGGGGCAGCCTTTGAGCCAGTTGCCCGTGTAGACTTGCACGCCAGGCTGGTCGGTCATCACGGTCAAGCGACGACCCGAGGCCTTGTCGACAAGGACGGCGGCTGTGTTCAGGCCCTCGCCTTCGGCGTCAATCACCCAGCAGTTGTCGTAGCCCTTGCCGAAGCGCAGGGCGTCGAAATCTTGCTCGATGTCGCGGCCAATCTCGTGCGCCGTCGTGAAGTCCATGGGCGTTCCTGCCACGGGAGCGAGCTCGCCAGTGGGAATCAGCGTGTCGTCGGTGGGCAAGTAGCGCGAGGCGTTGAGTTTCAAGAGGTGATGCAGCACCGTGCCGCTTCCCTCGCCAGCCAAGTTGAAATAGGTGTGGTTGGTGAGGTTAACCACGGTGGGCGCATCGGTCACGGCCTGCAGCGAGATGTGCAGCGTGCAAGCATCGTCCCAGCTATAGGCCACGCGAGCCGTCAAGTTGCCGGGATAGTTCTCGTCGCCATCGGGGCTGAGCAGGGTGAACACAACTTGATCACCATTCATCTCGGCGTCCCAAATGTGGTTGGCAAACCCCGTGGGACCGCCATGCAGGTGGTTGGGACCGTTGTTGATAGCGAGTTGATAGACCTTGCCATCGATGTCGAGGTGACCGCGAGCGATGCGGTTGGCGCAACGGCCAGGCACTTTACCCGCGCAGGGACCATCGTTCATGTAATCGGCAGGGTTGCTGTAGCCCAGCACCACGTCGGCGAGCTTGCCATCGCGGTCGGGGACACACACCGACACCACGCCAGCGCCCAGTTGCGACAAGGTCACACTGGCGCCGCTGGCGTTGGTCAACGTGTATAAACTGATTTCGCCATGGGGCGATTCAATGGTGCGAATGTCGACTTTCATTGTGCTCATTGCATTAGTCTTCGACCTTGTGTGCACCATCACTAATCACCACGTCGATGACCACGGGCTCGTGGCCATACTTGCCTGTGAACTTGGCCTTTGCGGTGGCGATGAAGTTGTCGTACAGGTCATCCTTAACCAGGTTGATGGTGCAGCC
>Ga0181612_178488_pt1 | contig 12550 bp, 9 predicted proteins | sample HoacroProtozoa21_FD_119630 | JGI IMG/M metagenome (GOLD analysis project Ga0181612, IMG submission 119630) | Hoatzin crop microbial communities from Cojedes, Venezuel. Combined Assembly of Gp0051906, Gp0051904, Gp0051908 | reverse complement strand
TCTCAAGTACACTGGCAGGTCTCTGTAGCCTGCTTGGTGCTTCAGCTTTCCTTCTGGGGGAAGGATAGCAGCTCTGATTTCCGTGAGGATGGGTCTGCCTTTAATGCTGGGCTCTCTCTGGTTGCGCTCTCCCAGACAGGGAGCTCCTCGCCCACCCACTGCAGGGAAGGAGGAGCATCTGTGTCTTGTCTCCCACCAGAGCTTTGTGCCTGTAGTCAAGTGATTGACCGCTGTTATTAGCATCCCACCTTAGTAGTCCTGGCTGCTTTGAATCTCCCGGTGGGAAAAAGCCCAGTTGGCTTCTATTTACGCAGCAGCTCCTGTCTTTGCCAGGTATAGCAGAGGGATGCCCTTAAATACTGTCAGTGCTGCTTACAAAGTTCTGAGCAGTCTCTCATTTCAGTCCGCTGATGCCGTGTTGCCTGCCTGAGGACTTGGGAAGACTACTCTGTAACCTTAAAGGCAAGAAGTTTAATTTGCTGTGATGGGAAACACGCAGAAATTGATGGCTTAAATTCTCTTCACTTAACAGGGAAAGCTTCCAACCACCTCTTTGAATTAATTATTCAAACTGCCAGTTGCCATGCCCTGCTGAAACAATTGGAAAGCAGGAACAATTGCTTCCTTCTGGGTCTCCTGATGAGTATGGCCCTTTTCAGAGATCCCTGTCCCGAACTGGGACCATTCAGAGTCCCTTATCACATGGTCTTTGTGGAGGCTGTGCACTGATGAGTTGCTCATGCTGCAAGAACTGTGTTGTTTGTGCCTTTCTCGTTAAGCATAGAAGTAAACATTCTACAGATGTTGTTACAAAAATACAGATTTTTTTTTTGTAAAAGCGAATCTTGCAAAATCTAGATTCAATACAAGTCTGTGGTTACTGTTTTTATGTTTTTAATCATGAAACTATTTACAGTAGAAATGTATCCAGGCCAAAACCACCGTACTGCTGAGAACTTAAAAACTGCCTGTCCGATGTGAAATGAAAGGAATGTGCAAAGTGTAACAGAGCAGATGTGGATGTAAGCTTCTCGTCCAGTACACACCGCTATCTGCCATCTCCCCACTTTCTCCTGTGGCCATCGCACTGCCCGGTTTCCCAACTCCCTCGGCAGTACAGTAAGAAACAGGAGAACCTTTCCCCTTGCTGCGGGGCTGTGCAGCGGAGCTCGGTGTCAGCTCTGTAGTCAGAAGCAGCCCTGTCCCCGCAGAAGGCTCGGTGCCCGGGCAGAGGGGCTGCAGCGGGGCCCGTGGCGGGGGGCGAGGGGTGCTGGCCCCTTCTGCACCCCCTGCCCCTGGTGACCGGCGTGTGCTGCCGGAGCAGAGCGGGACGCTGTCACTGAGCCGTCTCCACAAGCGAGTATGACAAAGCCCTTACTGACGGCATCTCCTCTCCGCCCACTCATTTTCCAATGTGATGAACTGGTTTTCGGGATCCCTTGTAGCGCAGCGCGGTAGATGTTGTGTTGCTCTCGCCAGAGCTCCTGGGATCTGCTTTCCCCTTTTCATACGAGTCAGGAGCATCTTCCCTACAGCAACAACCTTTTTGCCTCATCAGGCAATCCTCAGGTTGATTTCATTACTGTTGTATCAATTGTGTGTGGTGTTTTGTTGTTGAAAACGTTTGATAGCTTATCTGGTTAGCTTTTAAAATCAGAGTGGTGGTATAAGCTTTGCTATTTAATTGTGGTTTTGTCTTACTACTCTTTTGTATTCTTTTGAAGTTAATGTTGGGGAAGACTGCCCTGTGTTTGATGGGTTGTTTGAGTTTTGTCAGCTCTCTGCTGGAGGCTCAGTTGGTAAGCTCACGAGTTGCATGTTCTTTTATTTTTTTCTTAAGTAGATGTGTGTCGTGTAGTTCTGTCTAGGAAATAAATTCGTTGTTGTTGGTGGTGGGGAGGCCCTGTGAACCCCTTTCTGATTTCCTTCATAATCAGATCCATATTTCTTCCCGTGTGAGAGTTCGCCTTGCGTATTGTCAGATCCCTCTGCCTTTGTGAAGTGTCTCTTCACTAGTCTGGGTGACTGCACTAAATACGTGACGGACTCTGTGAGTGGTATGACAACGTTTTCAGCAAAGACTTAAAACCACAGCAGTAACAGAGGGTTAATAAAAAAATCGACGTGAAATTTACAGAAAAAAAAAAGTTGTGCAAACCTTGCTGTGGGTGGGCACAGCCTGCAAAGGAAAGAAAAGGGTTGCTTCAGCTGTTGTTTTTAACAAAAAGCCACTGTCTCTGGAGGTGAGGCAAAATAGAACCTGAAAAGTTTCAGTAAGCTGGAACAGTTAAAATGCTTTCACTATTTTCAAATACTTTGTAGCAGAAATACTCGGTATTGCGAAACTGTTGCTGTGCACAGGCGTTAGAGCTTTGTGGCCGCGGCTCCCACAGCGACATCGAGAAGTCTTGATTTCCTGTGACGCAGCTCAGCGGTACGTACCAGCACTGACTGCAGCGTTTTGTGGGGTAGCTGTGCTCGCTGGCCCCATGGCTGCAGATTCCACAGAGTCTAGCATTTATTTTGATCCTGGGAGACTTGCAAAATTTGCAGATAGTTTATGAAGGGACTGGGGGAAGAGAACTTCCTCTGCCTGAATGCATATTCAGGGAATGACCTAAATATATGTTGGATAAAACCTTTTGTTAAAATTTTTTTGTTTAGGGCACTGAGAAATCAAGACTGCCTTCACCTGCGACCCCAGCTAGAATGCTGTGGACTTGTTTGTGCAGATTTCGTGCTCTGAGTGAGGCGAAAGCGGGAAGCGGTGAAAAGCGTGTGCAGGCAAAATGGAGGCTGCATTTCTTTTCCTTTGCCTTTTGTCAGTTTGTTGAGACATCCAGTGTTAAACCCTTGGGCTTGTGCTTTGTGAAGTACCCAAACGCACACATAAGCATCGGTGCGATCGTAAGGGACCAGTGCTTTGCCCCTCGGTCCCTGTCCCGGGGCCTTTGCCCTCATGCTAACGTGTCGTAATTCTTCTCCCAACAGCCAGTGCTGTCAAGCTGAACAAGCAACAGACAGATATTGCCGTGAATTGGGCGGGCGGCCTTCACCACGCCAAGAAGTCGGAGGCTTCTGGCTTCTGTTATGTCAACGATATCGTCTTGGCTATCTTGGAGCTCCTAAAGTACGGGCAGTACTGTTTACCCCTGTTGTTTGTCCATTCTGCTGCATTTCCTCGGAGCCCTTAGCACTTTCTTCCCAGTCTGCTGCTCTTGTGGCTTTTTTTTTTTTGAGCTGTGTTTTCCCGGGAGGGCTAGAGCAGCGATCTTCTGGGATGCAGTACCCGCTCTCCCGAAGGGCTGTGTCTAGTGGTGGCACTGTGCAGGGGGCAGAAGGCCTGGAGCGTTGTGTGGTTGCTCTCAGAGCCTTCTCACTACCACCCAGCCTCGAAAAGGGGGCACAGCTGTAATATGTGACAGCTTTTGGCTCAAGGCAAACCTCAGTGGGAGGCTTGGACATAAAAATGCAGTCTGTTGACTGAATCTGAATAAACTGAGTTGAGTCTGCCTGCAAAGATCGGTTGCAGCAGCAAAAGCCACTTTATTTTCCTCCGTGGTTCTGTTCTGCTGCTGACCAAGGCATGTGTTGGTTCCCCACAGCTCTTTTGCTGTAGACTCCGGGAGCGAGCTGGCTGGTAGCTGTGCAGCCTGGGGGTTAGCACTGAGTTCCTTGCTCTCCTCCCATTTGCTCTGTTGGTGAAGGCGGTTTCGGCTCTGAAAAGATGCAGCATTGTGACTCTTTTCTGATCCTAGGTATCACCAGAGAGTGCTGTATATTGACATTGATATTCACCATGGAGATGGCGTGGAGGAAGCCTTCTATACCACAGACCGTGTCATGACCGTGTCCTTTCATAAGTACGGAGAATACTTCCCCGGAACAGGGGACCTGCGGGTGAGAACGAAGGCTCAGCGGAAAATTACCCTGAAGTTTGGTCTCTTCCATCTGTCTGCTGTTGTACTAATTTAACTAAAATCACTGCTCTCCTGGGCTTTCCTGCTCTCTAAGTGGCATCCTTTTTTCAAGGGCAGAGGTGTATAGGTGAGGCAGCTGGCACAGCTCTTGGAGCGCGTGCTTTGTTCCTGTGATCGTGGCCTGTACAGTAACGAAACCAAGGCTTCGGTGTCAGTCTCTCAGCAGCCTTCTGGTGGGGTTTTGCTGAGAAAATTGGCTCTGAACATGGCATGTTGGTCGGCTGTAGCTACTTGCAAGCTAGGCTTGGTCACACAAGCTTTTGGGTGAAAGTTGATGAGGGAGTGCTGCTTTGTCTGGTGGTTTGCCTTGTTGGCACTTCCTCTGGTGAGTCAGTTCTGCACGCTAATGAATCGTGGTGTGAACTGTGGCACTCTTTCAAGTTAGATACAGGTGTGGTTCACTTGGACTTCTGACAGAATGCTGTTCTCAGGGATGAAATCTTCTTTACCTTTTTTTTATGTGCTTTTTAGTGGAATTCCATTTTTCTGATCTAAATTGTCTTGCCTTCCACTTGTGAGTTGTATTTTTTCAGGTCTGCCCAGAGTCTGGCACTGGTGACGTGGACTTGCATGCTGCCGCAGCGTTCTTTCCTGGTGCAGCCACTCTGCAGCATAAATGAAATTATTATTTTTTCGTGAGACACTTGGGTATGAGAGAGATAGTGGAAATGTAAATATAGATATGTTATTTTAAAGTAAAAATAGATTCCTTCAGTTACTAGACTGCATGGTCAGCACAAACTGGTATTTAGGGCTGTGCATCTCTGCAGAGTGTACAGGTTTGGAACTAGAATGTTGACTGTCGGTTTTATTGCTGTGTAAGAGAGTGGCTTTTGCCAGTGAAATGAGAGCCTGCGTGCTCACAGCAACATGAAGGTGGTGACAGTAGCAAAGTTTTCTTCTCTGAGCACTGAGGGCCAAATGCACCCACTGAGGAGTCAACGGACTCTTGCTGCCTTCTGCCAGGACAGTATTTGTGAGAGCCCAGACTTATGTTTGGATTACACTGATGGAATCCCAGACTTCCCTTCCTAATTAGGGACAGAATTTATGTGTTGCAGTTGGCTCTCTGGTGACTGGTGGTCTCCTGCCTTTCGCTCTAACAGGATATTGGTGCAGGCAAAGGCAAGTACTACGCTGTCAACTACCCGCTCCGGGACGGCATTGATGATGAGTCCTATGAAGCGATATTCAAGCCGGTAAGTGAAGACATCTTTGCTGAGTGATTCTCTGTGGCTCATACTTGTCACTCAATGGCTCATGGAGCCGTTCTCTGGGGAGATCGATTCAGTCTTCTGTGATAAGGTTCTTCAGGGGCTGTATTCCTCGCTAACAATCGCAGCGTGTTGTCAGTAAGCTTCTCTTTGTAAGAGCCTCACTGTTACCAGTGCAGGGGAGTCGGCAGCTGTGGGAACACTGGGGATGTCTTCGTGTCACTTGCTGACATGGACGTTACTGTCTTGCCGTGACACTGTCCTGTGGAGAGTGTGTAACAACGGGTTTCTTGTTTAGGTGATATCTAAAGTGATGGAGACGTTCCAGCCTAGCGCAGTTGCCTTGCAATGTGGGTCGGATTCTCTGTCAGGGGACAGGCTGGGTTGTTTTAATCTGACCATCAAAGGTGAGAGTACTGCACAGTGCCTGTGTCAAACAGGCATAACTGATATAATTAGATTTCTTTGAAAAGTTTGTTCTTCTTACGCCAAAGGCTGTGACCTTTTGCCCCACTGCTTTTGCTGCAGGACATGCCAAGTGTGTGGAGTTTGTAAAAAGTTTTAATTTGCCGATGTTGATGCTGGGAGGAGGTGGCTATACGATCCGCAACGTGGCTAGATGCTGGACCTATGAGACTGCTGTGGCTTTGGACACTGAAATTCCCAATGGTAATTCTCCCCTGGCGCCTTTGAAGCAAGACTAAGGGACAATGACAGTCTGCTAGCAGAGCTCAGGGAGATGATGTGGGAGAGGCAGCAACCCTGAGAGGTTTCGTTAGCTCTTGGTTATTCCTGTGGATGCCCTGATTTGCAGTAGCTGTTCTTGTTTACATTCTAGTCCTGTAGCTCTCCCCTCCAGCAAAAGGTACCCCGCAGCCTTGCTGACGTACTGAAATGAGATGACCTTCTACTGAAGGCTTTTGTGCGCACTGATAGCGTTTCACTGCCAAGTAAGGTTTGACTGCGCTGTTGCTAAGTTATCTGCTTTGATCCGAGTTAGGGCTAGGAGAGCTTGGGCTCCTGTGCCTAGGTAAATGCACTTGTGCATTTCTGTAGAAGCACAACGCGTTTGTGGTATTTCGTCACCAGTCCAGTGTTAATTTGGTGTTTATTCCTTTTTAATTTGCCTGCAGAACTTCCATATAATGACTATTTTGAGTACTTTGGGCCAGACTTTAAGCTCCACATCAGTCCCTCCAACATGACTAACCAGAATACCAACGAGTATCTCGAGAAGATCAAGTAAGCGTTTGCTCCTCTTGGCGAGACTGACCCCTTCTGCTGGGGGCTTCACAGCGTGGGTGGGCGTCTTGCTGACGGAGGTGTTCCTCTCCTGGCTGCCTCTAGGCAACGCCTCTTTGAGAATCTGCGCATGCTGCCTCATGCCCCTGGCGTCCAGATGCAGCCGATTCCTGAAGATGCTGTTCAGGAAGACAGCGGAGACGAAGAGGAGGAAGATCCTGAGAAACGCATTTCAAGTATGTGCTTGTCTCTGGCATAGTTGCGTTGCCCGGCTGGGAAGCACACGGAGCCTGCGGGTGCGGAACTGAGCAGGATCAGTGAGCTGGAGAAGCGTGCGGGCTCTGAACTGAGCTACCTGAGTAAAGAGAGGAGGATATGCGATTTAGAAAAATCTCCATTCTGGAGTCCTTCAGTCTGAATCCGTTCCCACCTTTCTGACGGTTTTTGTGAGATGAAGCAATGATGCCAAGCACTGCAGGGCTGGTAGATTTCTTTTCCCCTGGAGAAATGGCACGTTTGCCAGATGATTTCCATAACGGGAGAACCTAGGCTTTAATGTGAGAATTTAAACAGTTCCTGTGATGTAGGTGCTGTGACAGAATACTTCCTGGGAGACTGTCAAGTTTGACCCCAGGAGTTGTCTTCCACAGTGAAAATGCTAGTTGATACCCAGATTGGCTGGTGGCCTCTAGGTCTGGCAGGCAGGTTTGCTCAGTGTGAGGCTGGTTAACCTGCTGACGCTGTCGAGTCTAGACATCACGCTCTACCTGATCCAAGTCGTGCGTGTGATCGTGGATCTTGGGCATGAGCAGTTAGGAGTGAGGAGTTAGAACGTACGGTGGGGAGAAACAAGAAGTGTTTTTATTGTGGCCTAATTCAGACTTACGTAGGCTCGTTAGTTCGCTCCGGTGTGTAGATGGACTTGGAGAAGTTAGTGCTTGGTGTCTCCTGACTTCTAAATCTGCCAAAACAACCTCTTGTCCTCTTCGCACTCAGTCCGCAATTCTGATAAGAGAATATCCTGTGATGAAGAATTCTCTGACTCTGAAGACGAAGGGGAAGGAGGGCGCAAAAATGTTGCCAACTTTAAGAAAGCCAAGCGTGTGAAAACAGAAGAGGAAAAGGAGGAAGAGGAGAAGAAAGGTGAGCGTGAGAGCTAGGACAAGAAGCCCTCCCAGCTCTGTGGAACTTTGCCTGGCGTGTACTTTCCTACTGCATTACTGAGGGTCTTTTTTTTTTTTTTCCCCCTAGATGAGAAAGAAGAGGAAAAACCGAAAGAGGAGAAAGTGGAACCCAAAGGGTGAGCCCTGTCTCCTGGCATGGCGATTAAATGGCCGTGCCTGTACTTCCTTATGCATCTGTGCATGCCCCCATGGGGTGCTGCACAGCTTGAGGGGCTGGAGGAGAGACATGGCAGCTTGGGTGGCTTTGTCACGGGAAGAAGTCGGCGTGTGCAGAACAGCACACCTGAGACAGCACTGTGAGAGCCGAGCCCTCAGTGAACAGGGCTTAAAAATCCTCTGCCTTCGTTCAGTAACGTGTTACAAGTTTTAGATGAAGATGGGCCGCATAAGCAGCGTTTTGGCCTGCGATTGAAGCTTGGGCACTGCCCGAGCTGTTTGTTTAAACCAGATTCTTCCCTGCTTGCTTCCACAGGGTGAAGGAGGAGACGAAATCCACCTAAGATGGCTGCAGCTGGACAGTACCTGTCAGTGTGTAGTAGTCGTAGGTTAGCTTCCCTGGTTGCCTCCCATTCCACAGGATTTATATTTTATATATGTTTCTGTATATATTTCTATATAAATATATAAATGACTTGAGAACTGTAAATTATTCCTTGCTGCACTCCGCTGGGAGCAGATAGGGAGGATTCTGCGGAGTAGACAGACCTGCACTGCCCAGATTTGGTGACTGGGAAGTTTCACTCTTGCCTTCCACTGCCTCCTTAGTGTGTCTTTAAAAAAATCACTTCCTTTCTTTACTCTCCCCTCTGAAATAACCACCCTTGGAAAAGAAGAATTTAAGTAGAAGTAGTATCTGCATTTCAGGTTAGGTGGAAAGATGGCCATGAAATTTCTTTTTGTTCTTTTTTTCTTTTTTTCTTTTTTTTTCTTCTTTTATTTTTTATTTTTTGTGGGAGAATATGAGTTCCCAAACGAAGCCTGTGAGAGACTGACTGTTCCTTTGGTCTTCAGTTGGATTCCACCGTGGCAAGTAACTGCAAGCTGGTGCCACTTCTCAGGGTCAAATAGTGCAGTTCTTGAATAGAGTTGGCTACCTCCCTGCAGCAAACTTGTGGAAAGAGACGAAGCAGCTTAAAAGCGATCTGAAAAGCGCTTTCGTGAATCAGCCCAAGAGCCCTGCAGGTGCAGATCTGGAAAACGCGAAATGAAAATCACCTTGATGTGGTGGTGAACATTTTCCGAGATCTTGCAGATCCAGTTAGTGTGGCAGCATGATGCCTCTCGAGTAAGAGAAGGGATGGAATTTTTATACCTTTTTTTCTATACCTATGCCCCTCTTCGGGGGAGGGAGTGAGTTACTGCCCGTTTGGCCGCCTGCTTTGCTTTTCCTGCTTGTTCTGCGCTCGGCTGCACGTGCCGTGGTGTGCTTTCTCCGTGCTGGTCTGTGGCTGAAACCGCTGCCGGAATTCCCAGCCCGTGTAAAGGCCGGGCCGAACAGATCCTGGCTGAAACCTCGTGCCGGTGCGTGTCACTCGTGGAAAAACTCTCCTCTGGAGTGAAGTGCAAACGTTTTCGAATTGAACCTTTCCTCTCTCTTGCTCTCAAGGCCAGTAAACACGGAGAACCTTTTTATCAGCCCTCTGAGCTGTTATCTTTAGAAGGGAGCAGCAGATGGGGCTCTGTACATTTTTACAACTCCTCCTCCTCCAACGCATATCTCACGCCCCAAAGTCTTTTGTGACCAGAGCTGGCCTTTCGTTTGCGTTCTGCTTGGTACCGCTGATTGTTAGATGAGCTTCTGGTGAAAGGCTTTGCCGAAGTTTTGCAGGCAGTTTTGACTCGCTGCTCTCCTTTCTCAGGGGGATTCCTCTGTCCATAAGAGGATCTGTACCTCCCACGGAGTGCTGCTGATGGTTTCAACTCTAATTATGCTGCTAAATTAACACAGGTTACTCTTAAAAATGTTTTATTTTTTTAAATACTTTTTTTTTTTCCCCTTTTCCACCGTGAGTTTTTTAGTCTCTTTGGATCCGAGTGACGTGTCACTCCTGCTCTTCAGTGTTTGTATGTGAAGCGAGAGAGATCAGTGTATCTTTGTGTCTGGGGGGGAAATATATTGTGGTTTTTTAAAGATGCTTTTATTTTGAATTTTGAGAATCTTTGTAATAAAACTGGTACATTTCTAGGGTTGGTGTGAGTTTGTACTGCTTTCTGCCCCAAGGAAACACCGCGTTAGAGTGGGAGTTCAGTTTATTTTCAGAGCCATGGCTGGAAAATGGTGCAGTACCTTGGTCGTGATCATGATGTGGTGGAGGCCCCAGTGACAACCAACCTCACAAAGAGGGCCAGATGTGTTTGTTCAAATGCATCCACCAAAGCATTTTATTTGGAACACGCTGTGCTGCATGTGAGAGATTGCTTTAGGTTCTGGCATAGATATTGCAGTTTTTCTCCCCCCTCTGCTTTATAAAATAGCCTTGAAATTCTCCTGAGGGCCTGTCTCTCCAGAAAAATCAAGTTGAAATACTGGGGGGGGTTGGTCTGCTCCCAGCTCTTCTACCAGGGGTCACTGGGGCGGTTCTTCCATCTCTTCCCTAAATCACGGCTGGGGTCTCGGCCAGCAGCGCTGCTGCTGCTCAGGGGGCTGGCGGGTTGGGGGGGGGTTACGGTACTCCGTGCAGCTGATGCTCTGAAAGCAATGCTAGTCAAGAAAAGGGGTAATTGGTTATGGGAAGGGAGTGGCTTCTGGATGAATGTGAGTGGGTTTTAGCTGGTATTCAAGTGAAAACAATTCTTTAATTAGGAGCAGGTTAATTCTGCAGCTGAGGGGTGCTCACACCTGCAAGGGACACAAAAGGTTCATAAACCAAATCTGCCATTTATGTAGTTAAGAAAAAGCCTTCTGTGGCACAGTTGCCTTTCATCGCTAGAATAATGGTCCAGGAATCTTCGTTATCCTTCTCAGCATGGCAGACAATTAAAATCCTCTCCTCCTCGAACAAAACACAGCCGCACAATTCCCATTACCCCCGCCAGATCACGCGTGCCGCTGTGCAACTGCGGTCCTTCTCTCTCCCAGCCTTTCTTAAAATGGCTGCCGCGATGCCGTGCGGCAGCTCCCCGGCAGACGCGCAGCCCGCACCTCGCCAGGGCCACAACGCAGCCACGCACAACGCAAACTCGGAAATCATTTGCAGCCCGCAGCGCCTACGTTCAAAAACACCTTTCTGCCCCCAGATGAACGGGGCCGAGAACCCCGCGGCGTTTGGCAGCGGGGTCACTCGCTGGAGCTTCCTGCCGTTGAGGGGGATGTGCTGTGTGGAACGCCGAATTTTGGCCGTTTCCACCCACGTCGAGGGCCACGGGAGAGCGGTGCCCTGCCGTGGGAGGACAACGCTCCTCGCTTGGCTCCATCTTCTCCACCAAGCCCACGGCAATGGGCTGGGGGCGAGGAGCAGGCCCCTCAACGGAGGGGCTAAGCTGGCAGAAGGGGCTCTGACCCCGGCTGTAGCCTTCGAGCTGCTGGAGAGGGGCAGAGCTCCTTCCCTCTGCCCAACGCCCATCTTGGGGAAGAAAAAAAAAAAACAACCAAAATCACATCTTTTCCCCGTGCGGATAACAGGAGGAAGGACAGAGGCACCCATTGTGCCTTCGTTTGCACTTTGGAAATAAATCTGGGCCCCCAGTGCAGAGTTCTTGTGCTCCAGCCCCTCTTTTCAGGGAAAAGGAGCCAATTCTGTCCTAAAACCACTAAAGAAAAAATAAAATTAAAATCCAGTAAATCAAGCTTAAAATGCAAATGCCCCCCAGTAGCCCCCCTGGCCCCCTCCCCATGAGAAAAGACTTTTTTTTTTTCCCCTCCTCCTTTCCTCCCCCCCAGGAACAGAATGGGTTGGATCTCAGAAGCAGGTACCAAGGAGCAAGCCGAAGGCAGCGACCCGAGGCTCGTGGGCACGAAAGCCCTTTGTGGCTGGAGCTCTACATCTGCTGCAAGTCAATTAACAGGAGCAGAGCCAGGGCTGGGGTGATCCCAGGCAGCAGCTGGTGAGCTCCAGCAGCAGCTGCCATCTTCCCCGGCCCGGGGTGGGTGGCCGGGACAAGAAGGACTCAAGCTCACCCGTGAAGGGATCACCATTTATTCCTTTCAAACATTACAAGAAAGCCCACACAGGTCTGTCTGTTGGTTTTTTTGTTTTTTTTTTGGAGGTTGGAAAATTGCAAACCAAGTGTTTTTGGCCATTAAAAAATTATTTACAGAGAAAACAGTGTTGCTTCACATTATACAGCTGGCAGGCCCCCTCCCTCCACCCCGCACCCTGGAAGTTCCCCCTCAGAAGCAGAATTAAACACGGCGGACTTACAAGCTTTATGGTTCTAAGCCAATAGTGAGACATTGTAAAAAACTAACCGGATTAGCTTTTAAACCATTGATTTCTATAAAAAGCACAAAATACTTTAAACGAAGTCAGAACCAGGAATGTAAACTGAGGAGAAAGCAAAAAAAAGAAAAAAAAAAAAAAAGAATCCATTGAACAGTCCCTGGCTCGCTGGGCTTCGGAGCTGCCGGAGGAGAGCGGGGACAGTCCCGAGGCCGGCAGAGAGGCCAGACCCGGGTTCTCCCAAACTGTAAATTCCAGTTACGGCCAGGGTAGTCTTCCTCCACAGTTTTATAGGATTCAGGTAAAACTGCTCCAAGTTGTGGCGGTGGGAATCCAGCCCAGCTTTTTGACAGGGGAGGGGGAGGACGCAGCTGGAGGAGGGGTGGGTTTCAGAGAGCGCTGTCAGTTCTGGGTGGGACGGGAGGTGCGAGGGCCAGGCAGCGAGTCCGGGCTGTCACCGGGTCGGGGAGGACGGCGAAAGAGTCTGAAGTCGGGACGGTGCCGAGAGGGCGCTATTCCTCACTATGCTCCGCCACCCGCGGTCGCGGCCC
>Ga0181612_174597_pt1 | contig 12550 bp, 5 predicted proteins | sample HoacroProtozoa21_FD_119630 | JGI IMG/M metagenome (GOLD analysis project Ga0181612, IMG submission 119630) | Hoatzin crop microbial communities from Cojedes, Venezuel. Combined Assembly of Gp0051906, Gp0051904, Gp0051908 | reverse complement strand
CCAGGCTGCCCAGGGAGGCTGTGGAGTCTCCTTCTCTGGAGATATTCAAGACCCGCCTGGACAAGGTCCTGTGCAGCCTGCTCTGGGTGACCCTGCTTGGGCAGGGGGTTGGGCTGGGTGACCCACAGAGGTCCCTTCCAACCCCTACTATTCTGTGATTCTGTGAACTGCATAAATATAGGCTTAAACCACTGCCTGGAGTGTAGGCTGGAGCAGGTCTGCAAAAGAAGGATCTGCGGATTACGGCATGAAGTGGAAATGACAGAGAGGGAACAAACTCTGGACAATTTAAGAACAAGCCAAAAGCAACGGCGCAGACTGAAGCCTGTTTTCGCATCGAAGGATCGCCGGCCTGACCTTTTCAGGTTCACCCCAGCCCTGCAACTTCGTACGGTAACGCTGCAATTAACCCCGTCTCCCTCTCCTCTAACAGCCCTCGCTTCATTCCGCGTAGCGACGGGAGCAGAATTTAATATTCTATAAAAACTGAAAATGCCAAGTATCCCATACAAACACCCATATACAGGGACACAGGCAAAACACAGACGCAGAGGCGAGCCTCCTTCCGCCCCAGCAACACCCACAGCGCAGCTCTGCTCTTGCGCACGCCGCTACTCGAAGCCACCGGCTTCCACCTCCATGGCTCCCGCCGTGTAAAACGGCTCCGATCTCACGGTTCCAGGGCTTTTCCAGAGGTTAACTGCCAGCAACGCCTTAAAATGATTAATAATCCCGCCCCAGCACATAAAACATCAATGCACATCGTAAAGCCAGATTGTCAGCGCAAGGATCTTAATGCTGACCCCCTCCGACGCCAAAAGAAGTTGGTACGCTTCTGCTGGATACTGTAAAATCGGCGTGTGAATAAACACCCAGGCTGACTGTTGGGTGGGAAACATCGGGCATCTTTCTGTTCCAGGGATGCCAGTCGGAAAGCCTAATGTGCGCTACGGCCTGGCTTCAACTTGGGAAGATTAGAGCACAGTGGCTTTGCCTAATCGCTGCTTTCTTCTGTCAAAACGGATTAAAAGCAATAGCTTGTGTCTCTGCCTTCTTTAAAACTGAACACTAGTTGGGTGCAGATGGATGAAACCCAACTAGAAAAGAACCTAATTTTGTTTGTCATTAAGTTTGCCTTGGTTTAGCAGATGTTTTCTGGTACCACAGTAGCTTGCTTAATTTGTCTCTGTAGTGTAGAAATGTATAACCTCAATTAACAAGCTGATTAAATGCTTTCCCATATTTGAGCTAAAAATCCAGTTTAAAAAAGGGGACCATTCAACAGTATGGGATACAGCTTCAGTGGATCCGTATGTTTTAAGCTGGGTATCAATACTGCCGATACGTTTTGCAATTTCCTCCCCAAAGCTGAAAGCAAATTCAGTCACGAGCGTCTCCACCGCGCTGCAGCACGCCCAGACTCCGTTCGCGTGCGCGGTCTCCCTCCCGGCTTCAGGAATTCGATCCGGCCGGGCATTTCTGACGGATTTTTACCTATTCATCCGCCTCAGGTGACGAGACAGAGCACCGCTACAGAGCAACCCTCGCAGGCGCAGCAGCTCCCCTACGCTTCCCAACATCGTTTTAGGAATATGTTTTCCACCCAAAACTTCAGGGAGACTCGGACCTTCGCCCGTGGCAGCCCGCGGAGCGGCACGCTCCTCCCCGGAGCCGAGTGACTGGGCTACATCCAAGCAGACGTGCCGAGCACAGCAGCGGGCTCTGTCCTGAATCCCGAGAAGAACAGCAAGTTGCACAGTAATCCTGTTTAACCTTCTTTCTAAAAATACGGCAGCCAGCAGAGCTACCTCGTTACTAGGCTTGCGCTGAATTGTAATGAACTAAACAGCAGATGCAACTACACACACAGAAAATACTGACATTCTGCACCTCGAATCCAGCTGCTTGTAGTACCAATACTCCTAAAAAAGCCCTGTAGTATAACAAGAGGCTCCTGCTTTTAATTGCAAAGGATGTAACAAAAATAATTAACAGCCAAATGGACAAGAAATGCCTGCTCTAGGTGACCCTGCTTCGGCGGCAGGGTTGGACTAGATGACCCACAGAGGTCTCTTCCAACCCCAAACATTCTGTGATTCTGTGAAAAACCCTTTGGCGCAGTACGGTTTGTGGGATCAGGACCAGATCAATCACATCGTATTTTAAAAACGCAGAAATCCTTCGAGTAGAAGGCAGGGTCTGGGAAGGCAGAAGGCAGCTCCAGGCGTGAACCACCACGACCTCTCGGAAAGTGATGACGAGGCACCACGCACGTAGCCAAATTCTCCTTCTGTAGGACTCAGCCGTGCCATGGGTTCAGAGGAAGAGGAAGGACGTTCTCCAAGCGTAGCCCACGAGTCCTTGCTCCCTTAACGCGATCCACCCGAGGAGAGCACCGGGCCACGTCTGTCCCTGGTGCCACCAGCGCTGCCCAGCTCCCAGGCAGGCAGGGCCATCCCCCTGCATCACCGGGGATCTGCAGACCCCATCTCCCCTTCCCTGCCACCACGCGGCACGTGACAGTGAGTCCATATAATTAAAAAAACCCATCTGTCATTCACTAAGCGTCGCTTGATCCCGAAATCCTTCCACAAACAAAACCAAAAGAGAAAATCCTAAAGGAAAAAAAGCCACGGGCGATCAGCCCCCCGAGGCCGCGACGCCGACGCAGGGTGGGGACTCTCCCGAGCAAGCTGCAGCCGCCCAAGCTCTGCTAAGAACAAACACGGTCTGTCCTTGCAGCAGAATTTAAACCGCACCGCCAATGGGGGATTGAAGCAAATATTTGCTCTGAGTTCCAATGGCGGCGTTGGTTTCTTCCAGGAAAAAGGAAGTGACCGTCCTGGACACAAATGCCACTTCACAGAGTGTCTTGTGTCGAAAGTGGGGGGGAAAAATCACCCGATCGGGAAATCAGACTTTTTGTTTCATAAAGCGCTTCAGTTAATGGGTTAAACATTTTTTGGTTTTGGAAAACAAATGTGCATAAATAATGTTCTGCACCATCTGCTTGTGATTAATATTACTGTTTAGAAGTGAAAGAATTTAAACAAGAGCCAAAAGGGGTCATTATGCTCCCATTACCAGTGCTTGCTTAATACAAATGATTTCTATGAAGCATCATTACAGAGGATGAACAAGTCCTCTTTATGATATATCTGCCTAAGTCGTTTCACCTCTCTGCAAACAAACGGGACCTCCAAGCTCTTACTTACCAGTAAACAGAACTGTCAGAGGTTCAGCTCTTTGAACACCAAACATTTCAATCATCTTGTTTTATTGAAAGGCAAACAGATTAATGATTGTGGGGGAAAAAAAAACCAACAACCCACACGTATTTTTAAAAGCTGTCTCTTGACTTTTTCTGTCTTTTAAACACATAAAACCTGCAGTACGGCAGGTTCAAGGGAGATAGGAGACACAAAAGCACAATTTTAGCTGCAGACAGCTCACAGAACATTACTGTTAAAGTGAAGCTGGTGGAAGAATGAAAATATTTTCTTGCCATAATGACCTCATCAGCACGCTTTTTGCAGAGGCCGTGATTTTTTTTTTTAAATAAGCCTAAGTGGTCCATGTGTGTGCATGTATGTGGTTAGCTATACGTACACACACACGTAGGTAGGTATGTACACGTACACACACGTGCCCTAGCGTTTTCACTTGTGTTTCATTACATGTGGCACTAATCCTGATTAATTCTCACAAAGCTAAAAAAGCAGGGGGGGAAAAAAAGTCAAAGACGCTGCTCTGGTCACCTGTGGTGAAATCCTGGGCACCCTGCGGTTCCTGCCGAGACGAGGGGAACACTCGCCGTCCGCACCGCACACCTGCCCGTCCCCAGCAGGCAGCACCCCTCCGCTCCAGGCTGTTCAGCCTCGCACATCACAAGGTAGAAAACGCTTCCAAAAACTCTGACACGAATTTCAAACCCAGGCAGAAAGCAAGGTCCCCAAACCGCGCAACGCACACGGGCCCCCAGTACACAGCCCTGCCTACAGACACAGCTCGGCACAATTAAACACAAGCGGGTGACACTGATTTCATACATCTCCTTTAATAAGGAGGTGTGAACAGAGAAAAACGTACCAGATAGAATGCACACGGTCCATACTTATTCTTGAACTTAACAGATTTTGGTTTGTCTTTATACAAACTTTGACTTTGTACATGATTAGACTTGTTTAATTGCTAATTCGGTTTTAAATCTAAGTTAATTTCTCATTACCCTTCCATTTCTACTTCTTATCCTCTGGGGAAAAGAGCACACTTATCATTGGGACATTCTCACATCTTCCAAAGAAGTGGGGTAGGTGTTAATCTTATGTTTACGTTTGATGTGGGTGTGATGACTATGACTACAGCGTTGGGTTTATTAATATGCACGGCTGTCACCTCATTAGTTGCAAGGTTTGTTTTGAAGTTAAGCTGTAATATTTGCTGAAATGTCTGATCTGAAATAAAAGACTTGCTCATTGTTTGTCTCCTTTGCTTTCATCCACGCTTTAGTCACAAACTGTCGTTCGCTGCACTGCTTTACGCAGCCTCTTCACCATGATGGAAATTGGTGGCTTCTTAGCCTACGTGAGCTTCCGCCATGGTCTGCTTTACATCTGACAGCAGGGAAGGCAGGCTCAAATTTGCTTTCCTTTAGCTCTCCTGCCTTAAAACCAGTAGACGGCTGAAGGAGACTACTTTAAGAAACGGGCACCTGCCTTGCAACGTGTTACTCTGCGCCCATTTTTAAGACATAGAAGAACACGCACATTTTCTGTATCTTAAAAATGGGCACAGAGTAATAACATTGAAAAGTCGTCCCTTGAGGAAGCTCTGCTGGATGCTGCAATGCTAGTTGTCCCCTCCATGGCACCCTGCAGTGCTGCTCTCACCTTGGTCAGTCCAGCAACAGACCAAGGCCAGAAAAATCTGAAGTGTGATGAAAAATCAGTTTCCGCACTTTTCTTTAGAGCACAGCAAGGACCATACATAATTCATCAAAAACTCAGAGCTGCTCTTCAATCAAGGCAATGAAACCCATGCAGAAAGGGAGATTCTTTTTTACGGAGAGAGCAAGAAATCAGACCAGCTTCTAAATGTACAGCAGAACAACAACAAAAAGTTACAGTAATGACGCTTGACCACAGCGCTCTCTCCAAATCACCTTCAGTAGCTGGCCAGAATCTTTAAAGAAAAAATTAAAAATGGAGAAAAAAAAAAATATTTCGAATCGGCTTTTTCTTTTGGGTGTTACAAAAGTGTTGCAAAGACTTTGTAGCCTGTTCAGAGCAATGCCCAGCCACAGATGCTCCAACTACTTTTCGTTTTATATTTCTCCTGCCAGCTGCAGCAGCAGCTCTGGCACCCAGGCTGTTCATCCCCTTGCTGCGAGTGGATGGAGCTGATAAATCTCTGCATCTGGCAACATTCAGGCTAGCAGGTGAAATGTTAAATCATCATCAGAAATGAAGCCTCCTCGGTGACCTGTGCCTGCACCGGGTTGGTGATGGACTCCTGGTTATTTCTGCTCTTTCAATGCAGGAACAGCCCAGGGTCAAACACACCAGCAGCCTCGGCATCCCACTCACCCTCTAATCGGGGGTAACAAAGCCAGGTCCTTACCCGATCTCGACTCACTCTTCTGGCCACAGCCCTCCTTCTCCTACCCAGGAGAACGTCTGTGCTCTCAGGTCAGAGCGATGCCCCGGGAAGGAGATGCAGTGAGACCAAGGGGGAATCGACGCTCAGGTCCTGGTGCAGAGCTGCTTGCTGGGCCATTACACCACGGAAGGATCACCCTCCTCCTCCTCCACTACAAACCCACGCCACAGAAGCCCAAGGACAGTCTGAGCTCTAAGGAGGGGCAGGACCTCGACACCTGCTGATAATTAGTGTTTCCTACTAGCTTACTCTCCCCCTCAGAGCAGAGATTCCGGGATGGCTCTCCAGAGGTGCCCGAATCCTTGCACTGCTCACACCGGGCGCCTCACCCAGCACTCCTCATCGCCTTGCCGCAGCCTCGCACCTGCTTCTCAGCCACTCCAAAACCAAGCACCCCAGCAGAAACGCTCTTACCTATTCGGTTTGTAACTTAAAATTTGCTACGTGACTCCCTACTTTACGCTCCTCTTTCAATCACCAGTGATGTCGGTTACTGCACGCTCCAACTGTGCATGCGGGCTGAGTGAGCAGATGGGTTAAATTAAACAGTATTGTTAGCAACATTAGGAACCAGAGCAGTTACTTTCAGACACTTTAGAAACATTATAAATGTAATGAGTTTCTTTTTTTTTGGGGGGTGGTGGTAGTGGTGCTGTAGGGGGGAAGAGCTTCTTTGTTCTTTAAACAGCATTTTCCACTGTTTCCAGAATTGACATTGGTTTTGAAAGTTCTAGTACATCTGAATTAACTTACCACAACAGATACATTTAAAAAAAAAAATTAACAACATTAATAAGCTAGAAAGAAATGAGGAGTTTAAAAAATACAGATTAGTTTCAGGAAGGAGAATAAACAGCAACAACCAAAAATGGCTTATGTCCAAGCAGGTTTAAAGTTTCTTCAATTCATGACCATGTTAGAGGACAGCAGGCGACGATTTTAGAGATCTGAGACTCCGGCAATGCTTGCGGCTGTCACGTGAGATTTCTGAAGTACCTAAGAAAATTCATTATCTATCTTCTATTTTCAGTACTAGTCAAACATCTGATTTTCCTTGCTGTTTTTTCTGCTGGGCACCTGTTTGTAACCCTAAGCATCTAAATCTCTATAAAGTTAATTTATCTCTTTAGTATTTTTCTTTGTAGGGGAGGAGAGAGGGCAATAAAAGAGAAAAGCAGTAAAAATATTTTATCAGAAAATCTGCAAGGCTAATAAGTAAGATCCATTCTGCCTTACTCCACTGGAATCCAACCAGATGTTAGTATGGTCTACTGTCTCTGTAAAAGGTGTTGTTAAAATAAAATAATATGGTATTTCACTGGAAAACAGAAAACATCTGTTACTCACCTCTGTGTAAAATCTTTAGACTCCATAAATAGGTAAGGCCTTTCACAACCTGAATACAAGAGAAAAAGCAAGAACACGTATTAAAGATTCCTGGTAAGAAACACTAGACATCTCAGCTGGCGCGAGTCGTTAAATACACGCGTTCCAACGAAGAACGGAGCCAGGACCACGAAAAGAGGCGACAAAGCATCCCTGCCAAAGGATCGCCGGACCCTGATGAACCCCTGCTGCAAACTACACAGCAACGGGTTCTCTAAGAACATGTGAATAAACATCTCTCCAGGATCTGTGTGGTGAAGTCGGCCGGGCTTATATTGACTCCTTGTAGGCATTTCCACGTATTTTTAATTCATCTGTCTCTGCTGGGGTGTTAAAACTCATGAAAAGCAAAGCGTGTAATGATTTGTCTTCTTGCAACAAAAGCAACCCGGTGAAACTCAAGGCCAGAAAACAACACAATCTCTCAGAGCTTCTTCCACCTCAACTTCCCTTTCCCTCTCTTTTCCATTTGGGGCAGCTGTACTGCTTCCTCCGTTACTTCCCATGCTTTAATTTGCTCAACACAAACGCTGAACATTTCTTCTTGAACTGTATAAACTGTCCTATTACTCATGTTACTCATGCTGGACCAAACGCAAGCCTTGCTTTATCCCAGAGCCCCAACAAATGCAACTGGGCACCCTGAAAGATCGGAACTGGGGCACGCTTTGGCCTGCTACTCCAGAATTTGCTCCTTCCACTAGATAAACTGTTAAAACCAAACTCTGAAACCTGTTACTCCAGTAGTACACTGGAGTGCCTTATGTATGAGATACACGTTTTCATCAAAACACATAGGACATGCATCTGTAGTACGAACACCGGCGTATTTCCCAAAACCACAACCCCTGACACATCCTTACACGGAATATGTGAATGCGGCTCTTTCAGGTCTGACAAGATCATCACTGGATCCAACCACCGCTCTGTTTATTTTCTGTATGCAACCTGATTTTAACAGCCCCAAATTAAACAAGATGTTCAATTGACTCCCTGAGAGCGCTGTTGGGTATTGCAAGTTATTCTCTCTGCAGGTTTTGTTTCTGGAAAGTAATTAAGCCCAAATACTCCTTGCATTTTTAACACAGTATCTTTTTCCTTAGATTTACCTCTTTTACAAGCCCAGAGAACTACAAGATTCAACAACCACACTTCTGCTTACTTTTTACCCAAAGCCCCTCTGCCATCTCAGCCAGCTTTTTGAATAGAGCAGGTCCTTTTTACCAAGTTTCCATCTACGAGATGACATCTTCATTCATCTTCCCGAGACCCTCTCTCTCTGTGTTTCCAGAGCAATAAAGCATTTCCGACATTTGTGGAGTTGTACGAGTTTTTCGGACAAAACAATTACATTCCCTTCGTTGTCCGAGTACACCAAAATGAAATGATTTCTCTTACAGTGATCAAGCAGCAGTGCTAAAAACCTTACAGAGCGTGAAAGGAGACAGCATAGTAATGCTCAGCCTTCCGATTGGATTAGAAATTCTCTTTAAAATTCATGCTGTAACCAAAACCAACGGCAGTGGAATCTGAATCGCTTTGGTAAAGCAAATAATGATTCCGGATCCCCAATAAATTGCTCTAGGTGGCAATTCCTCAGTGTTCAGCTCGCCCTCCACACCCAACCATCTCCTGGCCGCAGATGGTAAGTACCTGTAACAAAGGCCTCGGTCAAATTCTGCTCACCCAGCGCTGTGTTAGCCTTTCCGAAGGCAAACCAGGGGAATTCTACTTACAAAGCATTTTGACATAAGGAGAAGGGGGGAAAAAAAAAAATCAAGCATCGATGCAAAAATAAATAAAAGGAGTAAAACATTTCAGGCATCCTCCAATGGTAAAAGTGAGTTTGAGAATAGTAAGCTGCTTTGATCAGTAAAGTTGTATTTAGACTATTTAAAATCTTTAAGATCATTATAGAATTATTCAATTTATTTTAAAGCATGTATTCATAGAAAAAAGGAAACATTTCTTGCAGAAAAAAAAATCAACAGCTGTCAGTTATTAAACATCTTTATGCTGGAACATGTGCTGAATAAGCAGTTATAAAAGACACAGTATTAAACAAACTCTGCCACGCAGATTCTCTCAGCATCAGCGTATAAAGGAATGAAAAGAGTTTCTCCCTTTATTTGGGGCTGCAAATATGTACACGGGAGCCCCCCAACTGGACTAACCTAGCGCAAAGTACCGCTACTCCCTCCCCTTGCATTTGCCTATTAGGGAAGGGCTCTGAAGTATTAAATATCAAATATCATTCTAAAAAGGCGCTGGAACAGAGTATCTTTCGATTGAACAGCCAGCAGGAATTATTGGTGTTCAGTAAAGTCGGTTTTACAACAATGACTTGACAAAGCCTTGACACAAAAAGTACTTCTACCTGCTGTCAATCACTCACTCTCTCGACAGTTCAAGTGCACATCCTTTCAGGGAGAACTTCAATCAACATTAGCACTCAAAATACAGTGCACAATGTCACTGCTTCAGAAATTGAAGTGAAAATAAATGCGTGAAGCGGCAAGCAAAGGTAGAACAGATGGGGCAGACCCAAATACACAGACATCGGTATGAAAACAGGAGCGACCACAACACCACGTTGGGGTTCCCAAGATACACTTTTTTCTTCGGAAAAACACGCAAACCCTTTGCACAAAAAAAGAACACAAGAAAGAAGAGAGATTTCCGCTTCTTGTTGACTTCATCTCATACAGGCAACCAGGATGAATTTTTTGAAGACATCAGAGATCCCTCCAGCTTCGTGGGGACCCAAGTCCCAGCAGACTCAACTTCTCTCTCACCAATTTATCCCACCCCTGAAAAAACAGTGCTTCTTCCCAAGCCCTGGCAAATGCTTTCCTCCTGCAAGGATTTCTTTTAACCGCCTTGCTTTACTTGCAGCATTCTGTCCTTCAGCCTCAAACCTCCCCCTTCCCACCATCACTCCTCAAAAAAATACCCGAGAGGGACGAGTATCACATTCAGCAACACATTCCTGCTATTTCAGCTAGATTGTCCACCACAATTAATGGTGACCACTTTGTCACCGTGAAATGGATAACAAGAATGCAAAAGACCGCTATGGCGTATAGACTTCGTGTATGCTACACGGCTCGGATCTCCAGTCCAGCTCTCAGCAGGGAAGGGTTCGCATCCGAAACAACACAGCAGCACTTGCTATCATCAAAAACTGTTCCATTGTCTCCGCAGACAAAACTCTCCTCTGGTTCCTGCCAAATCATGAGAAAGTCTGGTTGGGAGAGGAACGTACGAGAAAGCAAGTATCACTCGCGCCACGAAGCAGTGTGTTGCAGCTACCTGGGAAGTATTCACAGCAGCATTTCAAGGAAACCAGCAGCAAGATCGTCCTCTCCTTTCGGCTACAGAAAGCCAGGGTTCTCAAGAAGGGGATGGCTCTCAGGTAGCTCAGCCCCAGCCTGTGGAGATCAAAGAGTGCAAGGAAAAGACCTTGAGCACAGCTCAGTGTTGAACTGAGCAAGCGGAGCACAGGGGCAATGCGCTCCCTTCGCCGTGTCGTGCTGAGCAGACACGGACCTTGTTCTAGACCAGCTGGAATCTCCTGCGCCTTTCATGATCGTTGCTGTGAGTATTTTTAAGGGTTGTCAGTCCACCACTTTTCATGACGATTAAATTCGTATAACAGGGAAGGAAGCAAGAAAATCATCAAGTCGGCGCGAGAGTGGGATGCTGCTAAATGTCTGTAAGTGCCTGCATCATTTTCCTCTGGAAATGGCTTCACTTAAAAACTCCTACAAATATAACAAAAGGGTATTCTAATTAACAGATGTGCAGGTCACACATATTATTAAACAGCTTCGATAGACTAATGCATTGTACGTGTCTCGGGAGAACAAAAGACAAATGACTCTGTGTACGTGGTGTAAGGCAGGCAGAAAGAAAACCTACAGACTGGGAAAAAAAAAAAGAGACTATGGAAGCTCCAGATTTTGTCCGCAAAATCCATGCGTGCAAGCTCTAGCTTTCGTTTGACATTCTCCTTCTGATCAGTACACGAACAGCAATCCTCCAGGCTTTGGGTAATCTTCCCAAGCTGTTCGGGGTGGGGATTACGGCGTCTGTGTGCAGGACTTGGCACCAAGGTGCCCCAACCCACAAAACGGGCGGCTGGGCTCTACCGAAACGTCAGACACCAAGATGCAGCGCAGCCGCTCGCGAAGACTTCCAGGAGCCATTCCTGCTGCCACCAATAAATTACAGAGACAAAAAAGGCTTTCACAGCCTCCTTCCAACAAGTCCACGAGGCCAACTGAGCAAAAAATCAGCACCAGAGCGGAGGAAGCTGCCAGTGCTGGTTCAGCCCAAGCGCACACCTTCTGCTATGGAGAAGCAGGAGGAAGGGGCGAGCCCCTTCTCTGAAGGCCCCCGCTCCTCTGCTCACCCCCTTACTGACCCCCTGCACTGCAGCGGGCACCGTACAGGTTGCTAAAGCAGCAAATCAAATAACTAGAAAAAGTTAAGTATCTGCTCACCGTCCGTGTCAGGGAGTCATGCTCACTAACTAACAGCTTTGTGAAGACGTGACCCTGCAGGTGAACAAAAATATATCTATATATAGCAAGACATAAAAGATGGGGCTGAAGCACCACCATTATGGGCAAGTGAAAAATTGGAAGAGAGCATCTGCAGAATACCAAGCCAGGTGGGCTGAGGAGGATGGGGGAGAGGAGAGAGAAAAGCAAGTGAGGAAATGATAAGGTCAGTTAGCGTGGATGCACTAAGCACACAATGCCAAGTCTGACAAGGAAAAGGAGAAGGAAGAAGTGTCTGAAGAAGTGCTTGAAGGACCATTCCAGTACTATTACACTATACACACGCTACTTCACGTCCGGACTATGAGGACACCGTGAGCAACTTCTCATTCATTGCTCCATAGGGAAGAAGAGATGAAACGTTTTTACTCTGAACTAAAGGTGAAAAGCATTCAAATTCCGTAAGAAACTGCTAGGCTATATAATGAGCAGATTTGAAACTACTTAGAGCAAACCGCATCAGAGAAGGGTGTTCATCACCCTGGGCAGGCCACACAAATTAAGAGAAAGTAGAGCTGTGAATTACAATGAACAGAGACTAAATAGCTGCCTGTGTTGGATTAAAGGATTTAAATTGTCAGCTTGATGTATAATGAATGTGAAAACCTATCACTTAATTAAATAGCACACGATAAGAATAACTTTGTTATGCTTTAAACTGCTTAAGTTATCAAAGTATTCCTTATATTTAGCAATTGTTCAGCAGTATCTCTCTCCCTTGTGAGATCCCCTAAGACATTGGCCACTTCCCTTGTGTTCAGCTGTGGCAAAATAGGGAACTTTTTTTTTTTTGTTCTGTAATCTTGAGTTTTCAATCATGGCTAGGGAATTTTGAGCAACCCGATCTGGTTGAAGACGTCCCAGCTCATTGCAGGGGGTTGGACTAGATGGCCTTTAAAAGTCCATTCCAACCCAAACCATTCGATGACACTTTTCTCCTT
>Ga0181612_170608_pt1 | contig 12550 bp, 11 predicted proteins | sample HoacroProtozoa21_FD_119630 | JGI IMG/M metagenome (GOLD analysis project Ga0181612, IMG submission 119630) | Hoatzin crop microbial communities from Cojedes, Venezuel. Combined Assembly of Gp0051906, Gp0051904, Gp0051908 | reverse complement strand
GGGTGAGGCTCCTGGACGCGCCACCGACTGTGCTGGCGGTGGTGTGGAGGGTGTTGGCGCGGGCGGGGGGGGGGGGGGGGGGGTCAGCCCTGGGCTGATGCTCCTGCCTCGGGCAGGTGACGCTGTCCCTTCGTGCAAGGATCCCTTGTATTCATTTCAGGCTGTGGTGGTTTGCAGATGACTCGTCTAAACCAGTGAAGCCTGAATTGGGTGTGAGGAGACATCTATCCCAGTATCAGCATTTTGCCTAGGGAGCTTGTAGGAGTCACCAGTTCCCTCTGGCCATGGTTCAATGAGAAAACAGGAGCCACACTATAGAGGTCTCCACTGTAACACCTTGCTATGCTAGCCAGGCTCCCGAGAGCAAGCTGAAGATGATGGGACTGAGTGTGTTGGAGACATGGGAATAGGGTCACACCACAGCATTGCTCCAGAACTTGTGGCACCTCCTGAATGAGACACAGACATGAGGCCCACTTCCCCATGTCCCACAAGCACCACATGTACACCAGCCCAGGTACCCCTTAGTGCACACGGTGGTTAGTGTGCAGCATCGCACACAAGGGAAAACTCATCATCACATTAGTGAGACTCTCCTCACATTGATTTTTTAATGCTTATCTTAACCCTCCCATTCTCAACACTGCTTTTTTTCAGTCCTCGTGAAAACCAGCACAATAATTTTAAGAGCATCTCATTCAACTCTTGAGTGACCTTGAGATAGGAGTCTTCCGGATGCGTTCCCTACAAAGCTCATGGTTTTAAATCCAGTTCAAACCGTGCCTCAAACTGTCTTGCAGTGAAAATATGAAACTCTGAACCAGATAAAAATAGACCTCTGTAGGTTACAAAATGCATTGAAGACACCATCTCCAGTGTTTTTTCCTCTTTTTCTCCAGAAAAAAATGGAAAGTGAACAAGCAGCCTTCCTGGTAGTACATGAATAAACCAAGCTGTTGTCAGACTGTGGAGGGAGGGGTAAATGATGGTCCAAAACATGCCCGAGACTTTCATTCAGTGCCACAAGCTGTTTCCTGACAGGGATCATGGAGATGCCCATGTGTCTATGGGAGATAGTCTCTCCTCTCCAGGGTGGCACTCGTACTGGCTCTTGGAGCATCACTCCCGGCCTCTCCACTGCATCCTTGAGTTCTGTGCTCCTGGGACTGAGGCTTTTCCTGTGCTTTGATACACACCTCCTGCACGTCAAAGTCATCTCTGCACTTCTGCACCTTCTGAACTGCTGTCCTCCTCCTCCCAGATGGCTGCTGAATGCATTCTGCCTGTTTTGGCACTGTGGTGACCTGACAGTTGTTTCCAGCTCAGTGGGGAGAGGCTCTCCATCCAGCTTCACAGATCCTTCACATCTTTAATTGCACATGATACAGGCAACCAACAAGCACTCCCAGGGAGCTATGTTTTTGATGAGCCAGTGCCTAGAGCACCTATGAAACCCTGTGGCTCTCGGTGGGGAACCTTGGCTGCTACTTCTTGCAGGAGGAGATCAGTTTCTGGTCCCTTCTGGCTTGCATTGCCAGCACTTTATGCAACATGGTCTCTCTAGGAGCTGCTGTTTTTAACAGCAACCACACCAGCTGCTTCTCCACTCTTCTCCTGATTTACCAGGAGTTTAATCTGGCAGTGTCTGTTGCTCTGCAGATATCCACTGCTGTAGTTAATGCTGTCTCCACAATTATATAAAGCTCCATGAATGCCCCTGACAATGTATTTATAGACACTAGAAACAGTCCTGTATTTATAGACACTAGAAACAGTCCTGTTTCTGGTTTTTGTTTCTATTAAGTAACCAAAATGCGGATGGCACCATGTGGCAGGTGAGCATTTTATAAACATCAGGACAGTTGTGTGTGTCTTGTGATTTGTTTCAAGTCTGTTTACAATCTCATCTTCCAAATGGGTATGAGGAAAACCTGCCTTATGACACCCTTCCCAGGAGTGGTCTCCATCATGCTAATGTTTTTTAGTTTCTCCTCTTGCAGTATATGCCAGCACACAGAAATATTCTGGTTATGATAGCTCTCCCTTCAAGTCTATGGCCCTTCATTGCTCACAGACTTTTTTTCTGTGTTACTGATGCTCAGCAGTTTTTTATTGCCAGCTGCATGCTGAGGCTCTGCCCCTGCTCAGCAGAGGAGGTCGGCGTGTGCTGGCTGTGAAGGGAGAGCCATGGGGCAGGGCAGCAGGGAGGCAGGCAAAGGCCCCAGGGGTGGTTGGGGACCTGCAGGAGGGAGCGATGGAGCTGCAGATGCAGTGCCCAAGAGCAGCGTGCACAGGACAGGAGGGAGGGATGCTATCTAACTGCATCCTGCCTCTCAGGTGATTTCCTCTGGCCCATGAAGTGGAGAGCTGGGAGACCCATCCAGCACTTCTCTGTCTGGATAGCCCTCAAGAGAGAGCCTGCTGTCCTTGATTCATGGTCACAGCTGACCAGTATATCTCCTGGTACATACCACTGCTTTCTGGTGACTCTCCCTTCATTAGATTTCCTCTCGCAACATTTAATTAACCTCCCTAACCTGCCTGTGTTATGTAGCTTCACCTCGATTCATGCAGTATATCCTATACTCTCTCTAAGTGGCCGATGGCAGTGAGAAGGTGGTCCATCGCAGAGACGTGAACCCCTGCAGTGCTGAGGCAACAGGTCACCTCCTCTCAGCCTCCCCTGGGTCTTGCAGAGCCTCCTCGTCTTGGGACAGCACACACCAGGGATGTGCTCCCGGGACGAACAGGGCAAGTGTCTTCCCCACAAGATGGGGTCGTCACGGCTTGCGAAACACCAAGGCCCCACTGAGTGCAAGCAAATCCTGCAGGAAAGTGTCTGTTCTCTGAAACGCGCAGTCCCATTGCAAGGAGGGCTCTGAGGGTTCACCCATCGCTGTTGTCCCCCGGAGGGGTGACCAGGTACATGGCTTATCCTGCTCCCTGCTACTATGGTGCCGTCCTAAACAGCTTTTCTCTTTCACCCCTCTGAACAAGGGCTGTCTCATCTGTGGCTCAGCAGACCTGAAGAGCAGTCAGTGCTGAAACCTTGGGTCTCCAGAAGACAGCACATCCTCTGCCCCTGACACCAGGCCTGATGGTGGGTGTTTGCTCTGGGATGGCCATGAATTTGTGTAGCTACTGCTGGTCATCCCTCCCTGTCTGACTTGTGGGTGCTATGGGTCCTGACAGGCTGTGAGACCCTTTCCCCTGCCTTCCCCAGCTCCTCTCACATTTGGGGCTGGATGATTTACCCTTTCGTGCTTAGCTCGGGTCTGCTGCCACCACCCCTCCAAAAATAATAATGTAACCCTTCAGCTCCGAGCCTACTATCATACCTCAAGCTGCTTCTTCTTTGGAGCCCTACTTGATGTAAACCTTCCCCTTTTCACTGAGCCCCCTTATGAACAGACTGCAAGAAGAAATGAGAGCTGCAACTCTCAGACAAGATAACCGCCTGACTGTAGCAGATCATGCTTCTTTTGCAATGGGTTTTCTCATATTTTATTTTAAATTAAAACAATGCTTAACCTTGATAAATTGTGATTTAGGCTTATGAGAAAATAGACTCAGGAATAAATAGCTTGCTCCAGCATGAAATTGAATAAATCTGAGCTGAATCACAGAGTGTTACTTACAGAATAACAGTAAATGATGTGTGTGGTTTATTGTTAAACAAGAGCAGAGCTCTGGAAATGAGGTTAAAAGGAACGCTGTCAAGGGTGCATTTTGCAGCTGTTACCCAGGCAAAAAAGAAAACTGTTAAAGAGGAATTAGGAGGGGAGCATTTATCAATTACTGACTGGAAATAAGCCTTAGCAAGGCTTAACTGGCAATACCAAGAAAGAGATGGAGTCAAGGGGCAGGATCAGGTTAAAAAAACAAGGACAAGTGTGCGGAGTCAGAGAAATCAGAGAAATTCCAGCTTCTTGGAATATTTGCAAGACTTATGATTTACAGGACCTCTCTCCATCCTTTCTGGTGCTTCAGGTCCCCATGAGGACCAAATATTCCGAAGCACTTAGCGCTGGGGAGCCACCAACACAGGGTGACAGGGACAACAAGAACTTATGGGAGCTGAGTAGGTCTGAGAGTAAGGCCAGTCACTTGGGAAGTGAAATGGGGACTGCTGACACCATGTGCCTTTGAATACAGCCCCTGAAATGCAGTCAGGTTCCTGAACCATGCCTTCATACTACTGTTTCTCTGTGGAGTGGGTATGAAAAAGAAAGTGTTCCTGCTCATTCCAACAGCCTGTGTGCTGGCTCTTAGCAATGTCTGGTCAATAAATCAGCTCTGAAGTTTCTAGGCCATGTAGCATTTGGGATGAGAGTAGACTTGAAAGATCTTCTAGGTGTTTTCCAACAGAATTTTACAGGTGTTCTTCCACCTGAGGAGCAGCTTAGTGTTAGCCCTGCACGCAAAGCCTGGAAGGGAGGTCTTTCTTCTCTGCACACAGAAGTTTATCTGGTACAGTAGTTAAAGCAAAGTTTGGATCACAACTTGGATAACTACTGCCACGTAACAGCTAACACACATGGGAGGGCAGTTCCCCAGAGGCAGTGCCAGCATGGTGCTGCAGCCCACGATAACCAGAGAGTCACGGGGGTACCTCCGCATGAGAAAGTCCACGGATACAGTCAGAGCTCCTCCTATGGGATCCTGGCACATTCCTGCATAGGAGCACAGGCAAGGAGAGGTCTGCTTTGGAGAGGACACATCTGGGGAATCTGCCCCTCACCAGGTGGGTATATGCGCAGGAGGGGGAGGGAGTATTGGAGGCAGCACTGTCCATTTCAGTCTCAAAAAAGGTCTTGGCACATGAAGTTTAAACTTGGAGGGGGGAAAGGTTCTGTGTCTCAGTACTGGAATCCTGTATATCAGCCTGGAAAAATAATTAAGGAGAGTAGTACCTGGAACATGTGTGGAGGTGAGTAATAGCCAGCCTTAACTGTCAAAAACAAATCATACCAAACCCATCTAATTTCCATCTGTAAGAGGGTAACTGATCTTGTGGACAATGCAAAGGCAATAGATATCTGCTCTGACACAGCAGCCCTTTTAACTCTCTCAGTCCTTAAATCCTCATAAACAAGCAAAAGAAATATGTGTGAGGTGTATCTACCAGGTGTGGATACAGAACTGGGCAGCCAACCAGGATTACACAGCAGCTACCAATAAGTCTTTTTCAGCATATGACAACTTATCCTTAAGGCCTTCTCCAGACCTTGGATTATTTAACATCCTCATCCAAGAGTTGTACTGTAGAACAGAAGATGCTCATGTTCCTTGCATTTGCAAATGGACTCAGAATGCAAAGGGCTGAAAAGGACTTTAAATAACCTTGAGACTGATGAAACAGCCTTAAAAAACCTCTGGTCCAGAGCTCAGTAAGGACGATGTAAAGCTCTCCTTTCGGGTGGGATTCAGCTGGGCATGGCAGAGAGGATCACACATGGGTGTGACATATCAGTGTCCCACCACCACAGAGGGTGCATGCTATCCTGGCTGTGTGCAGGCAGGGCTCAAGACACCAGGACCCTCCACCAGGAAAAGTTCCAGCTGGGACATTGTGCCTGGTTTGGAGTGCTGCACAGAGTGATGACTTCAGTAACCCAGGAATGTCCAGAGGTGAATGCTGAGGATAATCAGTAACCTAAAACCCTGGAGTGATCTGACTAATTGGAGTTGTCTAACTTTGGGAAAGAGCAGGCAATTCCATACTCAGACTTGGAAAAGGCTGCTGTAAAGATGAGCCTTGTGCCATGTCCTTGGTAGACAAGATATGTTCATCTAATGGTATGATCGTAACAGCACTGATAAATTGCATGGGAAAGATCTATGTCCATGACCAAAGTCTTCAAGAAGAAGCTAGACAAGAGGTAGAGCTGATTTTGTCTTGGGAAAGGGATGTTACAGTTGGCTGAGTTCTGTGAGATCCTTTGCAACCTTGTGGGTTGTATAAATTACCAAGGCACTGAAGCTGACCCAGCATCTGTCCCAAGGTGGAGTGGAAAGAGCTGGAGAGCAACACAGGCCACATCTTAGGGCATTGTTTACTGAGTCAAAGAGTCATGTTTCAGTCTTTGTGGGTCCGCAGGGCTCTATTAAGTCCCTCAGCTACGTGCACTGAAAACCAAGAGGACAAACCTACACTTCTAAATCAGGGCAAGCTCAGCTCCTGCTCCATGTTAAGCCATTAAGAGAGCAATTGACCCTACACCTCAGCGACTGCTACTGCTGGCAGCTTCCCTCCTTGTTAGCTACTGGAAGGAAAACACAGCAATAGTCTTTGGTGGTCGTGCCTTTTGCCAGGTACCTTGCAAACGCCGAGTGCCCTGAAGGCCCATTCACTGCTGTGGTATCCCCTCTACAGCAGCAAATGAAGCCAAATCATTGAATTTCTCGGTAGGAGCTGCCAGGGCAGGACAACCCAACAGTGAGTTTTCTGACCCAATTGTCCCAGGGTCCCCAGGATCTGCAGAGTGGAGAGGTTACCCTTGCCATCTGATGGGCTCCTTTTGAAGGGCTGAGTCCCCACAATCTGCTAGGAAAGTCTTACCAAGCACTCACGTCTTCCCAGCTGCAGCTCTTAGACGAGGGAATTATAAGGTTTGTGGTGTTTTCTAGTGTTTCAGTGACAATCCAGGCTGGACACCTGCTATGCAGAGTCATTTCCGAGCTATTTTCAATTACTTTGCCATGTTGGGCACTGACCCATAAAACCAATAGCATTTACTTGCCGTGCAGTGAAAGCTTGGCCACACACTGCTTCAAACGTGACTGAAAACACTACTTTCTTGCCCATCCTTACTGGTGCCTCACGTGCCACTCACACTGTGACTGCTCACTGAGGTGTTGCCAATGGGATTATTTAAAATTTGTGTAAGTCTTGCTTTCCTGTCCTGCCTAATCCCCCTGCAATGGTGGAGTGTGTTTGCTTCATGCCAGCTTTCCTGTTTCAAGTGGAATCCGAGGTAATTCTCCCCTTTTACTCCTTTGCATACATGTAACCACTTTGCCTGCTCACATCATTGCCTTTAGTTTAAAACTGTGCTGCAGGTAATGGTGTAAGCATGGAAATAGTTTAAGGGGCCAGAGATGTGACTGTCCAGCTTGACTTCTCTGAAATACAGCTGGTAGCTCTCTGCAGGGGAAGATAACCAATTTCTCACCACATTCCCTCATGATTATGAGCAAGCCTTGTGCTGAATCTTCCCCGAAAATTGTTCTCCTGGGCTTTAGCAAAAAAGTAACAAAAATATATCCTGCGTAGAGAGAAATTGTGTGGAATTTATTTCACAGGCACACTTATTCCTAGAAGCCAAATTTAGGTAGAGCTCCCCACCTACTCTGGAGCAGTGCTGGCCTCTGGAGTGCAGCAGGGTTGGCTTTGCGTGCGTGGTACCTTGATGATTTAATGACAAGGTTGAAAATGGTCAAGAGGAAATTAGCTGTGTTCTTTCGCCTCTTCATCTGACTTGGTAAAACCTGTGCTTTCCTGTGGTAGTATTATCTACCTTGGGTCCTTCCCCACCTTTGAGAGTGATGGTGACAGCCACCTTCCTGCAGTCTGAGCTCTGGCTCTTGGTTTCACTCCAGTGGGAAGACTTGTCAATATTCCTGATGCTTGGAAGTGGTAGCATTTCACCGAAGTCAGCAAGACCAGGGCACCGATGTGGTGATATCTGCTCCAAAGGACTCCAGGTTGCTCTACACCTTCCATAGCTCCGGTCTATAGCATATACAGCAAAGCAAAGCTTCAAGACCACATGATAGTTTGTATTGTCCGGGACACTCTCTCCATTGCTGCTGAGCTAACTCAAGAAGTGAATGTGTTTGGAGTTAATTGCCTGCTGTTTGCAAACTAGCTGATGAGTGTTTAATTATTTTCCTTAATTTAGACATGATCATCTAAATCTAAGGGGAAGCCATTGAAAAGCTGTCTGCAGCTAGAGACTCAGAGCAATTCACTCACTTTTGGTGCTTCCTTTCCCACTTTTTTTTTAAACTGCAAACATCATTGACTTTGTTTGGCTTTGAGACTCAGAAGAAAATGGCTTCTTATTGATCTGTGGATCTCCTGTCCATCCACAACATCTATCACAGCAGAAACTAAGTGTCCAAACTGGTTGGCTGAAGTCTTCTCTCAGTACTACTCTTCAGTAAGGTGCAAAAAAAGTGCAAAAAATTTCTCAATGACTCTCTAGAATTTCAGATGACCTCCACAGAGCAATCAGCCTTTGACAGGCTGCAGCTGGGTAGGCAAGATGCCAGTATGATGTTCAAGCACTTATCATCAGCCACATCTGTGGGCTTTCTAATGGTGACAAGTTCACCTGAAGGGGTCATCCCTTCCATTGAAAATCAACAAAGATTGTATTGAGTTTCTCTGTTCCCAAAACAAATCCTAGTTTGGGGTGAAGGGAGATCCGCTTGTGCTCAGGGATCATTCTTGCCCTTCTGAGGTATGGTCACATTCAAATTTGAAGCTTCCAGATAGTGAATTGTGCACACACTAAACAGGCATTTGAGAGAGACTGAAGTGCCTTAATACTGTGTGCTCTGATTGTGCTCCAGCTCCTACAAACCAATGACTGGTTCTGACAGACTCATGAAACCTCAAAATCATTAAAAACCCCCTAACAGAGACATGACCTAGTACTGACACAACTCAATAGAAAGACTGAAGCCAGTGTTTTCTGGAGAAGGTTGTTCCTTTCTTCATCCTGGAGAAAGCATTTCTTATTTTAAAATATCCATGCAATCTAGAAGCAGCAAAAAATGAAGACTGGAGATAATAACTATAAAGCCAATCTGCTTGGGAAGTCAGTACAGTTGGCACAGTCTGCTCATCTGTCAGTCCTGGGTAGAGGAAGCATGGGAACAATCAAGAAGAAAAGCAGGGTAAAAGCCAAACACTCCTTTAAGATCACAGAGAAAGGATCAGAAATGTGCAGTTTCACTGCCAAGACACCTAAGATCCTTGTATTCTGGCACAAGTGGCACTGTTCATTCCTGGGTCCTGGTGGCTTCCTCACCCTTGCTGCACAGGGCACGCCATCCTAGAATGGGAAACAACATCTGGATTGTATATTTCAAGAGGGTAGAGTTGTGAGCGATCTGCACGATCAAGCTGTCTGACCTCCTATACAGACAGAGCACAGGACTGTCCTGTATCATGCTGATGAGAGTATCTCCCAGATGTTGCTGTCTCAGATGCTGACACCATAACATGGCTAAAAGTCACACGGCATCTTCACTCAGGTGAATGACAGAAGTTTATCACTGTAGTCCCTCTCAGCAAGTGGCAGAGGTCAAGAGTGGAACAGAAAAGTGAAACAAGACTTGAGGGAGGGAACGTGGTGCAGCTGGGCATCCTCTGGGACTGTCACTGTGTCAAGGGCAGTGCCTGATTGATTCCAAGTCTTGCAGCAGCAGCTGGACTAGGAGATCAGCCAGCCACAGCTCAGCAAAACATAACTTACATCCAGGATTCCACATGCACCTCAGCCTCTTGGCAAGCAAGTCAGCGACAGTCCCCTACCCCTCTGCAGCCTGTTCAGCTGCAGGTAGGACTCAGACAGCTAAACATAGGCATCTAATGCCATCTGAGATGCCTTAGGATATCCTACCTGTCTTCCATATGTCTTTCCAGAAAGACTGTCTCCTGAACATACTGCTTTATATCTGTGAGCCTTGGGCAGATGTCTTGCTTACTCCAGGATTCCTGAAATGAGACTAGACCTTCCTGTGTTAATTAAGCAACTTAATGGCTCGGTCATAACACAAGAGAATCAGTCCCAAATCAAGTGAAGCAGGTGCTGTGCTTGAAATCATCCACTGATCACAAATGTTTATTGTATATGTATTTGGCCTTTTTACACCGCATACGTTCACCAGCAGAGCTCCTCAGGGATGCTCAAGACCTTCTTTTTTTAATTGAACATACTGTGAGCAGCTTGAAGGCAGCTGAGTGTTGTGAAATGGAAGCCAAAATCAGCACACTTCTCTTTCTGTGGCTACCATGACCTTGGAGATCTCGTTTAACCTCTTTGTGCTGACAGATCAAGGATCCTGACAAGGAGCATGGAGATAAAGAAATGCAAGACTTCCCTACTTCAAGTGCTTGAACTGCTACAAAGTTCTTGGAGGAAAGGGCCAGCTGTTGTAAACTTGCAACTCCAGTCGGCAAATAGCTGTCTTCACCCTAGCTCTGCTGTTCTGCAAAAGGTTTTCGTTCATTAGTTGACCTCATTGGTAATAACGTACAGAAGTGCCTCAGCCTTCAGCTTGAGTATCTCTTTCCCTTCAATGAGAACAAATGCTTGGCCACCTTTCTTTTCCATTTCCAGCATCAGTAGCTGATATACCTGGTGCTGACCTGAGGCTTGTAGAAACTTTTCATCTGTCTAAGAAAGAAGATGTGAGTCCAAAGCTGGATGGAAATGACAGCTGGAAACTCTATGAACTCTTATTTGGGAGCTAATTTACTTTCTGCTGATGTTGCAGCAAAACCCACCTCCCACTGGCAGAGGCATCATTTCTCTTCTGTCAGGTTGTGAGTGATCTCTCATGTGTCTCAGAAACATAAATATTATATAAAACACTCCTCGGAGCTCACATTTTTTGAGACACACAGCACTCTATAAATGAACAAAGTGTGTATGTGCACAGCTCACAGCAAGACATTACTTTCTGCATTGCAGGGTGGCCCAGGGCAGCGGCTGAGACTGGGTCTTGGTGGTGCAGATAAAGCGGGAAATTCAAACAACAGGGAAACTGGAGAATAGAACAAATAATTTTTGCAAAAGTTCAAAGTGTGAATAAACAACTTCATGGGTCTTTGAAGAGCATGGAAAGGAGGTGGATTATCTGCAAGATGTGCAATGACAAGATTATTTGCATTTCACTGTCTTCTAGGAAATATTGTCGTTTTACCAGTTAGCTTTTCTTAAAAGAGCTCACATGTTTACTATTTGAGCAGTTTTGAAGTTTTCACTGCTCACGAAAGAATGAGCTATTGCTGTCACATCCACCTAAGCTGCCACTGTTGTTGCTAAATGATTTTATGTTCCTCACCTTCAGCAGGGGAGCAAAGCCCAAAGCTAAAGCATTTCTGTGTAGACATCCCTCCATCAGATCTACATACGTTATCTTAGACATAGACATAAGCAGCCCTGAAACACCTAGAAAGATGGTGGATTTTCTTCCTATGAATGAATGGCAGCCCTCAGTCAGATCATACCAGTCTATCACTGCGGCTGAGGTTCAGGTGCCCCGCATCTGGTGCAGAGCATCCCTGCATCCAGGTGCACCATCTGAGCACAGCTGCATCACTCAAGCAGCTTGGTCGTGCATGACCCTGTTGAACACAACCTCATGTTCAGCCCAGACTGGCAGGCTCATGTTGCTGAAACAGGATTGTGCAATGCTAACTTTCTACTTCGATGATCATAAATACCTAGGGATTTATCCTTGCCTGGAAGTAATATCCCTCTAAACTGACCTTGACAGATCACACAGAGTCAGTGTAATAGAGCATCAAAAACAGGGCAGTGTGCTCTGCGTAGTGGAAACTGAGAGCTTCGTTAAACATGAGATAGTCATTTAATTAAAGCAAGGCAGACATGCAATCCAGGTGAGAGTGCTAATGTAACTAGCCTGGCAACTTCGGCACTGACTCTACGCGTTTTGCTTAGGCTTGATTCAGGCTCCCAGATGTATTTTCAGAGCAGACTGAGTCACTCCCAGTGAAGCTGCCCTTGCAGAGGAAAGCTAGACGTCAGAAGAAGCCTACAGATGGAAATTAAAGTGCAGATTGCCCTGATATGGAGCTCTGCATGCTGACATTTCAGATGGCCATAAGAAGGTGGATTGAACATCTTGATATGAGGTCCTGATCAATGTCTGCTGCTTCAGTTGGTGCCATCCCACCCCACTGTTTTATTTGTGAGATTGATGCTGGTATGCATGGTCTGTGCCTGCAGCTCCACTTCCTCCTGTTCTTCTTGGTCTTTCATAGAACTGGAGAGTCCGGCACATTCATTTGCAGCAAATTGTATTCAAGATGAGTTTAGCCCCTTGTTAGCCATTTGCAATGATAATCTTGCAGGAATGTATGCACTAATAATGGACAGTTAATGGGCTGTCTAAACTTACTTAGATCCTCATAGAACGGATCATAAGAAACGTGGAACTCTAACAAAGTAGCTTTAATCGTATTCTCTAGTTGTTGGTAGTTTTTATTATTACAGTTTGTATTCTTGCATACATAGTGATCTAATGCTGTAACTATTCTACTAACTCCTGTTTCTACCTAGGAATGTAGTGGATGTATGTTTATCACTTCAAGTTATAAGACAAAATAATTAAAACTAAAGCAAGTCTTGGTCCTCAGTGGCTAATTGGGATAGCTGCAGGATAAGAGACTCCCAAATAATTCCACTCCAGACAGCTCGGCCTCGGAAAAGCAGATGTGCTGAGCCACAGAAATAAAGAGGCACCAAGAGGGCAACAAGACCAGAGCAAAACAACCTGGAAGGACACG
>Ga0181612_122079_pt1 | contig 12550 bp, 7 predicted proteins | sample HoacroProtozoa21_FD_119630 | JGI IMG/M metagenome (GOLD analysis project Ga0181612, IMG submission 119630) | Hoatzin crop microbial communities from Cojedes, Venezuel. Combined Assembly of Gp0051906, Gp0051904, Gp0051908 | reverse complement strand
TTGTTTTCTGTTTTCACTTTGTTAGGTCTGTTTATTATTATTATTATTATTATTATTATTTTCACTTGTTTGCTTCTCTCTAAAGTTTGGCAGGCAAAGAGAAAATCCTTTTCTGCTTTTCCCCACACGTTCTGTCCATTTTGTTTTCTGTGTTTTAAGCAAAAAAAAAACAAAAAAAAAAAACCCCAAACCAATGACAGGGCAGGCTTCTGTCATTTTGTTTTAAGAAAGAAAAAGAAAGTGTGTGGGTTTCTGATAATGGCCTTGAGGAGGTACGTTGTAGAGGTGGCTCAAATCCTTGATTTGTTCCTTTGCTTGCTGTTTGCATTCTCCCTTCTGGCTGCAACGGACAGGCGTTTTGTCCCCCCCATCCCACCCTCCACGTCCTGTACAGATTCTGGTTCCAGATCCCCCACACGGACCCCCAGTTCCCCTTCCCAAATGGCAGTAGGTAGGTGCAACTGTGTGTTCACTCGACCTCTAAGGTATGATGCTGAAGTTAAGGGTTGGGTGGAAGAGCCACGTGAGAGAAAATCTTTCCCATCGCTGTGAGAAAGAACGAAGCAACACAGAGTCCGGTGGAGATGTGAGTGCCGTGTTGGACTCAGCTCTACCTTGGCACTGGCATTAATTTGAGATTATATATATAATTATATATACATATATATGCATGTATAGGTATACATAGACACATATATATATATATGTATGTGTGTGTTTGCTATTTGTTTTAGCACACTGTCCCATTCTCAGGTCTAGATTTGGGGCAGTTGGTCCTGGGGACAGGTTGGACAGAAGGGGCCAGAGTGCAGAAGAAGCCAGAGATAAGAGTGAGGCCCAGGCCCCCCCACGCACAGAACATGGACCAGCCATAGCCATGGCTGATGTCGTCGGGAAGTCCGTACAGGTAGCGGGGGTAGCGGGAGAGCTCAAAGTTGATTCCAGCCACGCACGTGCACAGTGAAATGATGCAGAAGGTTCCTGGAGGAGAGCGGGAAGGGGAGAAGAAGGGAGGAGAAAAACAAAGAGAAGTTAGAAGAGCGACAGACATACCACTTTCCGAGCCGCCTGAGAAGAGCTGGCGCAAGCAGTAAGGAAACACCTAAGGGAAGATGTTCACATAGAAAGTGGCTTAGTCTAGTGGCTCCACGGGGAAGGAACTGAGTGCCACCAGAGCCCTGAATATTGATCTCATGCTGAGCAGAGCTGTATGAAGAAACTTCAACAGGAACAGTTTTTTCATTATGAGCACTTTCTTGGGAACCAGAATGCTTCATGAAACCACTGATTTTTCTGGAGCTTTGCTTTAGACAAATACAGAGTGAATCATCATGTTTCAATATGTTTTTTGGGGAAAAAAAAGCTTGAATTTTTTAATTCAATTTTTCAGTGACTGATTTTATGAAGAGAATATTACAAAATACTTGACATATTCTGGCTCTGTTGAAACATACACTTGAAATTACTTGGGGGATTTTTTTCAGAATTTTCTTCTATCAAAATCTAACATCTTTCATTATACACCTCCCTTTCAAATACAACTTTCAAAATCTTAAAATCTCTCACAAAATTCAGAGTCTACCCTCTGCATGACTCCAGTCCCAATCTTGATGCCCTCTGCAGTGATGGGAAAATCTTCAAAATACCCTGTGCTTGTTTTCCATCTCTGCAGCAATATTTCATTTCTTCCTGAGAACACCGTGAGGACAGGCTTCATAACTCTGTCAGGTGGTAAGCGTTATGGAAAGGCACACGTATCAGATAAGGCTGAACCTTAGCCCACCCAGATGAGTCTAATTTTGATCTTTGGCCTCCAGCCTCATCAAAGCTAAACTCTGAGCTCCTGAAATGTCACAGTTGCCAGCCACACACCAAATAATGAACAGCTCCAGACGCTGCACGCCTGTCTCAAGAGATAACAACTAAAGTCAACAAGAAGTTAGTAGTTTATTTTTCCTAATTTCTCCCTATGTGGGCCACTCTGAATTGCCTAGAGAGCCCTGGACATAGCAGGCAACCTGCAGGATGCGTGCTTTAGCAACACGCGTGGTCAGTCCCGTGTGTTGTCCCGCTCTTCATGCACAGACCAGCAGCACGCTACGTGTGCCACCTGTGCAGCACGTCCTGTGTCTGTCCAGCGGCAGATGCTGGTGAGAAGTCTCCTGCTCTTCCTAGTCCCATGCCTAAGACAAGCGCAATCCACAAAAGCAGCCACAGCAAAGCCAGTTTTAGTGTCAAGCTCCTTTCTTCTGGTGCCCTTGCCTTCTTCTATTCCTGTCTTCCCCTGCTTCTCTTCTGCAACACTTTTCCTGCTGTTTCTCTGCTGCTTTGCTCTTTTTAGTTGCAGTTGCATTGAAGAAATGGATTTTACACTCCCCATTCTGAAGACACAGCTAAGATTATGTAGTGAATTTCCCTGAAGTTAGGCTCAGAAACTGGGGGCATGTGTAGGAACCAAATACACCACCAAATATGTGTGGGCTTTCCACCATACCCACCTCCTTCTCTTAGTAGGAACATCACACAGGTCTAGAATCTGCAGGCAAATCTCTGTCATGGACCTGCTGTGAGACCACTGTCACAGCCCTCTCTGTTCCCTCTTCTGATCGCTGCTTTGTCTATTTGGACTGTCTTTTCTCCAGTGTGTTTTGGAATGCCACTTGTAGACAGTCTCTGTTGTAAAGATCAGGGAATATGGGAACTCTCGGTGCATCCCCTAATGCCATATATGGCTGCCAGATGGCCCAGGTTATTCATGTTATGATAACGCCACAGGGTACCAGCGAGGACCAGTGAGCTGTGGCTGTAGGTACTGTGCCTATTTAAATAAAAACAGCCTTCTTGCATCTCACCAGCACCCAGTTAGTCTACAGTCAGTGCTCTGGAGGTTCGCAAAAGCCTTGTGAGATCCCGGGCTCCGGAGCTGTTTTCAGAGATATCCTACACTACTTCAAAGCACAGAGCGGGATAAACGGGGAGGTCTCCCTCCCAGAATCCCTTACTCAAAAGTCACGTTGTTTGACTGGAAACCACACACTCCTTTCTGTGTTTTACCATGTCACTCAGGTTATCCAGTAACATGAAGGTGTCTGGGAAGAACACGGTTCTAGTGCTAGGACTAGTATGTTGTGGGATCGGGTTAAAAAGGATCCCTCAGGTCCACTGTGCTCCGAACCACGCTCCACAGCTCATTTCAAACAGCTGCGGTTAGAAAATGACATGAAAGGCCTTTCTTTGCTAGCAAGAACATGATAATTTCAGCTCTCCCGAAATACAAGATTGTTAAGAGAGGTGGGTGGGAAAATCTGTGCAGCCAGACTGAAACTGCATTTGCGAAGTACAAAAGGGAAGGAAATAACTTTGGATTTCAAATATTCCCCATGCTGTCGTGCTTTGTCTTGGCTGTTTTGATCACAAGCTCTTCAATGCAATGCGTGTTGCTTACTCTGTATTCGAACAGTGCCCAACATATCGGCCCTCCACCTTGCTGGGGGCTTTCTGCCCCACAACAAACAACAATAAAGAAGAACGAGTAACAACAATAAAGAATAAAGCAAATCACGAGCATGAGGCTTCTTTAAAAAAAGGCTGCCCCCATCCTGCCCCTTCGCTGGAGAATGTGCTAATCCCCGGCTGACAAACAGCGACTGCATGCACAGCGTTAGAGGATCCATAGTACGGACCGCAGCCCGCCACCCCCTCTGCTTCTGCAGGATCTCTTGTACGGCACCGGTTTATCAGCCTCCCCAGTGCGATTCATTACAGACACAAAAAATGCCATTTTGTACCACCTAGAGGAATCTTTGTGGCCATTATACAAGTCCTACGTGTTGTGTGTGTCCAGCCAAGCAAGGAAGTTCCCACCTGTAGTTAATGTGGCCTCTCACCAGGAGGGTTACGGATGAAAACTGAGTATGGTTACTACCTCATGACTGCTTGGTAGCTTCTCCTCAGGAACTGGCAATCCTAACAAAAACGATCGTCCCTGCAAATTGCGCGATTGTTGGCCTTCATAGTGAAAGAGTCATGGGTGGAAGGGATGCGGAGACTGAGCTCACACTTGGAAATGCAGCCTCTGCGAGTCTGGATAAGACGCGGAGCTGGGATGGCAGGAGGAGGGAGGCTGTTGCTCCTGCCCGTGACGCTGCCTGCACTATCGACACGGCGCTTCAGAGGCAGCAGGACTGCAGCAAGTCATGAGCATCCCCACCCTGAGATTTTCTCCCCAGAAAATAAAGTGAACCCTTATTCACTTTCCTGGCAGATTCTTACCATCAGTGAGGTGCCCCCCTACAACTGCACTAATGCCCCAGATGCCTGGGCAGCCGCAGCAATACAAACTTTAATTTCTTTATGAAAAACACTCCCTATAACCGAAGCAGACGACCAGACCTGAAGGCTGGTGGTCCAGCCGTGGCACTGGCACACAGAAGGTGAATGACAGGCGGTAATATGAGCTCACCAGGGATGTGCTGGTATGCAAGGTGGACGGGGGAGATAAAGACCATCTCCTTCAGCAGCTGGGGAGAGCAGAATGTGCAAAGTTCTTTGTGCTGGGGTTTACACGTTAGCATCCTGAGCAAAAACACTAATGAAGGAGACAAGGCAGCAGCAATGTTTATGACAAAGGAAATTCACATGTCACTGCAAAACGCTTCAGTCAGGTGAGAGATGAAATTTCATGTCAAGCCATGTCTGTGCCACAGAAACTGCTGTTTGACATGTAGTCATACCTCCATCCTGACTCCTTATCAGACAGCCGCCGTTCCTCTCGGGCTGGTTTTGACAGCGCCTGTCCTGCTAACGGACTGATGATCAGCAGTGGTTTGAGCACCTGAGCTATTAAATACTTCATGGCTATCTTGTGCTTTTTCTTCATATATACTATGGGATATTAAACATTGTACTGGATGTCTCCTCCGTTTAGACTGGAAGTTCGTTTAGGACAAAGACGAACTTGTTTGCTACGTATGTGTATGAGATTGGGGTCCTGCCATCCTTACGGCAGGGGCAGACACGGTCAGGAGAGGGATGACTGCGAAAGGCAATTTTGTTGTTGGTCAAAGCCTAATTTTGTGTGGATTACGAGTCAGAGCCCTTTGCTGTAGGTGTTTTTAAGCATGATCATATCAAGCAGAGCCGTGGGCCTCTGCTGCTAGGAATATTTATTTTTCAGTAAGTGTCCCTTTTCTTTCCAAGCAGCTCAGTTGTGCGAGGGGCTGCAATGCCTTCATTTGCAGTTTTCAAACCTTGCCTCCAGGGGAGAGCAGAACTGCTTGTGAGTGAACTGATTTAAACACAAGCAGGCTCCAACCATCCATACCAAGTATGTTTGAATTTTGCCCCACGCTAGTGCCCACCTGAACCATGTCAGAAGCCAAGTCCTTTGCCCACAGACCTGGCTCGGCTTCCAGAGTGACAGAACTTGAGGGATTTCACAGGGTCTGTGGTGTTTTGTGAGACAAGAACTGCTGCCTTTATTAGACACGCTGCAAGGTGAGCCTTCGTGACGCTGGTGCGCAAACAGACCCCGCTAGCAGGAGCTGCATCTAAACATCCTCGTGCCCAGTATTGGGGATGAGGTGTCTGACTGTAGACCGAAGGAGACATCGCCAATTCGAAGTCAAGGGAAACCCAAAAAGCCAGTAATTAAAATGATCCAAGCACCAAGCCCACCTCTGAGACCCTCCTCTCTACAAATCATTTCTGTCATTATTTGGAAAACATTTCTTCCACGCCTGACAGAACAACGCTCGCTCTCTCCCTGCCCCCCACGACAGGCAGAAATGACTCACGAACTAACTGTGCTGTCAGATGTACAAGGTAAACAAAACAAAAAACCCCTGATTCTTCTCCCCTTCCCTTTTTTTGCAGAGATAGAGATGTCAAGTATTACTTACAAACACTAGCAGATAAAAAGAGAAACACAAAGCTATGGATTTTAAGATGTCTGAAACCAAGAAGTTCTCAAATAAATGCGAATTTCCACCTTTTAAAGTATTTCTAGCACCTGCGATTGATGGCAATTTTTTGTCCACCAATGTCTTGGAAGGAGTGCTGTTTACTTAATCATCATCACTTTTTTATTATAGGGTTATGGGGAAAAAATCTCGCAAGTGAAACAACATTATCTTTACTTTCTTTCTGCCCTACTAGTTTTTACTATTTTCAAGGTACATCAAACAAACAAATAAAATGAGGTCTGATTCTAAAGTGGAGTGTGTACCATTAGCTATTTAAATTATATCACAATCAAATGAAATTATTAAAGAATAAACCGAATTCCCTCCCAACACAGTGATGACAAAAGCCTTTTGGAGGGAGCAGTTTTGCAGTAAACTCCTTCTGCGCACGGATTAAACGCCTCAGCAGCATGCAGCTCTTGAGAACACTTTATTGCTCTGTGCATACACGCGTAGAATATAAATTATTGCTTAATTATGTACTGTTCCAGCAGCAGCAGCTTGCAGCATGACCGATAGGTTGCAGAATAGCAAGGGGTTTACTGGAAAATTGCCCTTATAAAAAAAGCTGAGATGGAAAGAGAAGTCTGACTGGGTGATGGAGATTGAACGCGGTGTCCTTGTGAGACCATAAACCCACCTGGGCTGGAACTTCATACATTTTTATTTTATACTAAGAACCAGTGTAAACTGCGGGGTCTACAGCGGTGCTAGGATATTGCATTATAGCCACTGCCAGAATGTGGTTTGCATTTGGCCTTTGGCCTCCTACCTCAAGAGGTACCCGCAGCATCCGTACCCCACCAGAGCCGCACGCCCGCTGCGTGCTTCTTCGGCAGCAGTGCCCGTCTATTGAATTGTCACTGCACAAGCCGTAATATGTTACGGCATCAGAGGACTATGTATCCTCTGTCACAACTGCAAATACTTAATGGGTGCCGTCCTTAGGCTCGTGTAAATCAGTATAGTATATAGAGCAACATTACAGCAGTTGAGGGCTGCTCTGCAGTTTGCTGTGCTGGCACAACTGACAGTAGTCTGTATGGCACACTGTAGCACCCTGCAGATTTGCACATGGTGACATTTTTGCTACCATATCCCACAGTGCACAGAACTGCCCCAGGAGTGGATACCTGTGCTGTGCACTATGGCAGCCAGTGAGCACCAGCTATGAGCAAGCACCCTCTGAAGTCAGGAGCTGGCACATAAGGCAAAAGCAATACTACTTAGTAGTAGCTAAACTTCATCTACGACCTAGCTAAAGGCACGTTGTTTTGGTAAAATGGACTAGGGAGAAATACGGAAGCTGATCAAAGCCTGACTTAAATAACCTTCTGATTACATTCACAATGAAGATTTCTATGACCCACCCCAAACAACCTAGCAATAATAAAGTGACCTGACTAGAGCCATTAAGCAAACATAACGGCTCATGAACTTGAAGCCACCACAGAGGAGGCAGCAACAATTGTGACAGTTGTAGTAGTGCGATGTGATTCAGTATTTTACTGGGAGAGGAAGGGAGAGAAAGGAAGATCTTTTAATATCAAAATGAATAAACATCCTAATCAAAGGGTAGTGAAATTATCCCATCGCTGTGCTGGCTAGCACCATGCCTGGCAACATGCAAAGGCTGCCGGCAGGTTTCTTTCATCCCCTGCAGAACGGACCTCCCAGGATGGGCCAGGCAGAGCCTAAAAAATTAAATGGAAAGGGCACTGGAGGTCTGAGCAAACTTGAGTGACTCCATCACATCTTAGATTTGCCAGATGACAAGAACATTAGTATCAAACGGTACCTCAGGCAGGTGCTTCCCAGACTAGCACTCACCAGAGCTGAAGAGAAACTTGTGGGGTCAGGTTGGGTTTGCCTCGTCACATGACATCTCCCACAGCACTGGGAATCTACGTACCACATTGCATTTGGACTTTTAGCAACCAGGTCATTCTGCCTCTCTCCATGTAAGGTCTTTTTCTTCCAGCCAGAAAACTGAACCTCTCTCAGAAGGAACCTCAGAAGGAGCCTCACAGAATTTGTGGAATCTTTTTTTTTTTTTTTCCATAGGAAACTTTAAATTGCTGAAAAGTCTTCAGATAGATGTTCTTCAAGACAAGTGAGACTGGAGAACAGACACAGCACAAACAACTTCAGTGCAGCCTTATTCCACATTGCCTAGTGTGTGCCACCAAAAATACTCTTAGAGGGAATACTTTCAGAGCTGAAAGTGTAGAATTACTCACATGCCTTTTTAATCCTTTTCTTTGCTGAAAGCACTACTACAGAAGCCATTGGGAGCCCTGGGTGATGGTGGTGGCTACCTGATTTGGATAGTCACATATTCAGGTGCTGGAGAGAAGCCTATCCATTCATTTTTTCAAGTGACTGAAGGACTGTCTGGTTGTAGAACTTCCAGTTGTTTGTACTGAACGTGAACTGAGGACCTTTCTGCAAACGGCTATGGGCTCTGTCAGTGTTTCCCTGAGCTGACCTGCCAGGAACAGAAAAACCCTTTCTGTATTAGTTAAGTGATACAGGTATTGAGATATCATAGCCAGAAATCAAAATAAGATGTCATTGTCTTATCAAAAAGGACCACTGGACACAGGCCACCCTTATGAAGTTTACATCGTTCATGTGATGCTTGCAAGCCAGAAACTACCCTGACCCCTTCGTTACTGCCTTCAGGGGTTGCATGCTGAGATCTTCTTTCCTGTTGCAGAGGAAATACCTCTGCAGCCCACACAAGTACAAGGGCATGATTTGTCTCTGTAACGCCTGGAAGACCCCAGCCAGGAAGAAATGAGGAAGGCCCCTCTCATCTAGTTTCTGCTAGGTCCAGCTGCTTTTTCTGTGGAATCTGCAGTGGCCAGTTGGACTCTGTCCGGGCAGATTAGATCAAGAAAGAGTAGCAGTGATTTGTCCAAGGGGAATGTTGCTTTTCTGAGTTGACAATCTGAGGAGCCAAGAAGGTGAATCTAAACCTTGCTTCAGTCTCTGCCTTTAACAACATCTGCCACACACAGAAATTTGCTCCTCATTCTCTCTGTAAAGAATTCTTCCTGTCTAGCAAATCATGCCAGTATTACTCTTCCTTCTGTTGCATGTGCAGTCTTCGTTCCTGGTTGATGCCAGGCATGCAAACAACTCGGCAAACTTTTTTTTTTTTTTAATAAAAAACAGCCCAATAATAAATGCCAGTTTTGTTTTTATTGTCTTCCTTTGGCCTTGATGCATATTGCCATTGGAATTCAGAAGCCGTTCAAAGCTGGTGACATTATTAAGGGATAAGGAGCAACCACAGAATTTTAAAATACACATAACTTGTTTTCCAGGGCTGTGGGTGGGAAAGTCTTTTGTATTGCTATTGGATCTGTCTTCCCTACTTTACTTCTACTTTAACTTGCCTTCTGTCAGCCCCCCAAAGACCTACTGACTTCCATGAGAAGGAAACTAGATTGCATGCCCTTCATAGACTGTGCTAGGTTTTCTGTTCTTGTAACTCTAGAAGGTACTGATGCTTCTGTCAGTACCTCCTGTCCTGGTGAGGGAGAAATTACAAGTCAGTAGAGCTGCCTTAAAATGAACGCACAGAGGAATATGAATGGTTCTTCTTGCCGAAAAGCCAGACTGAGCTGACTCCTCAGTTTACTGTATGCTAAGTTCGGGGAGACTGATTTCAGTTAAGATATGAAGAAAAAAAAAAAAAGTTTAATGGTGCACATACACTACTTGCCCTGTCTTTTGCTCCAGACTGTGAGATCTCTGTACCTCACTGTGAAGCCTTTCCTCTCCTTCTCCTAAATACCAGTGTTCTTCTGTGATCAGGTACAAGCTTGCCAGAATTGCTCATGTTGTCATTTCTCCACCAGCGTGCAAGTGCACATCTAGGAGCATCAGAAACAAGCCACAGGAAAACAAATCCAACACATTTGAAGGCTGACTTTGAAGTCAGCTGATAATGTTTCCATGGAGATCAAATGCTATGGAGTTGACAATGAATTCTCTCCTTGTGCCTTTTCTTCCAGGAAAAAAAAAAAAAAAAGACCTCTAAATGACTACATCCTGCAGTACAGCTGTGTTATTGATTGGAAAAAAACCCATGTCTATATCCCACCCCAATTCTCTTATGGAGGTGTTAACTCTTAGGTCCCGGCTTTTCAGGGCAAAGTCTGTCGGTATTGACCTAAAGAATTAGCTAAATACCTGAGATGTTGCAAAAAAATAGCATCTAATGAAAAGAGTATTCTGTGAGAAGAAGGACATTAACTCTGCTTTCAGACTTATGCTGTAGGGGATGCAAAGGTGGGTGTTATGATTCCCCTTGAGGAGTATTGCAACACGAAATTATGAAAGAGCTTTTCAGTGGCAGGTACACAGTGATGCACAGAAGCCTGTACAGTGAAAGTAGGTGATCTTTCTTATTTCCAGAGAGTCTCCTATTTATGGGTGCCAGCATTGATAAATAAATGCAAAATGTGTTCTCAGTGCCCCGGCAAGCGTCTAGAAGTAAAGATGCTACTCCAGCTCTGCCTTTTAAGCGTGACGTGTTGTCAGCCTTGTCATGCAGTCAGCTGAGCAGCTGTTTCCTAGCTTGGGAACACTAAACAGGCACCCTGACATCACATTAAAACCCCAAAAGATGGCAAGGGGGATGTATGTCGATGTGGATGATTTCCTAAATGTTTAATTTTGAAGTGAAAATAGGAAATTAGATAACATTCAAAAGGAAAGTGATACTAATTCCTAAAGGATGATTACTAATGGCTAGTCGGTCAAGATGAAGAAGCACCTCCAGTCCTATTCACGTGTGTGGACTGGACGCGTACATATCCGGTGGACCTGTATCCACATATATATATATCTGGACAGGTATCCATCAGTGTCCAGGTTTGGAAATACGTAAGAAAAGAAGGGCCACTCTTTAGGCCCAGAACATAGCCTGAAACAGGACCAAAGAACATGACATGCAGCCCTGTCTGTGAGGGATACCGCAAGATGTGCAAGAGAGAGCTGCTTGAAAAGAGAGACTGACAAATCCTGAAAGCAAGGAAAAAGCATATTTTTAAAACCAGGCTAACTCATCTTAATATGCAGTGCTGGCCTTGTTACTTTACTGCCTGATGGGTACTGCATGGCTGCTTTGGGCTCTGGGTCTCATCACGGGTCCATAAAGACCTTCATCAGCTCCTTTTCTGCCTTCTCCAATACCCTTGTAATATGTTTGAGGGTTTTAAACAATCAAGAGCCTTAGAGAGGTTTAAACATTTAAAACCTATTAACGCTATACATTAACTCAAGTTCATTCCAATTCAAGGCCTTCAATCACTTTAGAGCATAATGCAGAATTTAACCTAAAGCACAAGGAGGAACAAGAGCGTCCATGTGTGGTGCGGAAGGCATGGCAGAGTGGGGACTGACCTTGTCACGCTGAGGCTTGTTTCAAAGACTTTCCTAACCAATTGATGGCATCTCTTGATACAAACCAGCCTTCGTCTCCATCTGGACTTCAGTCCACATAAGTCAGTTCCTAGAGTGGTCTGCAAGGAGTTTTGCTGAATTCTAAAGTCCTTCTGCAGTTATCATTAATTTAGTATCTGCTGCAGGATTAAAACATGATTGACATCTAATTTTTTCTAGTGATCCAACAATTTTTGGACTATAAATACTTTTCAAACTGGCAAAAGGATATCATGCCTTTGCAAAAGCTATATTTACGCCGAGCTTCACAGATTACAGATTACAGCCCCTTATTGTAGACCTCTGTTTTTGTAAAGATCACACGATGTTGCTTAAGCTCTGTATGCATACAAGTGTGCATTTGCACTTGCCTTTCCATATGGAAAAAAAAGAGTTTTATGTAAACTTTCTAAAGCTATTCCTTTTGGGAAATAACCACATGAAACTGGACTTTCAAACAATAATACTGTGGAAAAGAAAAAAAAATGTCACAGAAAATATCTTTAATCTTCAGAGTCGTGATTGATCATGTCACCAGAAGAGAACATCCTGAAGAATGGGCAGAGACCTTGATCATTAGTGAGAAACAGAAATCCTAGGTGCCCTGTGAGACCCACTGCATTTCCAGATGAACTCCAAAGAATGTCTTTTACTTTCTCTTTTTGTTTATCTTCCTCTTTGCCTCCTCTTGGCAGCTCCTATGAAGGTACTTCGTAACCGCCTAGGAGATGTCAATCACAGAGCTTTGCCTTACACTTGCTGTATTAAATTGCTCCATTTTTGTTTCTTAAATTATTCAGCAGAGGAATGATTATTTTGAGATGGCAGGACCACAGTTGTGTAGAATAAACTCTTATTTTCTGCCTCTATGTGCTATTTTCAAAGTACAGTGAGTTAAATTTGGCACTCAAATGACTCAACAGCTGGTAACGATCCATGGCTGCAAATCCACAGATGCCTCAGTTGTCACCTACTAACATATACACAGCGCAGGCAAAGGAAGCACAGCACACAGGCTTGGGGATTTTGAAGACAAGACTCTCCATGGAGGCAGGCAGTGAAAGAGGGTATGGACGTGTGCAGCGCAGCTGCACCGACAACCGTGCTGCACGGGCTCCCGAGCCTGGTTT
>Ga0181612_119153_pt1 | contig 12551 bp, 4 predicted proteins | sample HoacroProtozoa21_FD_119630 | JGI IMG/M metagenome (GOLD analysis project Ga0181612, IMG submission 119630) | Hoatzin crop microbial communities from Cojedes, Venezuel. Combined Assembly of Gp0051906, Gp0051904, Gp0051908 | reverse complement strand
TCTAGGCTGAACAGCCCCAATTTTCTCAGCCTGTCCTCATAGCAGAGGTGTTCCAGCCCGCTGATCATTTCAGTGGCCCTCCTCTGGACCTTCTCCAAGAGGTCCATGTCTTTCTTGTGTTGAAGACTCCAGAGCTGGATGCAGTACTCTAGGTGGGGTCTGACTAGAGTGGAGTAGAGGGACAGAATTGCCGCGCTCGATCTGCTGGACACACTTCTTTTGATGCAGCCCTGGATACTGACCCCCACCATAACGTCACTTGCCTCTGCCCTGTCTCAAATTCAGACCCATAAGCTGTCAGTCGACTCCTGATCCATCCCCAGGTGGAGCTTCAAGCACTCCGGCTGGTCACTGACATCGAGTGTCCTCATCTTCCCTGCCTGTCCTTCCTAAAGAGCCTTCCTAAAGAGTCTATAACTCAGTCTTCTGGCCTGAAGTGGAGCAAGTAGGTCAATTTTCTAGAGGATATTACTGAATGCATCCATTGCCATTCTGTATGTGAAGAGGAACTTATGCAAGGAGAAAGATATTACTTAAACAGTGGACCAGTACAGCATTTTCTGTCTTGCTCTTTTGGGGCTATAGAGCTGAAATTCCAGTTCCTCAAACCTCTCTCTACTTTTAAGCAAAGAGAATTAAACCCTCTGTCATTATGATAGAAAACCATGGTGTGGAGAGTCCAAAAAAAGTATTCATTAACTCAAAATAGATGTTGAGAGTCAAGGAAATTGTTATTCTGTTCTTGTAAGAAACTTAACATCTCTTTTTCATGTAATCACCTCTTAAATAAACTATCATCCATTACTCTTTTTTTCTAATTTTTATTTCTATGGTTTTGGAGTGGTCATAACATGCCAGTTAAAGAATGATTTCATTCTTCTATGACCTTGGTGAGAAAATAATGTTAACTGGAGACACACTCATTTCCAACCTTATTTGAAGCACTGTCTCTATCCTAAGAGCAGGTTTATTCCTACTTACTATTTATCCTTTGATGTTGACCTGATATTATATGAAAGATACAACCTTGAGTAAACATTCAACATACCAATTCCAGGATTTCTCCTTAATTACATTCTCTACAATCCCGTCTCCTCCTTGTAACCATTTAAAAAATATTCAGATACGTAAGACTAGTGTAAACCACAAAATACTACCCTCTATGTAAGTACTGTTGTAAACCACAAAATACTACCCTCTATGTAAACACTGTTGTGTACAAAGAATGCTAGGTCAACAGTGTGGTGCCACTGTCTTCTGTATGATTGCTGAGAAAAACGTATTTTTCCATAGTAAAAATGGTGACCAGGGTGCATGAAGAGTCAGAGAATAAGCTGTTCAGTTAACTCCTGTATCAATTCTAAGTCCTTGGGACTTTGGACAGTGTCACGTATAATGCTCTCACAGATCAGCCATCACAGTTTCTTTTTTTTCCTATTGGAGCACGAAACTCAAATGAAGCTTAAATGGCAGAGTCACGAAATAGATGCTCTTTACTCTAGAGAACTGGTATGATATAGTTTCTGATTTCCAGGGTAAACTTCTATTATTCCGTCTTTATAACGCATATAAGTAGCGCACCAAGAAGACCATTTCAGATTTTGACCTTTTTCATAACATGTAGTAACCAGTTGTTTTTTTTTTTTAAAATAGCATTGTAACACACATTAGAACTTCTCTGAGGAATTCATACAAATACATCCTTCAAATGATGAAATTGTTCATAATACTTCATCCAAAATGCAAATGTTTCACCCGTTATAAGAAGGGTCTTTTTTCAATATGTTCTCCCTCTTACTGTCCCTTTTCCTAGGTTAGTGGTTGCTTCCATTTATCAGATGTTCATTCCAGTTGTGCGATATCGGTACTACAAATTTTCACTATGAAGTAATGTGGAACCTTCTGCTGTTCGGATTTTTGGTGTGACACTAACTGTCCCATTCATTCTCTAATGAGCATTCAGAACCCTGACAGATTCAGTCATCTTCTGTAGGGCTGTAAATGGCTTGAAGGATTTGCTACGCCTGGTATAGGAGGGATGCTTACATGCCTGGCAGAAAGAAACTGATTTTTAGAATTCAAGAATTGTATCTATAATTGGTGTCTATTTGTTGCCTTTTACAAAGTAATTGTTGGTCGCTCCAAATTTTGGTTTGTATGTTCCCATTTAAAAACAAATCTCTTCATACTGTATTTTTAACTTGTTCTTCTTATCAGTATCACTTGTGATTGAGAGAGAATGGAGAATGAGCTATCTTAGACAATTTATAGAGTTACTGTTAAATCAGAGGTAATATATTACTTATGTGTGTGTGCATGTCTAAACTTCTGAGAATCACAAACTGCTTCTTAGGTGTTGAGGAATTCAGTTCCCCCTTTATGGGTGTAACTGAGCATGATAACTCCTGTCTTTCAGATCCTGCCTGATAATCAGTTCTGATCTTAATGTAACTTCACTGAAGTCACTGGGGTTTTTTTCATTCATACTTATGACAGTAAGTTTACCTTCCGTCACACAGGAGTTTCATTAAGGAGGAACTAAGCAAGAATATATTGAGTTTTCCAACAGAATTAGAGAAAAGTTATTGATGAAGAAAGGATAATAAAATCATTTGAGCATGAAACACTTATTCAAGGACCTTTTTATTCATGACAGAGTAAATAATAACAATTTTTATTCAAAATGATTCATTTACATAGCAGACAAAAGATGAGCAGGCTACTGAGTTAGCTAATTTAATGATTACACCGCAAGAGACAAAAGGAAGTTACTTGAAAACAGCAATCTAATTTTATTTCATCGATTGTTTCTGGTTTACTGACTTAAAGTCATTGTAGGAATGTCATAGTTTTCATTTTTGTGGATATAGTTTGAGATAAGAAGAAAAGGGGGAAAAAACGCATAAGAGGAAATGTAACACTAAAGCCTAGCCAACTGGTTTCACATACGCAGCTCTTGAGGACCTACAGTAATGCAGTTAGGTAATTCAATGCCAACCAGGGTTGCAAACTACATATTGGAACCTTCAGAACCTTTTAGTTTTGACAAAGTTTCTTCACATTTTTTGCAAAATGATTTGTTGCATTTTGTCAGCATTCACTGGACTCTATTCCTGTCTATACCACCTAACTTAACCTTCTGTTTTTACTGCAGTTTATATATTTTGTTCTCATGACAGAATAATATTTTTTTTTCTTTTCTTTTTTTCTGTAATGTGTAATCTACTTTAAATGCAAGTAATACCCTGATGTACTCAGTTAATTTGCTAGTTGGCTGTGACTTCATATATCCGGTACACCTAGGTATAAAAACAGGAAAACATGACTAGTTCTAATAGTTTTTCACTATCGGCATCACTGGGTTAAAAAATTATGTTGCAATGAGCTAAATAGTAATGTCATCAGAAAAGATAAACTAAATGGAACCAAAAACTTCTTTTAGGTATGTCTAGACACATTAACTACATTCAGTGATGAAGATTAGCTACTTTATTAAAGTTTAGCCAAAAAGTGGCTACTATCAAATTCCACTACTTTCTAAAGGTCTGCAAATAAACTCTCTTTTAGCCATATTTCCTTCTGTCTTCTATTTCCTTTTATCCTCTCTCTTCACTTCCTTTTTATGCTGTTTCAATTTCTTTTTCCTTTTCTTTTGTTCTTCCCATTTAGACGTTTCTGCCTGCATATTTCTCCCTGTCTTTCATCCCAAAAATCAATTATTTTTTAAAAGTCTCTATTTTTTTCTAAACCTAAGATGGGCATAATTCATACTAACCATATCTTCTCTTTCTCTTCTTGAAAACGATTCTTTTTATCTCTCTGCCTTGTCTCTGCAGATCATAAACTTTTTGGAGTAGGGCCCATCTTTTGCACAGTAAGAGATTACGCAGTGGTGCTTTGATCCCAGCTGGAGTCTTTAAATACTAAAGAAATACAAATAATTACAAAGCATTGCCATATGCCTGATCCCCAGCAGCTGGGAGCTCTGTAACAAGAGTGTGATATTCCTGCTCTCCCACTTGCCACATCTCCTGTCCTGCAGGCCAGTCTGCAGTAGGGCTTAATGTTTCTGGACTCTACTCTTCTTCCTATGCCAGCAGTAGCTGTCAGGCAGTTTTCACAAGCTTTGAAGCTCAGCTGGGGAAAGACTGCAGATCTACACATCCTCTGGGTCTGCAGGTTTTCCAAGAACAGTTCATCTGTACATGATTGTTAAACGTAACAACAAAAGTGATTTTTCTTTGTCAGTGTTCTCAGTCTACGAGACATTGACAGTCACCCTATCTGTTTTTTAATTGAAATGTAGCATAGACAAGCTTAAATTTTTGGCTCTTTAGATGGAGTTGTTGAATCTTTAATTACTGGTAAAGTATATACTACACACAACTTTGACTCCTGCCTTCAAAATGCTGAAGACATATTTAATCTTCTGTTTATTAGGTTTCAGCAGTCTTAAACTGAAAAGCATTTTAACACAACATTTGAGGTTAATTATTTGAGCTATTGCTTGAACCCTTTCACATGAATGACCAGAAAATAATGCCCAATTCATTAAAGTACAGACAGTGAATCCAAAGAAATGAAACAAAGTTTTTGTCTGATGAGGTAAACAGTAAATCTTCTGCAATGGTAGCAGCAGAAATTGTCATACTAAGGAGCATTTTTTGACTAGAGCATTTGTCTTCAGCTGCAGAAGTGCTAGAATAAAAATCATTAATATGCTTAAAAATACTTATTTCCAAATGCAAATGCATGTTCTTTTTTCTCTGACATAGACATTGTTTAACATGTATATCTAATATGTTTGACGTATATCCCAATATAAGCACAAAGTGAAAACAAATCCATGAGATAAAATGGTGGTATAAAAATGTATGTTCTTCTAAGTGCATTGTAAGTACTTTGTTGCTAATAAAACTATTTAAATTATAGCTCTAATATTTATCTGTGGTTGCAGTAAAACTGCATCATTGTTTATAAGTGGAAGTGTAACCCACGATGATAAAAAAACTTCTTGCATATTCATGAAGTATAATTTAACCTGATTAATGTTATTTGATGAACACAGCTTTTGAAAAATATCCTAGTTCTAGACTACAACTACACAACCCTAGAAGTAAAGGCTCAGCTTAGATTTTGCACTTTCTTTCATGGATTTAGTTTCCATAACACTAACAACTGAAGGGAAAAAATGCAGAAATAAGACCCTAAAATGAATATACAGGTCTATATTTTATTGGATAGTTGATGTTACCAGGTAGATTGTTCTTTTCCTAGAAGCCCTTCAGATTTCACTAGGGAGATATTCTTAGCAACAGAGCCCTTGAGGTTTGAACTCAGCTATTAAAAATCAGTAGACTTTTACAGAAATGATACCCAGGAATCTTCAAAACCTCAGCAGGTTACCTGGCAAATAAATGTTGCTCTCTTTCCCAATAGGTTTAAAGTTTATCTACAAAATCATGCTTTCCTTTTACCACAGTTATCTGTCACTTGTAATTTATTCTTTTAAAGAGATACTGGCTTTCCTCATTTTAACTTTGGGGGTTTAAGTTATGTAGTACAATAAGATGTTATATATTAAAACAAAATGTAATTTAGGAAAATAAAATCTTAAGGAAAATTCAGATGAGAATATTAGAAGCCTTAGTAACCAAGGTTTTAGAGAATGTCTATATACAAGTCCATTGTATTTATTAGGAAGTCTGAAAGATTTTTATTTTTAGCTCTGTGTTATTTGGAGACAGTTAAAGTAAGTTTCAGTTTATCCATGTTTAGAAATCTGAAAGTGGTGTGCCTAGCTAAAGCTAGCTCGAGACTCTCTTTGGAGAGATTAGGATGTAGGTCTTACCACAGAGCCATTCCCACCATCCCTTCTGGATTGTGTGTCCTTGAGACAGGACAAGACAGTCTAGCAACAGCGAGACACTAAAACAGGGGTTTCTGAGGTTCCCTCATCCAGTTCATCCATTTTCTTCTGGCTTCTGCCATTTTTCCCACTCATGAATCCTTCCTGTGAGCTATTGTGATGAGATAATCCATCAGAAGACCTATCCAGAAGAAGTTAATAGACAATGTTGTTTGGGATTTATTTGCAGTTATTTTGAAATTTCTGCATTAATCGGATATTGAGGTGAATGATACATATATATGTGTGTGTGTGTATATCTCCACAAGTCCATGTATTTACATATGATTAGTAGGAATTTACTCAGTAAACGAAAGTGAATGAGAAACAATGACTCCATCTCTCTTCCTAGCAAATGCCTCAGAATGTTAACTGCATGAAAAAAATACCTAAAGAATTCAGATAAGCCAAATATTTTGAGCAGTTTTCTAAAATTATCTTTAAAAAATTATACGGAGATGTAGAAAATCTCTATAGATTGTAATTGGGTAAATAATACGTTGGTGAGACAGTCATGGATCATTCTTTTTGAGGTTTTTTTTTTCCTAATTATTAAAATGTTAAAATATAAAATATCTATATTCTTGTCACTCTAGACCACTTGTAATAGACTCTTGAAGGCAAAAACCAGACTGAGTTCACTGTGATCTGCAGCTTCAGGATAGTTATGACATAAGCTGTTATTATCATTATTTCTCACAAATGTAATAAATATTCTATTTTAATTAACACATCGCTAATGTTATATTAATGATGACATAATTTTACTATTTTATCATATATGTTTTCATGTTTATAGATATTATTATTTTATCAGTAATAAGATTATATTCCAACCCAAGATCAGTAAAGCACAAGACTGGAGAGAAAGCCTAGATAAGGGAAGACAAGTGACTGAGACAAATCTCATAGAGACTGGAAGCTGAAGAATATCTACCCAATACAATCACATAAACAGAGTTATTAAAACATTTCCATATTGTTGTGTTAAACGTCTTAAGCTTTTTGCATTTACATTTCTCTTCACAAATTCTCTGTTCTTTTTCAATTGTCCAAGTTACATTAAAGGGCCTAATAAAGAAGAGATTGCTTTTCATATAAATATAGATATTTTGATGCAAAATTGTCTAGGGGAAATAGTAACTTTTCGGTAGATCAAACACATGAAAGCACTGACAGAAAATCATGCTCTGTTGTAAAAAATGTCCTGCCTTCTGTTTTAGCATTAATTAACAAGATAAATAGCAGACTTTTGGGGTTGATATTTTGTTTCAAGTTTTGGGGCTCCTGCTCATATATTTCATTTTTTCGATTTCTGTAAGACTAGGCTGGCAACTTATGAGGTAAGAGTGAGCAAAAATAGAATTTTTGCCTTTACCTTGGCTGCTTCTGTGTGTATGACAGAAGTAGAAATATATGGAAAAATGTCAGAAAGACCTACTCTTGCTACAACAAGGTGAATCTTGACATAAGATAACATTGAAAACAAAAGATCTGTTGAAGAGATCAAAGTGAAAGAGAACCCAAAAAGTACAGACAAATCAATCCAGTATTAGCAGCAGCCACAAAGAAGACAGTCAATTCCCTTGAATGACAGAGTGAAAAGTAGAAAGTGGTATCATCGTGACAGCAACAGTCCCTTCAAAAGATGTTGCAATATGCTAGGAATGCTCTCTAGTATCTCTGGCATGAGATATCTAGGAAAGGAATGAAGGGATATACTTCCTCTTTCTGCAGACAAGAAGAGGCTCTGCTAATATATAATTTGGGGTTTTTTTGGTAATTTTGTAATGAATTATACTTGTGGAGTCACTATAAAGGTAAAGGTGAAGGAACAGTAAAAAGCAAAATGGGAAACTAATATACCCTTCACAAACACCTGAGGTGCTTCTGTATGTCTCTGTAAAGAAACCACCAGATAAAATCTTTCCTTGAGCTCATCTTGCCCCACATCTGTAGGACTTTGAGATAAAAATACCCACAAAACCAACAAACCAAAAAACTCAACCAATCAACCAAAGCCACCTCATAAAAACATCAAGACTAATGCTGTGAAATACACAAGAACACTGTCTGTATCTAGGAAGAAGTCCTACCTGCTGCGCTTGTTGTCACATAGAATTTCTACAGCAGGTCCTAGCTGAAAAAGCTTGGGTTCCAGGACTATCAGGGTCAACCTTCTTCCTAGATGTCTGCCTCATTGTCATTCTTTTGTATTCCCTTTCGTTGCACCTTTTTGACTATGATTGTTGCTTTGATCTGTTTAAGAACCAGTGTAGCCACCAGTGTAGGTGGATTCTCTGAGATGTGCCATTGACGCTGTTACAGCCACTCCTCTTTAATTACACTCTCCCTGCAGAAAGCTTTGCAGGATTTAGATCCATCTAGATCCTCTTGCTCAACCAGCAAATACACTTTCTTACAATCTAAAGCTCATAAGCTTTGCACTGTACTACATATTGTACCTCATGTTACACCCTTATTTCCTCTAACCATTTTTCAGTGAATTATAGGTTTTGATGTGAAGCCCATCCATGAAATATTTGGATAAACTGATAACACAGCACGTTCCATGGACCTTTCCCCAAAGCTAGCTTCCTTAACTCTCTCTCTCCATCACGGATATGATCAGTTTTAAAGGTGTAAATTTAGTTTTGAAAATTTAGCTATGTGTGTTTATGTATCTATAGTCCAAATGCCCAGAAGGGCAAAACATCTTGCCTAATGAGTAAGTATTATGGAATAGAAATTAGCCCTAAACAGATAGTCAAGAAACCTTGAGAGAGGATTTTTCAAAACATACCGCACATTTCTTAGTTCTTTCAGAACCTCTCAGAAATATATATCTCTCTCTCTCAACATACATGCATAAAATATGGGTATAATTTTCAGAATGAAAGTTCAAATTTTTGTAACTACTTATCTTTATATAATCTGTCAAGAGCAACAGAACAACAACTGCAAAATTTGCTTCTCTTGCCACCAACTGGCTTTCATTACTGTGTGTACATCATCAAACCAACATGGCCCTTAAGATGTATTAACACAGTATATCATCAAAATTATACTGCTTAGAAGATGTCTTTCTCAACTATAAGGCCAACTGGCAATAAAGAATGTATTTAGATATTTTTTTCCAGATATTTCAGTTTAAATATGGAGTTGTAGTTGAGATTACTTCTAGATCTCCACAAAAGTGCACTAATATGTTTTGATACATGACCATTAATTTTTTAATGTATTTTTGCCATTATTAATCTTCTTTTTTCCACTCTACACTTCAAGAGTGTTTAGAGATGTGTTGAGTCAATGGGATCGTATTCTTACTCCTATGTGATAAAAGGGATTTGGAGTTAGTCGTGTCAAATATTAGCTATGTTCCCAGTGCAAACCTTTGTTCAGCCAACTATTCATGAAGTTTCACATTCTAGTAGTTTATTACAAGATATTACTTTTAGTAATAGTGACATCTGTCAAAGTGAATCCACCACAAAATGTATTATTGATTAGGGATTAGTGGATAATTTGCAACAATGGATTTATTCGGCATATTTAGCCTTTTGTCTGCATGTGGAATAGCTTCCAACAAAGAAACAAAACAGAAAACCATGATATCCTTGAGTATATTTAGAAACATTCAAATTATCTATTTTTAGACTTTTCTAGTTATTTTGTTTAGTTTGTTTCTATGGTTCTCTGCAGCTTGCATGTTCATGGACTGGTAAAACTTTTGCAACTATTGGTCTAAAACTCTGGCTTTGCAAATATTCACTTGCATCTCTGAAATTTACTTTCCACTAATGCTCTTGCAGGTAAAACTCAATCCTTCAAACATTCCTGCAGAAAGATCACCAAAGGGTTGCACATATTCTCAAAGCAAATTCAATCAAATGTTGGTTGCATATCTTATACTGTATTTGCTCAGCTGTGCTAAAAGAACAACTCATTCAAGTTGTTCCCAAGGCATCCCTGAAGAAAACCTAAGACTGGGGAAGTGTTTTTATATTTAAAGATATAAAATAGTATATTTATGATTTAACACAATATTTTATAAATATAGGTTTCAAAGTTACATTTTTAGAGCGAAACCAGGTCTTAGATCTCTGAAGTCAGTTATATTTTTAAAATATATTCTGCTAAGTAGACCTAGGAATAATTTAGTGACAGACAAGGCATTATCTGGAATATTCGGAAGCTCTTTTTTTTTTCTACTGTAAATGAAAGACTGTCTAACCTTTTAATATTTATTGTCTAGTTTGTTAATTGCCAGTCCACTCTGTTTAGTGATCTTCTATTGCTACACTGCACTTTTGTATGTCTCATTCTTTGGCTCAGGCACTCTGTGTAGTAACCTGGCCCCACTAAAACAGCAATGAGACTATGGTGAAAATACAGTAAGTTATAGCAAATACCTCATCCTGCATGTTCATTGGGTGACTTTAAGACGAGCATTACTGTGATGCGATTAGGTAAAACCCAGTAGTCTAGCAAACTCTACTGCTTTTCAAAAAGTGAGTATTTTAACTTATAAGTACCATAATTTTAATTCGTAAGTACCATAGCCCATTTGACATCTAATGATGAGAGGAAAAGCAGAAACCTTAACATACAGCTAAGCTTGCACCGAAACTTCTAGTTCAAGTCACATATGCTGTGGTCATTTTATTCTAAGATGGTAGGAAAACTGAAGTCCTCCCTTGGTACAAAGAAGGCTTTCTTTTATTGTTCTGTTTGTTAAAAAGTGAAATATTCTGAATTAGATACAGATTATATACACAAATAAGTACAGAAATGGTAATGTGGATTGTTTTTATGTTCTCAGAGTTTAGAAATTGTTTTTTCAAGAATAATATTTAGTGAAATTGAGTTAAGAGAGTTAATGGAAGACTAGCATCTCTCCAAAATAGCATGGCTTAATTGTTTAGTTTTATCAATGATTCTGAGGAGTGCTTATTCCTTTGATAATACAACCTTTTCTTTTTTCTAACAGAGCAAAAGACATTACCAAGGGAAAATAGCATCTTTTTATTTTACAAAGTTATATTTTAAAAAGAGTGAAAAAAAAGTAACATTTCTTTTAACATTTTAGGATAACTTCACAAGACTCAAATATTCTTCTGTGATAATGGCTATCTGCAGTAGATGATACAGGAATTGTTAGGGATTCCTTTAGCTACTTTGTGCCACAGCCTGAACATTATTCAAATACTGATTTTCTTGAATGTTAAGAAGAAGGAGAGATATGTGACAATGTTGGTATTTTTACATTCCTAAGCATATGAAGGTAGTTAGTATTGGAGTATTAAACTCATATTGTTTGTCTGAAATCTGGAAGATCCAGAGGACATGCTAACAAAGGCTGAATACTGAAATATCATGACAGGAAAATTCTCAAGATTTTCATAAACTGCAGGAACTTAAAGAGTTGGATAAATATTTATAAAGTACAAAGTTGAAAACTGCAGTCACTGGAATTCAGCAGAAGTTTTCTGTCACTGTTTTTCATGATAAGCCTTTATATATTCAGACTGCTTCTCACACCTGAGATCTAAACAACAAGAGATTTTTTCCTCCCTCTACAAAGGTTTTTTTTTCTCACCATCTTAAAGGAAGAACTAACAGTTAAAATGTTTCAGAATATCAGCTTTGCCTTCAATATCTAACAACTTCTATAGCTGTAATCCTTTGTAACATTCATATTTCTACAGTTACATACCAAAAATATTTTTATGTCCAGGGTGATATACAGATAACATTAGAAGACACTCACAATTTATTTAAAGTTGAAAACCATGTTTGAAAATAATTCTGAGAAGAAAGGTAGTGATTCTGAATGTAAAATTGTGGATCTACATGTATGAGTCTGGGAAATAAATGCAGGCTGAGATCATTCCTTCTAGTATTTACTGATGTAAGTATTCTACCACAATATTGTGCATTAAAGAAATTGTGGCTTGGGACTTTTCTGTATCTTTCTGTTACCATTACATTCTGATTTCTAGGCAAAAGATTCTGTACATTGTAGAAAAAAAAACTAGTATAGCAAACCAGATATTTTTATTTTTGCTACATTTATTCTGTGGAAGTAAGGATGAAAAAAGAGGAAAAAACTCCCCCCTTCAATCTCAGTTGATACCAGGAAAAGGTATGTTAACATCTGGTCAATATTCAAACACGACTTTCTTCCAGCTCAAGACTGGAGTATCCCGACACGAAGGAAGTCAGCCAAAAGTGCCAGCAGGCCTGCTTGGATGAACAAGGCAATCCTAGCCAAACTCAAAAAAGGACAGCTACAGAAGGTAGAAAGGTTAACAGAAGAGACAGGTAACCTCGGATGAATACAGAGACACCATCTGAACATCCACGTATGAAGTTAGAAAAGCTAAAGGCCAAATGGAATTGAGTTTGCAAGGGGGGTCAGAGGCAAATGTGTATAAAAGGGCTTCTATAAATACAAAGGTAATAAGAGCAAAACAAGTGGAAACTGGAATGCTGCTGAATAGATCAGGAGCCCCAGTGACACAGGACATGGAAAAAGCTGAGGTCCTAAATACCTTCTTTGCATCAGACTTTACTATTAAGAACTGCCTGCAGGAATCTCAGGCTGTGGAGACCAGGAGGAAAGTCTGGAGCAAAGAGAAGT
>Ga0181612_113289_pt1 | contig 12551 bp, 12 predicted proteins | sample HoacroProtozoa21_FD_119630 | JGI IMG/M metagenome (GOLD analysis project Ga0181612, IMG submission 119630) | Hoatzin crop microbial communities from Cojedes, Venezuel. Combined Assembly of Gp0051906, Gp0051904, Gp0051908 | reverse complement strand
GTCGATGTAGCCGTGGCGTGCGAGTTCGGCGCAGCCATAGATGAGTTCGAAGCTGCCGGGCACGCGCATCACGGTGATGGCGCTCTCTTGCACGCCGGCCTTGCGCAGCGTTTCGACGGCCGCGTCGAGCAGTTTGTCGGTGATGTGGTTGTTCCATTCGGCCACCACGATGCCGAAGCGCATTTCGGAAGCGTCGGGCAGTTGGCCGGCTTGGAGCGAGAATTGTTCGGAAGACATCTGTCGGGAGAAATTAATTGATAATGAATAATTGATAATTAATAATTAATCATGCTTCGCACGGCGCTGTCGCGCACGCTTCGCTGAAAATACTATAATCAATAATTATTCATTATCAATTATCAATTATCAATTAAAAATTAAAAGCAGCGCCCGCGCTCACTTGCACGGGCGCTGCTTTGTTGGAGTGCGCTTATTTGGCCTCCTTTTCCATCTTGGCGCGTTCGATGTAGCGCTCGATTTGGGCATCGCTCAAACCGGAGGGCATTTCCGTTTGTGCGCTCAGGGCGGAGGTGGGATAGTCTTCTTTGATGGATTCGTAAATCTCGATGGCCTCGTCGTATTTCTTGGCGTTCTCGAGCAGTTGGCCGGCTTGCAGCAGATAGATGGGGCTGAAGGCGGCATTGTCGGCCTTCTTGGCTGCCTTCTTCAGCGACTCAATGGCCTTGTCCACTTGGTTGTTCTTGGCGTAGCAGTTGGCCAAAGCAGCCACTGCCTGCGGCGATACCGTGTTGTCGCTCTGCGGCGAGAAAGCCTCGAGGTACTTGATGGCGTTCTTCATGTCGCCCTTCTGGTTGTAGCACAGACCGGCGAGGTAGTTGGCCACGTTGGCACCGTCGGTCGAGAGGAACGGCAGGAACGAAGAATACTTCTTAATGGTTTGGAGCAGGCCGTCGAACTTCTGAGCCTTGTCGCCCATCAGCGCGAGGTCAACGGAGGCGGAATCGCCCTGCAGGCCTTGCAGCAGATAGGGCATAGCCTGCGAAACTTGGGCCTGTGCCTTGCCTTCTTGGCCGTTCTTGTAGGTTTTCAGTCCCCAGAATGCGGCTACGAGAGCCACAATGAACACGAGGACATAGATGATTTGCTTTTTGTACTTCTGTACGAAGACCTCCGACTGCGTCACCATATCGACGCTGTTCTCGGGGGCTTTCTGCTTGTTGTTTGCCATAGCTTTAATATAATTATATGTGTGTTTGTGTTTCGAAAATGATGCGATTTCCTAAAAATGCGCGGGCAAAAATACGTTTTTAGAAAAGACTTATAAAATAATTTGGCGTTTTTTTCACGTTTTAGGTGCCTTTCGAGACCGATTGTGTGAAATATGTGGCCGAAAAAGCACACTTTTTGCTTCGCACTTTGCAAAGCGTTTCTTATTTTTGCACGCGAAATCAGACTTTATCGCGATGCACTTAGACCGTCTTTCCATTTTCGACTTCAAAAACATTGAACGTGCCGACCTCAGTTTTTCGCCCAACGTGAACTGCTTCGTGGGCGACAACGGCATGGGAAAGACCAACGTGCTCGACGCCGTTTACTACCTGTCGTTCTGCAAAAGTGCGTCGAATCCCACCGATGCGCAAAACATCCGCCACGGCAGCCCCTTCTTCTTGCTCGAAGGCACCTATGCCGACGTCGATGGCACCGCGCTCACCGTCTCGATTGGCGTGAAGCCCGGCGTGAAGAAGCAACTCAAGCGCGGCGGCAAACCCGTGAAGCGGCTGGCCGAACACATCGGCACCATTCCGCTCGTGCTCATCTCGCCGAGCGATTCGCTGCTCGTGAGCGGGGGCAGCGAGGAGCGCCGACGCTTTCTCGACAGCGCCATTTCGCAATACGACACCGCCTATCTCGACGCCCTGATTTCCTACGACAAAGCGCTGCGCCAACGCAATGCCCTGCTGCGCGCCGATGAGGAGCCCGACGCCGCCCTCATGGACGTGCTCGAAGCCATGATGGACTCCGCCGCAGCCCCCATCTACGCCGGTCGCCGTGCGTTTGTCGAAGAGTTTGTGCCCATCTTCCGCGGCCTCTACGACCGCCTTTGCAACGCTTCCGGCGAGGTGCCCGACATTGCCTACGCCACCCACGCCGACCGCGGCCCGCTGCTGCCGCTGCTGCGCGAGGGTAGGGCGAAGGAACGCATCGTCGGCTATTCGCTCCACGGCCCCCACAAAGACGACCTGCTCTTCTCGCTCAACGGCTATCCGCTCAAGCGCGAAGGCTCTCAAGGACAAGCCAAAACCTATTTCATTGCGCTCAAGCTCGCGCAGTTCCTTTTCTTGAAGCAAAAGGGCGAACGCCGCACGCCACTGCTCCTTTTGGACGACATTTTCGACAAGCTCGACGACGGCCGCGTGGGGCAAATTGTGGAATATGTTTCCGGCGATGATTTTGGCCAAATTTTCATCACCGACACCCATCGCGCCCATCTCGACCAAATTCTGAGCCATACGCGGCGCGACTACCGCCTGTTTGTCGTGGAGGAGGGCGACGTGAAGCCTGCCCCGTGAAGCGCCGCAAAGCCGAAACCCTTGGCAGCGTCTTGGCGCAAGTGATGCGCGACGAATGCCTGCAAGCCCCGCTGAATGAGTACCGCCTGCTGCAGGCGTGGCCCGAAGTGGTGGGCGAAAGCGTGGCCAAACGCAGCAGCGGACTGCGCATCGGCGACGGCAAACTCTGGGTGCACATCTCGTCGCCGGCCCTGCGCGCCAACCTTTTTTTGCAGCGCCAAACGCTTCTCGAACGTTTGCACGCCGCCGTTGGTGCCCGCGTTGTGGACGACATCCGCTTCTACTAAAATCCGGCTATTTTTGGCAGAAAGTGCCAATTTTTCCTTGTTTTTTTGCTTTTGTTGGCAGAAAGGCCTACTTTTGCCGCGAAATTCACTCATTCATTCTAAATTTCAAGCAATATGAAAAAGTATTTAGCAGAAATGGTGGGCACTATGGTGCTCGTTTTGATGGGCTGCGGCGCTGCCGTTAGTCTTGGTTGCGACATTCATGACCCCGAAACCGTGATTGGCACGGCTATGGCATTCGGTCTGGCTGTTGTTGCAATGGCCTACGCCATCGGTGGCATCTCCGGTTGCCACATCAATCCGGCCATCACGCTGGGTTGCATGCTCGACAAGCGCATCTCCGTGAAAGACGGCGTTCTCTACATGGTATTCCAAGTAATTGGCGCGTTCATCGGCTCCGCTCTGCTCTATCTCCTCACCGGCAATTCCGGCCTCGAAGGCACCGGCGCCAACGACCTGCAAGAAGGCGTTTCTGTCACCGGCGGTCTGCTCGCTGAAATCATCTTCACCTGCGTATTTGTGCTCGTAGTGCTTGGCACGACCGACTCCAAGAAGGGCGCAGGCAACTTCGCCGGCCTCGCCATCGGTCTCTCCCTCGTGCTCGTTCACCTCGTTTGCATTCGCTACACCGGCACGTCTGTGAACCCCGCTCGTTCCATCGCTCCCGCCGTATTCCAAGGCGGCACCGCGCTGACCAACCTGTGGATTTTCATCGTCGGCCCGTTCGTAGGTGGCGCCCTCGCCGCACTCATCTGGAAGTGCATCGGCGGCTGCTGCGGCAAGTGCGAAAACAAGGACTAATGCGCTAAAATTCAATCTGAAACAGAAGAAACCACATCGCCTCGTTTGCGCGGTGTGGTTTCTTCCGACTTTTTCTTTCTATGGAACGTTCTCCGCAAGGTGCCGCCCTTTTCGACCTCGACGGCGTGGTGCTCGACACCGAAACGCAGTACACGCAGTTTTGGCGCGAGGTCGGCGCGCGCGTTTTCCCAGGATTTCCCAATTTTGAGTACGCTGTAAAGGGTCAAACGCTCCGCAGCATCGAAGAAACCTACTTCTCCGGGCCCGAACGCGAAGCCGATTACCGCTGGCTCAAGCAAGCGCTCGAAGATTTCGAAAAGCAAATGCGCTACGACTTCGTGCCCGGCGCCGACGTCTTCCTTCGCGAGTTGCGCGAGGCCGGCGTGAAAACCGCGATGGCCACGAGTTCCGACCACAAGAAGATGGACAGCGTGCTCGCCAAGCGTCCCGATTTCGAAACGCTCTTCGACGCCTGCATCACGTCGGAAGATGTGCAACATTCCAAGCCCGCCCCCGACTGCTTCGTCTTGGCTGCCGAGCGACTTGGCGCACGTCCGCAAGCCTGCATCGTGTTCGAAGACTCGCTCAACGGACTGAAAGCCGGACGCGCCAGCGGTGCCTACGTCGTAGGCCTTGCCACCACGCTTCCCATGGCCGATGTGGCCGCTTTGGCCGACGAAGCCATCCCCAACTTTGCCGATGCCGCCACGCGCAAACGTCTTATAGAAAGAATTATCAATTATCAATTATAAATTATCAATTACCACAAGGAATGCCCGCTTATTTAGTAGAGGACGAGCGCAAGGTGACCACCAAGCGACTCAAGGAAATGAAAGCCGCAGGGAAGAAAATCGCAATGCTCACTTCCTACGACTACAACACTGCCCGCATCGTCGATGCCGCCGGCGTGGACATGATTCTCATCGGCGACAGCGCGTCGAACGTGATGGCCGGAAACATGACCACCCTGCCCATCACCATTGAGCAAATGATTTATCACGCTCGCAGTGTGGTGCGCGCTGTGAAACGCGCCCTCGTCGTTTGCGACATGCCCTTCGGAACCTATCAGGTGAGCAGCGAAGAAGCCGTGCGCAACGCCATCAAAATCATGAAAGAGGCCGGCTGCGACGCCCTCAAACTCGAAGGCGGCGAAGAAATCCTGCCCGCCATCAAAAAGATTCTCGATGCCGGCATTCCCGTCTGCGGACACCTCGGACTCACCCCCCAAAGCATCTATAAATTCGGTACTTACGCCGTGCGCGCCAAGGAAGAAGAAGAGGCCAAAAAACTTCGTCGCGATGCCAAACTGCTCGCCGAAGTGGGCTGCTTTGCCATTGTGCTTGAGAAGATTCCCGCCGCGCTCACGCAGCAAGTGGTCGAAAGCGTCGATATTCCCATCATCGGCATTGGCGGCGGTCCCGCCGACGGCCAAGTGCTGGTCATCGACGACATGCTCGGCAAGACGCAAGGCTTCTCGCCCAAATTCTTGCGCCGCTACGCCGACCTGCAAACCATTATGACCGACGCCATCGGCCAGTATGTCACCGACGTCAAGAGCGGCGACTTCCCCAACGAGAACGAACGCTATTAAGCCTCCGCGATGCAAAAAGCCAAGACGCTCTACAGCCCCTACTATATTTCAATGTGTATCGCCAATGCGTTGGTGTGCACCTATCTTTTCGCGCTCATTCCGCTCGTGTTCGACCACAGCGGCGGCAGCCTCAACCTTTGCGCCGCCGCGTTGCTGTGCTTCTCCGTCGGCCTCTTTGTGATGGGACCCACGAACACGCACTTGGTCGAAAAATTCACGCGCAAGGGGCTCTATCTCAAGGCCGTCCTGTTGCTCATCGCCCTCAACTTCGGCATTTTCTATGCCACGTCCACGCCCGTCTTTCTGCTCTGCTTCGGCGTGCAAGGCATGCTCTTCGCCGTGGCCCAGAACGCGCTTGGAAACACCCTCGTGAACGACCTCATGTCGTCAGAAAAACGCACGCTCGGCGACAACCTTTATTCGTGGTACGGCCGGCTGGGCATTCCCTTCGGCTGGCTTTGGGGCATCGCATTGCTGCATTTCAATCTGCCCACGCTTCAAACCGCCTTGCTCGCCGTTGCGCCGTGTTTCATCGCGCTGCTGCTCATTCTCTGCGTGAAGGTGCCGCTCAAAGCGCCCGTTCACACGTCGTTTTTCTCGCTCGACCGCTATTTTCTGCCCAAGGCTTGGCCGCTCTTCGTGCTCGCACTCGTGGGCGCCGCCGTCGAAGGCATCATTTTGGCACAGGCTCTGCGCCTGCTCGCCGACCCCATTATGCCCGCGCTCTATCTGGCCGCGGGTTTTCTTATTGCCCTTTGGCTGCAGCGCATCGTGTTTGTGCAGGCAGTCGATAAGGCCGAGATGATTGCGGGCACGTTGCTCACGCTCGCGGCCTTGCTCATGCTGCGCCACAGCCTCGACGGCGTGCGCCAAGTGGCCTTTCTCTGCCTCGGTGCCGGCATCGGCATGATGGCCGCCCGACTGCTCATGTATTTCCTCAAGATTTCGGGCCACTGTCAGCGCGGCACCGTCCAAAACACCTACATGCTCGGCTGGCGCACGGGCTTCGCGCTCGGCTTCCTCATCGCCGCGTTCGAGGTCGCCCGCCCCGCCGCTTTTGCCGACTCGAGCAGCCTCTATGTTGCCCTCGGCCTCGTCGTCGCCTACGCGCTTTTCTATTTCTTCTACGTTCATCCGTGGTTCGAAAAGCACAAAAATCGCGATTTTAAGTTTCGCGAGGGCGAATAAAATCTCCAATTTTTGAGAAAAATTATGCAAGATTTTTTGTATCTTTGCCGCCAACGTTTTTCGGTGCGTTCCTACGCCGAAACGCCTATTGACGCGGCCGATTTCGACTATATCGAAGAGTGCGTTTTGCTCGCCCCGTCGGCCCACAACTACCAGCCGTTCCGCTTCTTCCGCCTCACCGCGCCCGCCGATTTGGAGAAAGTGCGCGCCGCCTATAATCGGCCGTGGATGGTCGGCGTGCCCTGCGTCTATCTCGTCTGCCGCCACACCGGCGAGGAGTGGAAACGCGAAATCGACGGCAAGCCCCACGGCGACATCGACGCCTCCATCGCCATTGCCCACCTCTGCCTCGCAGCCGCCGAGCGCGGCCTGGGCACCTGCATAGTCGGCAATTTCGACCCCGCCCAAGTCGCCACGCTTTTCGGCCTGCCCGCCGAGCTCGTCCCCGTCGCCCTCATTCCCATGGGCCATCCCGCTGCCGGCACCGCCGTTCCCGCCAAGCGTCGCCGCCCGAAAGCGGACATCTTCCCCGAGCAAATCTGAAGCATCCCCTTCAAAACACTTACCATGGAAAACACAAACGCCGCCGGCCTCGTGCTGGCGCTCACCACCGTGGGCGATTTGCTGCTGCGCAATCGCATTTCGCGCGACGACGACGGTCGGCCCATCGAAAACATACTGCTGAAAGTGCCTGAATACCAACGTCCCTACAAGTGGACGGTGAAGAATGCGCTCCAACTCTTCGACGACATCAGGCAGGCCAAGGCGGCCAACAAGGAGGTCTATCGCGTGGGCACGCTCATCCTTCATCACGCCGATGCCGACGCTGCCTACAACATTGTGGACGGTCAGCAACGCGTCATCACCTTCGCTCTTTTGCTGCGCGCGTTGGGGGAGGAGAATATCGACTTTTTGAACCAAGAGTTGAACGCCAACGACTTCAATCGCCGCAATGTGCCCGACAATTTCAGGGCATTGCGTCGCCGCATCGAGGCATTGGGGCAGACGCGTGAGCTCGAGGATTTTCGTGCCTTCGTCGAGACGCAGTGCGAGATGATTGTGGTGATTACGTCCGACATTTCAGAAGCCTTTCAGTTCTTCGATTCGCAAAATGCGCGCGGCAAGAAACTCTATCCCCACGATTTGCTCAAGGCCTATCACCTGCGCGAGATGAGCGGCGTGGCGCCTGCCGAGACGGAGCGCATTGTGAAAATGTGGGAAGACCTCGACCAGCGACGTTTGGCCGCCCTCTTTGGCGACTACCTCTATCGCGTTCGCGAATGGGTGCGCGGCAATCGGGCGTGGGAACTCAATGAACACAATATCGACAAGTTCAAAGGCATCACCAAGCGCGACAATTCGCCCTACGCCCAGTTCTACAAAGGCGCCTTTGCCTATGCCGACACGCTCAACCGCTCGGCGCTGCCGTTTGTCTCGGGCATGCACGACGTGGCGCCTTTCCAACTCAACGCCCCCATCGTGGCCGGCCGCCCCTTCTTCGAGTACGCCAAACACTATTTCGACATCCTTGCCGACATTCGCAACAACGACAAATACGAAGGCTACTTCATCAACGACAATGTGATTGTGAAGACGCTCGACCTGCGCCACAATCGCAATGGGGTGGGGAACGGCATCGTGCGTCTGATGTTCGATGTGGCCGCCCTGCTCTACGTCGACCGTTTCTGCTCCACGCAGCCGTCGCGCACCGACATCGATTTGTTTGAGCAGTTCGTCGTGTGCGACTTCATCTGGGCCTATTCGCTGCGTGCGCAGTATCAGAATTTGGGCTGGGCCTCGGCGCAAAATTATATCATGGGCGCGAGCGACCGCGTCAATGCGTTCAATCTCTACAAGGTGGTGGGCGAGGCCGATGCCCCCGCGTCGCTGCTCAGCGAGTTGGCCGAATTGCTCAAGCCGCTGCCGCGCAAATGTCTGCGCAGATCGGTCGAAAACATCGACGCCAAAAACGAAGAAGGCATCTTCGAAAACTACCTCCATTTCTTCCAAGAAAATCATTTCCTTATCGGATAAAACCATGGGAACCAACCATTTGCCGCTCCGCGAGGTCTCCATCGCGCAGCTTTACAACAGCGCCGAAAGAGCCACCTTCGAAATTCCCATCTATCAGCGAAATTACGCTTGGGAATACGACGAAATAGCCGCGCTCGTGCAGGACGTGTTCGATGCCTGCAGGAACGAAAAACCCACCTACTACATCGGCACGCTCGTGACGTTCTACAAAGGCGACCGCGTCTACGAAGTGATTGATGGTCAGCAGCGTCTCACCACCATCTACCTCCTGCTGCGCGCTTTGGGCGTGGAGTTTGGGAACCGACTCACCTATCGCGCGCGTCGCAAGTCGGACGATACTATCCGCAATCTTGGAAAGCCGAAAAGCGCCGACGATTTCGACTTCGAAGAGCGCGACCAAGGCATCGCGAGCGGCTTCGACGACGTGCGCAAGTCGCTCGCCGAAAAAGTGAGTGAGGGCGAGCAGCGAAAGGCCTTTTGCGATTATCTTTTGAACCACGTTCACATCATCCACTACCGCGTTCCCAAAGACATCGACCTGAATCATTATTTCGAGGTGATGAATTCGCGCGGCGAACAGCTCGAAAAACACGAAATCGTGAAGGCGCAACTCCTGTCGAAGCTTTCCGATGCCGCCGACCGCGCCAAGTTCGCCGCCATCTGGGAGGCTTGCAGCGCGATGAACGTATATGTGCAGCAAATGTTCAAGGCCGACGATGCGTTCTGGGACAAACTTTGCGACCCCAACGTCGGCAACTTCGCCGACGTGCCTTTTTCGGCGAACACCGCGGCCGACAAGCAGCAAGCCATTGCCCGCATGCTCGAGGCCGACGAACCCGTGAGCGTGGGCGAGCCCAAAGAGCGCCCCGAAGTCTTTCAGCCCATCATCGACTTCCCTAATTTCTTGCTCATCGTGCTCAAAATGAGTCGAATGGGCGAATCAAATTTCAAGCCCGATGCTTTCTCGCTGGACGACAAAGAACTCATCAAAGAGTTCGATGCCGCCTTTCGCAGCGCCGATGCCGCAGCCGTGAAAGCCTTCGCCTTCTCGCTGCTCAAAGCCAAGTTCTTGCTCGACAACTACGTCGTCCACCACGACAATGCCGACGACCGCGCCGACAGCAATCCGTGGAAATTGCAGCGATGGAGCACCGACGACAATCGCGCCCGCAACATCGCGCCCGCTCCGCTCCACGACCGCATCGTCCACCTGCTCTCCATGTTCGAAGTGGCGTTCACCGCGCGCCAACGCAAGAACTACCTGTTCTACAGCCTCTTCTTCCTCTCAAAATATGGCGCCGCCGACCTCGAACGATACACCAAATTCTTGGAATGGCTCGCCAAAAAATACTTGTTCGACATCTACCTCGTGCCCGCGAACTTGAGCGAAATCAATGTTCCCAAGCCCGGCAGTTTCGACCAGAACGTGCTGAGCGGCAGCGGCTTCAAATGGGCCATCGAACACGCCGAACCCGATTTTGTCGGCGTCTATGGCGACGGCCGCGTGCGCTCCAGAGGCATTCCCCTGTTCGTTTTCAATTATATGGACTTCCGGCTGTGGTCGCTCTACGACCAAACGCTTCGCGGCGAGCGGTCTAAAGAGCAATCGCCCAAACGTCGCGCCTTTTTCGATGCACTGGGCTGCGACGACTTCGGCCTCGACGCGTTCGACGCCTTCTATTTCTCGCGCACGCGCCGCAGTCTGGAGCATTTCTTCCCGCAAGCCAACGCCGTCGGGCCCCGCGCGCTCATGAACGAGGCCCAAATCAACTGCTTCGGCAATTACGCCGTGATTGGCGCGGCAGCCAATGCCTCCGGCTCCAATTGGAGTCCTATCACCAAGCTCGACCACTACCTCGACGCCTCCCGAAAAATCGCGCCCGTCAGTGTGGCCTCGCTCAAGTTCCGCATCATGATGCAAATGTGCCACGACAATCGCACGCGCCGCGAAGGCTGCGAATGGAACTTCGACGATGTGCGCCGCCACCAAGCCCGCATGGTCGAAATCCTGCTCGCTCGCTGAATTTTTCTGCCGCCTAAAATCACGCCCCCTCAATTTAATCACAAAAAAAGGCTCCGTCGCAAAAAAACGCGCGGAGCCTTTCGTCAAAAGATGTAGATGTTTTTTCCAAAACATGTACATCTTTTCCGAAAAACATGTACATCTTTTCCGCAAAACATGTACATCTTTTGGCGCGCCCCCGCCTTCAAAATTTTCGAACGAGGCCGAAAAAAGAGAAAACAAATGATGTTTTCTCAAAAGGAAGATTTCTGACGCGGGAAAATGATGGCCGGAGCAGGCAATGACTACTGCTGTTGTCGCTGCAGAGTATCAAAGGGCTATTTTCCAGCCAACCCAGCATGCTACAATGCCGCCAAGCACACTCACGAGAACATAAACAGCATATATGAGAATATCGCCGGAACGCAGCAGTTGCAGCCCCTCATTGGCACGATATTGACGCACAAAGTTGGCAGCGGAAAACCCTCTTGTCAGCGCAGACGCAGTTGAGAAACCAAATAATGCAACACGCTTCCCGTGCCACCACCCAGAAAAACAAGCAATAATTCTTTCATTAGTCCACCCTCTTTGTTTTGTCTGCAAAGATATGAAACCAATTTGGACTTTGCAAACATTTCCTTGATATTGTGAATGTGTCTCTAAAACACATTTGGCGAGTTGTTTTTTGTTTTATTTTGTGTAATAATTGGTAGGTTGAAAAAAATGTATTATATTTGCCCATTATTATACGATGTATGCGTATGACATGCTATAAAGATCTAAAGTTCAAATGGCTTTATAAAATAAGTATGTAGCAGATATGTCGTTATCTAATAACGTTATTGTTATAATTTTTATAATGAATATTATATTATGGATAGAATAGAAAAAAGACAAACAACATGGAACCTTGTCAATATAAAAGCAAGGCGGAATCAAACTCCGATGCATTATGTGGAAGCTTTTCGTGGTCTTCAAAGCGAAGACCCGCTTATAGACTTTGAACACGGAGGAAAAAGTGCAAGTTTGAAATATGTGGAATTTAGCGAACAATTGGATGAAAATAGTGTGCCGTATTGGATACAGATAGGGCTTCTCTCATATACGATTATTGACCCCAAGGCATTTTACAATATACGCAGTGGTGAAAATGTTACTATGGATGATTGGAATGAAGACATTGTTGCGAATAAAAAAGAAACTGATTTATATTTTATTCCATCCGTTCACACTTTAGCTGTTAAATGTAATAGTGATATAAGCCTTAAAAATGTTGTATTTTATCTTGTCGAGGCATTAAATCGTATTGCCCCCGAAGCTTTTGATGTAGATATTATTATTGAAAGAGATGTATTAGATAAAATATTACAAGCTTACGCTGTGACTAATTTATATGCTAACATTTCATACTCTAATCCAATAAACGGTCAAACACGTTACTTTGAGGCTGTGTTTGATGAGAAAATGAGAGAAATGGGGGCAAAACGAGTAGAAATTACAGCTACGGGTTCAAAAGATCAGCCTTTAAATAAACAAGAAGAGGGGTTGTTGCAATGCCTCGTAAATATTTCTGAGAAAAATGGCTATGTGAGAGCAACAATCCAACAAACGCAAAATGCAAAACTGGAAATAATAGACAGCAGTGATCATCCACGTAAATTGGTGATACCTCAAATAGTAAACACCATGTGCTCAACTATTTATAATACGTTAAAAATTTTATTTGCAGACTAATTAAATACTATATGATATGGAAAAATCACATTTTATATTTGGATGGAAAGTAGCTTTGAATAATTATGGATGGAAGGATTTCATTATAGATAGTGTAGGGCCTATAATTATTTCTCTGGCTTTATGTGTCTTAATGTACATAAAAAACGTAAACGTATTTGAACAGTTAAACCACCTTGTTGATATTGGTATTTCTATTATTCCCACTTTGGTTGCATTGATACTAACAGCATATGCTATTATTAGACCTATAGCTCATTTTGCAGGCTGAAATTTGCCACGAGACCGAAAAACACAGGTGTTTTGAGAGATCAAGCTAGCTTGAGCGTAAAATCGACGTTCAAAATTGGTCAATAGCTCATTTTGCAGGCTGAAACTGGCCG
>Ga0181612_180663_pt1 | contig 12552 bp, 4 predicted proteins | sample HoacroProtozoa21_FD_119630 | JGI IMG/M metagenome (GOLD analysis project Ga0181612, IMG submission 119630) | Hoatzin crop microbial communities from Cojedes, Venezuel. Combined Assembly of Gp0051906, Gp0051904, Gp0051908 | reverse complement strand
CCAAGACACCCCCTAGTGGTAGAGAGAAAAAAGAAAGAAAAAAAAGGATTAAGAGAAAATTTAAAAAACTGTTTGGTGGGGATGGGGGGGGGGGGGGGGGGGGGGAACCTAATAGAATATAATTTAATTCCTCTAAACCCCTTCCCATTTCACAGCTACTTTATACTGTTTGTAGTGGATTAATTGTACAGGTGACTGAAGAATCTTAAATTTTCAGAAACTCACATGATAGGGTCTGTTTAATTAATTTGTGTACTAGATATGCTTGTCTCATATTACCCAACATTTGGGAAAACTGCTACTGTTGTTTCATACAGGTGAAGGATAATACAAATTAGATAAAAGTATAAGTACCAGCACTTGATAGAAAACTTCGATTACAAAGTGCATTTCTTTTTAAGCAGTCAGGCACAGGTCCCACTTAGGAACATTTTAATATCTGACATAACACTGGGAAAACATACTTTAAGTGTTATTAAACATTTCATTTACAACTATGCAGATAGTTCTCAGGTTATTTTTAAGTTGTCTAAGCAACTACCCGCAAGTAGTAAGGAACACGATCTGAAACCCACCTACCTGGCATTATTGCATTGGCATTTGTTAAATCTGAATATTCATTTTAGGGCTGGACACATGGTACATGCACACATGGGGATAAAGCGCAACATTTTAAAATTATCTTGCGAGAGTGGAACAGAAAGAACTGGTAAAAATAAAAGGAACAGAGACAGAGATGGCAAGGAAGAAACAGGAGATACATAATTCCCTTATCCATATATTGAGCTACTTTTCTGTGCTGAGGAAGGGGGAAAAGTACAGGGAGGAGCAACTTTTAGAAAGGTAACATCATTAGATTTTGTAACATCTCCTTGAAATTATCACCCCCATATTTGAAGCATTAGTAAAACACTTGTTAAAATTTGATTGCGGATGAGTACTGTTCATCTTCTCATTATGTGGACATTTTCTGAGGAAGTTACGATATTTGCAATAGCAAGACAGATTATTTATTTATTTACTTATTTAATTCCTGCAGATCTCATGCCCTCCCAACTGAAAACAGGATTTTTCGGCTGCACCAGACACGAACCTGTTATCTAACTGACACATTTGCCACCTGTATGTATTCTGTGCACTGCAATTGGTTGCAGTGAATGACTTCATATCTGTAACATTAAGCGAAGAGTAAGAAATACGAGTATTGACGTTAGGACAGCTTCCCATTATAAACATTGATTTTGATTTCAATTCAGTGCCAACTCATCAGCTCTACTGAGAGGAGCTGCATCTCCTTAATATAGATTTAGTACAGAAAAAGAAGAAAAAACATCTATTTGTCATTCTTTTTACAACTGTTCTTTTCCAGTCTAGACAACTCAGGGCAAGTCTGACATTTCACAGCATCATAAACTACATTCAAGAAACACATTGTTACTCTATTCCCATGTTTTTGCAACAGTAAAGAAGAGTAATTTTGTTTGTAGCCTAATGCCTTTTAGAGGAGTCTCAATGAAACGACATAGATATTTTGATCACATCCATCCTAATAGAGAAACAGAAGTGAATAGATAGTAGAACTTAAGTTTTGTCTTCTGCCGTGGAGGATTGTACAAAAGACCAGTTGAAAACATTCAAGGCTGTACAGGCAGGAAAACACCCAAGGGGGAAGGGATGGGAGGGAAGAAGAACAGATCACCAGAAGATACACTGCCCTCCACTCCCCCTGCCACCGGGAACCCAAACCAGTTGCATCAGACCCCAGTAAAATGTCTCCCTTCAGAGTGGGGCAATGCTCCAGGCAACTGCTCTTCCACTACGCATCCCAGAGTCTCCCCATGCATTTTGTTTACGTCACAATATCCAACATGTGCATAACAGACATTTCAGTTCTGGAAATAGATCTTATATCTACTGATTTCCAGTAGGAAGCAGTTGTCATTTTACTGCTTTTCTTGCATATACCTATATTTAAATCTATAGGTATTTTTAATGAAGTAATAATAGAAATAAAGTAATAATAGAAGCATAATAATAAAGGACATGTATTATAATTTAATAGACCTGAGCATGCACAAATGTTACTGAAGTCACATGAGAATAATTAGGTGTTCTAAACCTTTGAAATAAAATTTGGAAACAGATTAGGATTTAATGGATTCTTTCCAAGACAACTGTATTTCTTTAATTCATAACATGCATAAGACAACATACTTTAAAAATTAAAAGGAGAAAGCATATGTATTTTATTAGTGAATTTCCATACCTCTGGTAAGTTCAGAATAAACATTTAATTGAACAATAGCAAAATGAGATGGGAACAGGAATGCTATATAATGCATGAGCATGGCAAACCAACAACTTGCTCTTCCACACAGCCTTTGTTTGACAGGGCTTTTCTTTTGCAGGAACCAGAATTGTGTACATAAGAAGGGGACTTAGTCCTAACTGCATTTATACACCATTCAGTAAGTTATTTCCAATGATCAGTCTAAAGCAGCAGCTTCTTGACAAGAACACGCCAAAAGTAGTATTTTAAATAGAAACCTAAAATATATGTTAAACAAATGTGAAAATACATGGATAGCTTATTGGGAGAGGAAAGAGAGGAAATTAGGATTCATCTCCAAAAAGTACTGATAAAATCCCACCCAACAATCCCAGACTATTACATTGTGTCCTTGACAGCTACTAGAATATTTTGAAGTACAGCCATTCTGAACATCCAACAAGTACAGTCAAATTTCAGAACAATTAAAAAGTAAACTTAGTACAAAAAAGTGAATTCCATATGAATTACTTCACTGTTCTAATAGGTTTATTACTTTGAAATTCTCTGGTGGTTTCAATTCCATAATCTCAAACAGCTGTATGAAGCCGAATCAAATAAACCTCATACCACAATGGAGCTAAGACTGAGTATGCCTCTGAATAACCACACAATCCAAAAAGTAAGAAAAGCAAACTGGACCACCTACAATGTCATTTGACAAGCACATGCAACATAGAACAACGGAGTAAGGGCAAAACTTTCAGCTACTTCAACACCAATGCTAAAATCTCAGCAGAAAGTAAGGAGAATTCACATCCTTGCATAGGTTGCACAAACCAGTAGTAAAAAGTAAGCAAGCAGGAGGAAGACAGATAGCAAAGCTGGTGGATAGGCACTGAGGGATTACTAGGCCATCTTTGCACTGATCTTAACTGCTGAAGATGCTGAGAAGACTCCCACACCTGACACGTGCTTTGTAGCAGGCAGATCAGAGGAATTTGATCAATTTGAAATAAACAGAGAGATTATTAGGCCATATTAGTAAATTATATGGCAATTAGTCACCAGCGCCGGTAGGCACACTCAGACTTCTAAAGAGATCCCAGCAAGAAATTGAAAAATAGCTGGCCAAGGCACATAGCTTGTCATTACCAACGGCAGCCGAGCCAGCATGGTGGTGGGTTGCCAATGTAGGGCCCATAAAAAGGGCTCCAGAGAGGATTCAGGGACCTATAGACTGGCATATTTGACTTTCATTCCTGTTAAGATCGAAGTGTCTGTAACAAGAGTAAGATCAGTGGACACTTGGATAAACTGGGAATGAGTCAGGCTGAGTTCACAGTCAAGGGAAATCGAGCCTGTTACCTGCAGGAGTTCAGTGATGCTGTCAGGACGTGTGTGTAAAGGGGACCCAGATGAGATCATATACAAGTGTTCCAGCAAAGCCTTTAACAATGTTCCATGCCCAAGGTTATAAAAAAAACTAAATTTCTATGGGACTGGAAAAATAGTTTGTTTACAGATAGAAAGGAGCTTAAAGAATGCCTAGAAAACACTGAAGCTTAAGAGACTTTTCAGGATGAAGACAAGGCAACAGCTGGGACCTCCAGGCACCCTAGCAAGGGAGGAAACAGAAGGCTCTTTCAGGCCATCATATGCCTGGAACATCATCCAATGGTGTAGAAGTCTGGGAAGCCCTCACAAAACTGAGTAAGCCAGCAAAAAGATGGCCATTGGCATTGAAGATGAAGTGGTGCATCCAGGAAAGTGTTCTGAACAATACCAACATGAGGCTAAGCCAAGAACAGGCAGCTATAAAAGAGGTCCTGGAGTCATTGTTGACAGTTCTCTGAAATCATCAATGTGAAAAGCATACGAAAAAGCCACACAACATAGGGCATCCCCACACGTGCTGTGAACAAAACAGAAGGGGTCATTTTGTTCCTACAGATGTCTGGCGTGCCCACACCTGAAGGGCTGCATGCAGTTCTGGTCTCCACATCTACAGGAGGATGCAGCAGAGTTAGAGAAGGGCAAGGAGAGCCAACAGAGAGGATGGAGCTTCTGCTTTATAAGCAGATACTCAAAGACCTGTGGTGCTTCAGTTTGGAGAGGAGAAGGCTGAGGGAACATAAGTCAGAGAAGTGAAAAGGAAGGGGGTGGGGGGAGGAATTTCTATTAAAAACTTGCTGTACATGAACCAGGGGAAACTCACCGAAATAAGAACATGTTGCTTCAGAATGGATCAAAGAAAGTACCTATCATTTATCAGAAAGTTCAGATAGCACTATACAAAACAGTTCAATGTGTCCACCGCCAGAGAAAATATTTCCTCTTCCCCTGTCCAAACCAAATTTAATTCCCATTTTCTTCAAAATTCTCCTTTAATTTATTAATAATACACCTCCTTTGCAAACTTTTTAATTTCTTTAATGTTTTCACACACCAAAATTTGAATCTGGTTACCCATTCTCCATATGGTTCACACTTGCACTCTGGAACTCCTGAACATACAAAATATTTGGGCCAAATATGTAAAAGGATTAAGGAAGATTTATAAAAATTAATGGTGGAAAGGTATACAGACGAATCTGAATACAAATATCTTGAGGCAGCCCTTAGCTTCAGTACTGACTAATTACTGATATCCAGAATCTGTGAGGTATTATCTGCCATGTAAAGGATTCTTGTTTCACATTATTGCTAGATGGACCTTTAGGCTCATTCAGTGCAGATTAAGAAAATTAGAATGACTTCTGTATTTTGCTCCTTTTACTCAGCTCACAAAAGAAGTATACTTTGGCCAACATAAGATCTGAAAAGAAAGTATATTTTTGAGAATTTTGAGAAGTGAGGAATGAGCCGGCTACTCCTCTAATATCTGCAATGCCTAACAACTAATCTAGCAACCACATAACTAATGTCTATGTTATTTTGGTATTCCTACATCACTAATTGTCAGGCATTCTTCATCAGGATCATCAGCTTGATGACAATGACACACAGAGGTTAGATCACTTGGATATCTAATTAGCCAACAGAAACAATGCTTCTATGACATTCAGTCTCCACCTAACCTCACAGCAGAATCCAGACAGTTTGTAACCAAATACGAGTTTTGGAAATTAAACATACTGCCAGTCTTACAACAGAACAAGTAGAAAATCACGCAGCAAGCAGCTAAAGTAATAAAAAACTCACATGGAAAAGATTTCTAATGGACGTAAAACAACTTACAAAGGTCAAATTGACATGACTCTCACATTTCAATCAATGCAAACAGAACTCTTAAAATTATCTTCTTTGTTTCTATTTTATTTTCCCTGCAAAAAAGAAATGGAGTGCATTTCAAACTTTGGACATTTTTCTTCCATTCACAGTTCAGTCTTGAATGGAGAAAGAACTTTAGAAATACTCAGTTCTCCATATTACACTGTCTAACACTTAAGTAGACCACTGTGCATGAAAACTCATCTTTTTTTAACTGTTTCTGTTCAAATCGTACTCAATATAATTCTCAAATATATGAAGAAAGCTTAAGATAGCTTCTAAATTGTGTTTGTTCATAAATCTGGGCACGCAGATTTCACGTGAAATGATAAAATGCAGATATTTGCCTCCTGCTAGGTTGTATAGGTTGTAAGGAACTACCCAGAACACAGACTAAACTTTTGGACTAAATAAAGTGAGCCTGACCATTAGCTTAGTCATTTCCCATTTCCCTACAAAGCTAGGTGTGGTCATAACAAAATGATTTCCAATGATAACAGCAAATGTATTGACAGAACTATTCATTGGGGCAGGGGAAGATGCAGGATACGGAAGCCGGATGAATACAAAATTTAAAAAGTATGACTATACTGTAGTGTGGCTGAAATTATCTTAAAAAAAAAAAAGTAGGGAATTATACTCTACGTAAAAAAAAAAATTATTACAGTAAGTGGAAATATGACTTCAAGTTTCAATCTTATCTTTATAGAAGTGCATTAACATTGTAAGATAAAACTATAAGGTATGAAACATCTGTTTTCATTCACAAAGTTTGTTAAGTCTTTACACAGATGGATATTTGAGATTTCAAGATTCACTATAAATAGTGAATAATCAGTTAGAGAAACACACACTAGCTATTTTTATTTTTATTAGCTTAATGCTTTTTTCTATATTTTTGTAATATTTTTCACTGTCATCATTGGCTTGCGCTACATAAACTTCAGATAAAATGTGAGAATTTCAATGACATAGCATTCAACCAACCTGCATGAGTTTATCATCAGAACTTCAGTATTTTAAAAGTAGAAAATGTTTATAGTCTCAGACACAGAAACAGTTAACTTAAATCAAGTGCATTTAAATAAATCAGCAGCTAGAAGGAAGATGATTTAAGGTGAGCATTTCAGGGTTGGCTAGTTTTTATTTTAACATGGAACAGAAGTACACCTACTTTTCAATGTACTGCACTGTCAAGATGTTCCCCACAACACTCCCATAGTTTAAGGCTCTTCTAGAACATACACACACAGAGGAACCTGCTGTATATTTCAACTTTGAAAAATAAAAGATAAGAAAATACCGCATGGGCAAAAAAAAAGCAAAAGTAGTTTTCTATTTCACAGATACTGCAAATCATCCTCCTGGTTAGGATGGGGAAAAGCAGTGCCATTGCTTGAAACAACGCATGTCGCTGGATTACCACGTATCTTTAGTGAGGATAACAGTCTTGGCATACTAAGCAACACAGATCGAAATAACTGCAACAAGTATAATACTAACATTAAGAAATGAGCAAATGATGGATTTATTGCCTGCTGCTATCAGTTTGTAAAGCTTAATAGCTTTCCCAAGCTATTATTTTTCCATAGAACTTTACATCTTTGAAAATGGTTCTCTACTTCCATAAGTAACATAGTTACCAGGATTACAGTGAGAGTAGCAGAGAACAAACACTCAAAAGTTGGCTTTGATTTTAACTGCAAGCCTTGTCAGAAATGTAAGCATTTTACAAGTTTAAGAGTTGAGGTTATATTTTGTTTCACAGAATGAATTATTGCTGAGATTAGATGCTGCGTTAGAGAATGAATTATTACTGCCGAAAACATTCCAGGTATTAATGTTTTCTACACTTGCTTACACCATACAACGATACAAAGATGAAAAACCTAAAGTGAAATAATTTTAATTCTGCAAAACTGGAATTCATCTAGGCAAACTGATTGTTAATTAACACAGACTTTCTTTGCACGTTCAGAAGACTATAAAAACAAAGACACACCACCAAAGTGATTCAAAAGCAAATTACAAACAATAAAAAATCCCAAAACATTGTCAGGTAATTTTCCAATGCATCCATATTCAAATTTTGCAGTATTTGTATGAAGTGAAATGTATCTTAAGTGACTACCCAAGGAACCAATTCAAACACAAACATACACACATATACACAGATATACATGCTTAAAGTAGCAACGTTTTTGGGGTGAGTTCTGACCTTCAGATGTATCAGAGCACTCTGACTGATTAGTTGTGACTGATAGAAGTAAAATAATCACGCATATGATCTTCATTCGTGCAAGTGTTCAAGCAGCTGCATCTCTATTACTGATACGCTAACAGCATTCCATGTATTTCTAAAAGACGGCACATACATCCAATGATGTTTGATGACTTTTATTAAGCTCTTCAAGCAAGAAGTGTTCTCACTTAAGTATTTACGAAGATTGTTTTCAATTCTAATGATACTAAAGTGAGCATTAAATGTGGTTCTCGTTCCTTAATCCGTGACTTAATCGAGGAACATAAACTTTAACCTATACGTGTAAGCAGCTCTTTTTAACTTTTATACTGCATACGATTGCAGCTCTCTTTTTTCAATGTTATTACTAGCTGCCGTCTTCACTTTACAAACTGCAGTTGAGCTTGAGGGTTAAAATGTATGAACTAAATTTCTGAGAGCTTTGAACAGAAACAGGCCAAACCAAGAGAACAAGCCAAAGACGTACATGCAAGAATCTCGGTGCTTTACTGTTTTTTTGGGGGGGGGGCAAAATTAATAGCAATGTAACTATCCAAAAAAAAAAAAAACCAAACCCAAAAATAAAAAATCCTAATCGATCTTCGAGTCTAGACTGGGTATGCTGCCCTTCCTCCCAGGTTAGGAAGTTGTTCTCCTCATATTGCTGCTGGTGAACCACCTGTGGAAGCAGCGAGTAGGCATGGCTATCGGTCCCAGAGCTCCCTGATGTAGTCGTCAAAGCCACTTATTCACATCTGCAGACGACAAAAATGCTTTTGCACTAATGGGAGAGATGTGCAAAAATTATGCTGTTTTTTTGTTCGGGTATTTTTGTTGTTGTTTTGTTTTTTACTGAAAAATTAAATAAGGACAAGACATTTTGTTCTTAATTTACATGAACAGTTATTAAGAGAGTTGTAAAAAGAGACTGTGTAAGGCTATGCTAGTTCATTAATTAAGTGCACAGAAACACCCCTAGTCAAAAGGTGAATCCATCTATAGAATTGCTATTAGGGAGAGGAATTGCTGGAAACACAAATTGTTCTTTTAAATTAAGTAAGAAAACCACCTATTGATTCAAATGTTATTTCTCATTTGAATAAAGAGCAGCATTGTTACAATTAATTATTACAATGAAGTGGCCCTGTCTATTCTATTAGTTACTTAATGCCGTTAGAATGAAGAGTTAAATACATGTTCTAAGCTACTTACAAAACTTCGAAAGAAAAATGAAAAAGTAGTGACATTTCTTGACATCATAAGGTGTTTTTTTCATTTTATATACTTCATTTTCTGCAACACTCCATGTCCTGAGAAGCAACACATTTAATTCCAGTATACTTTATATGCCAATAGTTACCAAAAACAAGTATCATTTATTGATCACTTCTACAACAAACACAACTATACTTGCAGTTTCTACTAACAGCAATGTAAGACAGCACAAACTTTTGTAACAAGGCATGACTGCTCTCGCTTCCTTTGCAAAAGGGTAAAGAAACTGGTAAGATACAAGACCCTCTGCTTAACAGAATGAAAATAACTTCTGTATGTTGAGTGCACACGCACATTTGTGCACACGCATTACACATAACTATGACAAAGGTCGTTTCTGAAATCCTAAGAAACAGTCCCAAAAACCTACATACTTTTTTCTTGAGGTGGCTGGAAGGGCAGACTCCATTCCCTGAGTAGCCAGGAGTAATGTTGTCTTTGGTTCACAGCAGTTCGTTTCACTCACATCTTCAGTGAAAAATAAATGCTAGGGGCTTTCATGCAAATGGGTCTTAATCAATCAACAAACAGAAAATTGCCCAAGATCTGCCAGTAGTTTAGTGTTACTCTGATATACTATCTGGTGGCATCTCAATCAAAACATGAATGCTAATTGCTAAGATATCAGTCAACTGAAACAAGTACCATAAATATTCACTCCAGTTCAAAACTTCAATTTGATGAAATATTTGTATTACTAATATTTAGGCGTTCAAGATTTACCGCTGCAAATGTTCCTGACGAGTACCGCAAAAAACTCAATTTTGTATTTTCTGTGTGTATAAAACTCCAACTGAAATCTACAGCTTGAAATGTAGCTCTGAAAACATAATTGGAAATACATTATTAAGCTAGCTAATTCAAAATTGACTTTGAGATGAGAAATTAGTACTGGTAATTTCAAAATATGGATTGAGAACTACAAATATTTGCAAATCCTCAATGTGTTAATAATTATTCACTGAAATTTGAGTAATTGTGAATGATGAATATGTTGAAAAATTTTGTAGTCTGTTCATAAACAAAGACCTCCAAAAGCTAAGTACAGCATTTTAAGCAGATGTATACAATTTAACAGTGCCAAAAATAGTAACCTTTTAACTAACCACTTACTAAACAGCTATTTTTCCTGAACATCAAGCATTCCCATTAATTCAGCCTTTATTAACTGCATTTTTGAAGTGAATACAGAATTTATTGTGGTCTTATTTTGTCTAACTTTGTTTGCAATACATCTGAAACCGTCTTAGTGAAACTAAATGAGTAACTTCAATTCATGCCAATATGGAAAGATGATAGAATTTGGCTCCCTATGTTAAAACCTGTCATACAATACCTTCAAAAATTAAGAACTATTATGATGATTAATTTGCTGTACTGATTTATAACAAAAAATATGTAGACATGATGCACCAGTATCACTTAGGTACTGTATCATCAATAAACATATGACATCTTTATTAAAAAAAAAAGATTGAGAATTATGAAGCTATTCAGCTGTCTGTGCTGTTTTGTCTATAGCCTTTCAGCATTATTTAAAACAGACTAACTAATACACATTCCTGATATATAATTAAAACATTTATTTTTGCTAAAGGACGTTATTTCATTAAACAAAGGCTATTATTTCATTGAAGAAGTTTTCACATTGGTAGCAATTGCAATTATTCTACCAAATTACATATCCAAAAAGAGACAAGGCATTTTTCAGAAGTAATGTAAGTTTAAGTATCAGAGAAACTTTGGAAGGAAAATGCTTCAAATAAAATCTTGGTTTTGGCATCTTCAGAAATTCCTTATTTATTAAGCAGATTTATCTTTTCCATCAGCATCTATTACACCTCTAAGCGATGTCTTTCAGCTTCAAGGAAACTGAAGCTAGTTAAATTTCTGTGTCAAAACTCTTGTCCCTACTGAGATTATTATTAGCATAAAAAGGTAAGAATCAGGGTAAAACTGTTCTCATATATTTGCAACAGATACTAATGAACCACTTCATTTAATAGAAATAAAATGCTTAGATAATTTTTCAAATAGAATTTTGCAATTAAAATTGAATGAATCCTTTAAAATATTTTTTTAAAATATAAAAATATAAAAAAGTTTTTTGTGTCATTGATATATCTTTGGAAAACATACTCTTCTTGGCTTCACAAGATTTAACTTCCTAAAAAGTTTCTTACCACTTAATGATTACAGTTCAGAGAACTTTATTAAATAAAGATTCACATGAGAAAATTTTGTATTTCAGTATCTAGAAGACATGTAGTTTCTTACCAGTGCTTGAAACCACACTAAAACCATTTTTGTACAGACTTCCAGGGCTCCTTAGCACATCTCTAGAGATCACACAATTCTGAGAACTTTCACCTGGTCTCGAGCTCTGAGTGCCTGAAGGAATCCAGGCATGAATCAATAGTGAAAAAAGCCTAGATTTATTGTGACCTCATCTAGATGTTACTTTTCCTATACAAATAAATGTAAGATCCTCGAATCTGATGATCATCACAAAAGCCTGCGATAATTATCTGTTCACTTCAAATCAATGGTATTCCTATACAGGAGGAAACTGGAGAAAGTCTAAGAGAAAGCTGGAGCTTAACTAGGCCCAAACGCCTACAGATCTGCTTATCTGAACAAACTACACATGCACATCATTCTAGCTCTAGAAATAGCCCCCCAGAATCAGCTGTCTGTTCAATGCAAATGTCAATTTTTTAAGGAAGTGCCCTCTACTAAAACATGCGTTTGGTTAGAAGAAAACAGAAGAGAATATATAGAGTCCATATTTCTGCTAGAATATTTTCCTATTTTCTCATCAATTCTTTCTTAAAGTCTTCTCCAATGCGGACATGTCATCTTTCAAAACCCTTGGGTTACATGTGGAACTATCAAGATTAGGGGGAACTGGATTTCCACATGCAACTTAACATCATTTCATAAATCTGTAATACACAATCCCCCAGGCTGTCCTTGCCGATCTTGTGCTATCCTCCTGTAAAGAAACACAAGATAAACCTCTGAAAATGAAAAGCAACCAAGCAAGTAGATTTCACAGCTGTCCTGTGTTGCTCATTAAGCTAAAACTTGGAATGCTCCTATCTTACAGGTTAAGTAATCTAAAATATTAAAAACGAGGGAAAAAATTACATTGAAAACCAGATTGCCTTTGCTGTCTGTAAACTTTCGCTTCCAGCAATTCATGACCATACTTGCTAAAATTATGCGTGTGTAGCATGTGTATTACCATAGCATCATCTCTCTGCTTCTTCGGTTCCTCTTGCAGGGCTGATTCAGAATCTGCTAAAAAATCAGGGTTTCTTTTTACCCTGTTCCCAAAGTGCTTCCTTTTCTAGGCCTAATTAGAGGTGATATTCAATGTAATTAGTTGAATTTAGAAATTGTCTATGAAAAATGCAGCTTGTTATTGGCTTATATCATGGGGGGGGGGGGGAATTGGGGGGTTTAAATTTAACAAAACAATATCCAGTTT
>Ga0181612_170359_pt1 | contig 12552 bp, 13 predicted proteins | sample HoacroProtozoa21_FD_119630 | JGI IMG/M metagenome (GOLD analysis project Ga0181612, IMG submission 119630) | Hoatzin crop microbial communities from Cojedes, Venezuel. Combined Assembly of Gp0051906, Gp0051904, Gp0051908 | reverse complement strand
CGAAGCACCCCTGTAGAGGTACCTCTGAAAGCTGATAGCATCTGTGCTGTGCCTGCCCTCTGGACAAATTGAGGGCTGTAGTCTCCATAGTTAACAGTGTGGCATCTCCCCCCAGGGTAAATTCACACCAAACGCAAAGTGAAAACCAGCAAGTAGTGTTTGTGCTTCATATGAATGACAAAACCATTTCTAACAGCCTGACTTTGCACTGCCTTCGTGTTTTCCAAGCATGCATCCCAGAGGATTTCTCCCTTGATAGGGCCTTCCACATACTTTTGAGTGAGGCTCAGCTCAAAGAGGGCCATGGAGCATCAGAGAGCTGGAAAAGCTCCCAGTCCCTGGCATGAATAGCATGGTCTTCAGTGAACTAGAGCAGGCTGCTCTGAGGAAGACCACGCTTGTCTTCTTCATGCCTGGAACAGTCCGGCACTACATAAACCAGACAAATTCAGTTTGTTCAATCTTGAGGAGATTAATTTCAGCCCAGGTCAAGTTTTCAGAGCCAAAAAACCTAGCACAGTTTTACACCTCCTGCCTGTAGCGGAGGAGCTCAGATTTCAGCTGGTATCTCTCTTTTTGTCTGGGTTCCCCACCGGGATAGCCAGCCCTCCAGCCTGCAGCTAGCCTGCAAGCCAGTGCCTAGGCAGCGTGCACCACTAAGGAGACTGGCTTGCCATGGGGAGCCCCATGATAGCCTAAGTCATGGTCACAGTGCATTTATGAAGGCTACACAAATTCTCAGTCACAGATACCCAGCAAAATATCCAGACACAGGAACTAGAAAAAGAAAGGACCATACAGCCCCCTTCCATCACCAGTTATCACAGAAAAGCTGGTAAATCCAGGGGATTCAAAGCATGTCTGTTTTGCATATCTCCAGGCTGCAGAGCTTGACACCCAGAGCACAGAAAATCCTGTAGCAAAATACCGAAAGCCATAAATACGAAGTGTCACAGAAAGAGACCAGCAGTTCCTCTCCCATGTGCCCTCCCCTTTTGCAATGGGAACACTCATGCAAACAATGGGAACTGTCTTGATCGGTCTTTTTTTTATTTTTTGAGAAACGCACACACCAGGACATCAAGAGAAGAAAAAGGGCAGGCAAGAACCTGCAGAAGATCAAAAGCTCCACTATTTTTTCAGTCCTCTCCAAGGAACAGCTTTGGGATCCTACAGCGAGAGCCATTGTTGCCCGGAGTGCTCAGAGGTGCATCACCAGCACCATGTTTCGATGTAAGATGGGACCAGATGAGTGGACTCCACACCACCATCGCTTTCACTTAACCATGTATCAGGGGGCCTTCAGAGTGTTATCAAGCCTGGTGCTTCTTACCTGCTTGCTGAGCCAAGCATCATAGTCCCACCTGACAAAATACAGTGCAGAGCTTATGAATCTATGGTCTAACAAAGCCAGAACTTCAGTTAGATAAACTAATGATGCCCCATTCATATACACTAATGCTTTGCTGATTTGCATGTGCTGAGGATCTCCTCAGACAGTAGCTCTGGAGCCTTTCTGGAGAGGAGTCTCTTATAAGACAAGAGGGTTGCGACACAATCACATGGAAACAGGAGCCCCCATTTTACCCTTCATCTGATAGTGCAGCTGGGCACCCAGCTGGAAAATTAATTCCATCCCAGCTAGATCCAATACAGTCTGAAAGTTGAGCGAGCAGCTTGGAAGCTGGCATCCACAGTGGTGGTGATGGGAGGAGAAAGCAGGACCCACGCCGCAGCTCCCAGCTGGCTCAGCTCTATGGTGGCTGAGCACAGAAGAAGAGCGGAGGTCTGACTCCGACCTGCTGTCTTTCCTAGACTCAGCAGCACAGCCATGAGAGGCTGATGGAGGCTGGACCCTGTGACAGAGCAGGGAAAAGATGCTTTGGCCAAAACACTAATTGCTCTGTTCTGTGCAAAGAACAGGAGAGGGGAGACATTTCACCACCCTGGAAAGCCAGACGAGATGGACTCACAATCTCCAGGAAGTCAGAGGAGATGGACTAGCAGCCTGAGGGTTATGAATCTAGGAAGAGACAAAATGCAGAGAAAACCTTCGCTTGATCCAAGCCACATTCCCAGCGAAGCGTGAATAACAGCCCTTCAGGCCTGGCTGGCTGCGATCCTCTTCTTCCATTACGGGGAGCCTTCTGGGAGCCATTGCTGAGGCACAACTCTCATTTATTCCTCTGTTTACAGGGACTGGTCATTATTTACTGAAGATTCTCAATGCCTCAACAGCATTTGAAACAAGTAGGAAGTACTGCATTTGTAAAGAGATAGTCAGAGATGACAGAGAAGAAAAAGCCCCCAGTAATTGCGCTTATCTATCACGCTGGCTTCTCTGCTTTGCTCACACCAGGCTCTAATGTTAATGCAGGCTGTGGGCACTCCCTGGCTGAGTGAGGATGGGCAGTGTGCTTCTGCCTTCCCTTGATTCATGCTTTGCAGCAACACATTATTTCTTTCAAAGACAAGCAAGATGGAAGCAGAGGCCAATTAATTCTGAGGATGGACTTTGTGATGGGACGGGGTGGAAGTGAGAGGACCAGGGGCAGGATGGAGCACCAGACTCACTGCACAAACACCTGTGGGAATGTGCACATGCGTGTACACACTCGCTTTCTTCCAAAACTTGTGCTATTGTCTGCCGTAGTCCAGGCTCCGAGACTCTCCATAAATCAAACCTGTTGCAAAACCCCATGCAGTGCTGAGAGTTTTTCAATCAAATTTGATGAACATTGGAGCTATTACTTCAGGAGGGAGGTGGCTGTAGTACTTCATACAAACCACTTCTTTGTGGCAATGCTAATGAGTCATGAAGCTTATACCGTTAATGATGCTGTTGCAAAACGCTCCCAGAAGGATGCAATTAAGAAAGGCTGGTGATAATGGGCTTTAAAGAGATTTTTTATCAGCTCTCTGTTGGGTGGTAAAAAGCTGCTCAAGCAGGCATGTACCTGGGTACAGCTGCAAGGATCCCACATGTTGTCTTCTTCCACATCACCTCTTGCCCCATTCTTCTCTGGTCTGTGGTTTCCATGGTTGCCATCGTTAGTGCTTTCTGTACAGTAACTCTCCTGCCATGCAGACGGAAGGCTTGCCTTTTCCATCACTGGAGTCCTTGACTGTCAGACAGGCACTTTCAGAGACACTAGCTGTTTCCACTGACTCAGGACATGAGATGTTCTTGTCCTTGTTCCCCTTCTCACCAGTTCTTCTGCTGTTTCCTCACCTCGCAGCATTCTGGTAACACATTGCTGTTATTAAGGTAGCTGTGCGATTCATCCCAGCTGAATCCTGACCCTACTGAGCTCGTGGCTGCTTACACTCAAGGCAGTGCCTGCTGAGAAGAGCCTACCATCCCAAAGACACAAGACCAGACAGCAGGAAATGAAATGGAAGTCATAAAGAGGGAGTAACTAAACCGAAGCCACTCAGACAACCAGTAGCAGACTCAAATCTCTAAGGCATATTTATCCACCTTGGTGGTAGTTATTTCGGGCTCACTTCATACTCCCAGGAAACTTCACGGCTTACTTCAGCTGTGTTATTCCAGAAGTCTGCCGTAAGGTAAGACGAAGTATTCTGGAGTCCGCTAATTGTCTCTGCAGACCATATCGGGCACTTCAAGGTCTGAATTAGATGGAGACATCTATTCATGGTGAGAAGGATCCCATCCCTGATTTATCAGGGCAAAGCCTTAATTCCTCGGTCGGTACAAACTGGGGAAAATAGCATCTTCCATAAGAACAATACATTCATTGAACTGCAGTAACTACCTGTTGCCTTGTGTTCATCTTCCAGTGCCTTTGTTTATCAGATAGAGTCTTAAGCTGAGCAGGTATTTCCCTGCAGGAAATTTCCCTGGAAACATTCAAGGTCAGGCTGGACTGTGCTCTGAGCAACATCATCTACTGGTAGATGTCCTGCTCATTGCAGAAGGGTTGGACTAGATGGCCTCTAAAGGTCCCTTCCAATCCAAACTACACTACGATTCTAGAATTCCTAATACCAGTGCAATGGTCTATTCAATGCTGCTGTTTCAGACTGTATATCACAAAGACACACACTGAACAAAACATCTGAATCTTTTAACATCAGAATAGCCCATGGCTGAACACATGACCCAAGACTAAAGTAGCATAGGATCAGGGAAAACATAAATTATTATATCCATCGCACTATCCCTGCAGCTAGTGATGAGGAAGCCATCTATGTTCGTCTTCCATTTGCCTTCACCTACGGCAAATAACTTTTTCTTCATTTCTAATACAAACTACAGCTTTCCAAAATGTTTTCTTTAAAGCAGCTATTAAGAATGAGGGGTTAAAGTTGCCACTTTATGTCTCTAACATGGTGCAGTATAACCAGCAGCTAAATTACAGCTGGCCAGACAAAAGGGCAACGAGTCTCCGCTAGCCTTGCAAAAAATTACTCAGGAGCACTAATGCATCTTCTTGAGCAATGTTTCCTCAAGTGAAATTCTGCTTGCTGAGGTGCTCCTTAATCAAAGAAGTAGCTATTGCCTGTGACATGACCAAGAATTTGACGGTTTCCCTCATCATCAGCAGGGGAAGGAGAAAAGCTTTACCAGAGCGGCTAAAAAAAAGGGTATAAATCCAAAGATCAAAGGCCTGTGAGAATAGCCCTAGCAGAGACAACATCTTCCTCTGAAGAAATGGCTGAGGAAAGGTGATCAGAAGAGGAGATATCCATGTAGAACACTGTCCAGCAATTCCTTTTCAGGGAGTTCCCAGGCAGATCATTCTTAGCACGATACAGAAGTCTTCCACCTCACGAGCCTGAGATTACAGTTCAGCGTTGATAAGAGCAGAGCAACTCTTGAAGTGGTCACGGGTTGTCAGTGGGATGAACAGGCCACAGATGCCCATTCTCCTTCCATTCCCATGGGAAGTTCATCTGGAGAAAGAGCCTGGTGGATGCTGCACAGCACTCAGGTAACATGGTGATAAATGATATGAGGCAGGAGTCATGCAGTGACAGTGTGTATGTGCGACATATCTACAAACACATAAGGGACCTCTTCTCTAGGTCTGCTACAATAGCAGTTGTAAGAAGAATTTAGAGACACACATGATAATAAGTTACAGTGGATCCAACACATGCATTTTATGGTCTGGATTTCCAAAAAAATCTGTCCTTTGGTATCAGCACTAGCAATCAGGATGAACTCAGATTTTACCAGCTCTTTCTTCAGCATTCAGTGTATTCCTCGCCAGACCTCCTATAGGCATGCAGACACTGGGGACGTGAGTGCCTGACTTCCACGCTATTTCAGAACCAGTGACCTACATACGAGCTGCGAGCAGTGGATGCCAGTCAGCGCTAACGGGAGAGACACGCCTCGGCTCGGTTGTAGAGGCGCTCACACATCAAGGATTTCTGCCCGGGTCGTCAACCCTCGTTGGCAGAGCTTGCTGACGCCTTGGTTTCATGACACGGAGGAGTGCGTTGGTGTGCGCCAGTGATGAAGCTGAGATCTGGCAAGATGCTATGGGTGGGGTGGGGGTCTGTCCCACACCCGCCACCGCCAAGGCTGCAAGTATTTCAGATGCTGGAGAAAAGCCTGTGTTAAAGAGGATGCAATCACGTACAGCTTGCTGACAACACGGTTAAGCAAATGGTGCCATTAGCAGATGAGTGGATTTTATTGGGAGCTCCATATAAACCCTCCCCAGTCAACACTCCCTGCTTTAGCACCCCATGGCCTGCTGCCCTTTACTGCTGCTGAGCTGCTTCCATAGGTCCTGGCAAGGGAGTGGAGCGGGATGTGCTCAAATCCTGCCTCTCCCACAGCAAAGTACTATGTGCTTGCAAACAATCTCTCCCAAACCCATCCTTCTTGAAACAGCCCACTGACAAGGACAAAGTCCCTCAGACTCCACTTTGGAAGGTATTTGATCTTTGGAAATGCTGCTGACAGCACGATCTCCCTCCTGGGGTCTTTGTGGCCAGCCCCAAACCCCACTGTGCCCTCCGTAAGGCAGGGACCCTCCTTGCCTTCCCCCACCTCCAAGCTACACAGATGCAACCACAGCAGAAGGAGAAAAGCAGTGTTATGACCAGAACCATGCTGGATAGTAAGGGACGCACATAAATCTCTGCTATGCTGAGCCAGGGGTAGATCCACGTCCCTCCAGCTCCATCAGACGAGCTCCTGACACTTGGCTAAGTAGGGGTTCCCTGTCTCTTTGCAGGGGGATCCTTCAGCCTGTTCATAGCTCACAGAAACACAAGGTACATTGCCTACAAAATCACACAGCTTCAGACAGATCTATATCGAAAATATGGGGAAAAGAGAGGGACTGTGATAAATATAACTTAGCAAAAGGTGATGTTTCATAGTAGGTTTCAACCATACATGACAGGGGGGGACCTGATGGAGATCAGGCTGCAATAGAAACATCATCTTTTGAACAAGATACTTTATCCGCTAAATCAGTTCCCTCTCTTGTCAAATTAAATCCATAGCCCATTTAATCAGGAAAGTCAAAGCCAGATCCAGTGTCTCGGGGGAAGTTTTATTGGAAGCAGGTTCTGTCTCTGTGAGAAGGAAGGTAATATGTATTAGAGACTGCATACTAATGCTAAAGGATTTGTCAGGAGGGAAAAAAAAATGGAAGGAGGGAAGAGTTCAGTTTCCCTGCAGAAAATTATCTAGATAAGGGAAATACGAACTGACCCAGTTTTCAAATTTCTTTTTTGAGCAAAGAGAAGACAACCTCATTACCAATGTTTCTGACTTAACATATGAGCTTTGAAAGGCACACCAAAATTACAACGAACTTAAAACAGGAGGGAAACAGGCTAGGATGAGGGGTAATATCCTGTGGTATCTAGCTTGAGAGGAGGTTTTGGAAATTTGGGTTAATCCCTGAGAGAGGATGTCTTCTTGCCTTGATCCTTCCCAGCAGCACATGCTGGAAGGGCACTGGTGGGGAAACAGGAAAGGAACCCAGGTCCCGCTTCTGGAATATGCTTTGAGCTCTTTTGTATGGATGAATCCTTTCACATGGAGAATAAATCCTAATATAATAAAAGACAAATAATGCTAATGCAAAGGCATGGCAGAGGGGGAAAACAAATAGGACAATAAACCAGGACCAAAAATAACCCTGACCCACCAGAAGGAAATACACGGCGAAAAATGCTTTGCTGCCTAAAAATCGAACCAGCCTCTGGGAAGGAGCTGAATTTAAAGCAACCATTTTGGAGATAAAGATGATGCTAAAATTACTGTTGAACATTATCCAAAAAGGCAGATAATGCCGAGATTACATCTTGAACGTTTTATCGCCTTAAGCCAAAGGAGAAAGAGAAGGGGGAGTGCAGGCTCACAGGGAGAGAGAGTTGGTTTACTAGGACTGTCATGAGCCACATTGACTTGGACTCCAATCTCCGGTATGTTTAATATGTAGATTGACTAGGGCTTTCTCAGTAATTTAAGAAAACAGCATCTGGAAAAAAGTCTTAAGTAATTTAAACTCGCTGCAAGCAAAGGCAGCAGAAGGTCAGGTTCTTAAACATAGGCAAAAAAGTGATGACATGGTATCTGGAAAAAGGCCAGATTTGTGCAGTGGAAGAGGATTTCCTGCTTGCATTTCCATCCACTGTAACTCGCTGCTCTCCTTGAAATGACATCTGCACGCATGCGTGGAGATGCACATGTCTACAGCCGCGGCAGGCACCCTACCAGTGTTCTGAGCCTCCAAGGTTTTCTTCTCCTCCCCAGAAGCAGCTGCCTGATTCAGGAGGTACCCCAGACTATCAGCAGCATCTAGCAGAGAGGAAGGATCCCATCTAGCATGACAGAAGCAGCAAGGTAATGATTCAAAGAGATGGATTCTCCTTGCTGTCACTCCCAGGAGAAAATCAAAATCTCGCCTTCATCCTCTCTTTGGCTTGTCTGCTTAGAGTCCGACTCAGCCATCATCTAAGCGAATGCTTAACTTCCACTGATTTCAGGAGGATTACACACACAGCCTGAATTTAAGTGTGCTTTTAAGTGCTTTGCTGAACCAGGGCCTGAAAAATGTGTTTTGCAGTGGGAGAGGACTCTCTCAGTGTTTTTTCAGCATAGCAGGCCCCAAAGGAAGACAGAAACTATTTGGGAATAAAAATTTTGAGGCTTTTCCCCTGCTTGTTGTCGAACTGTGGTGCGAGACTTCTGCCCCTCCGTGTACTGACAGCTGGCAGCTGATGGGCCGAGCAAACCGGGCTTTGTGGGGGTCTGTCACAGGGACACGCGATCGCAAAGGTGACGATGAAACCATGCAATTAGGAACCAGACTAAATAAATGGAGATCGTGCAGTCAGGAGCAACTCCAGCTGCAGGTCCAGATACACATCCAAACCCACTCCTGGGTGAGCTTGGAGCTGTGTCTGGATGAGCTCTGCACCTTCTCTGAGGAGGAAAGAAGGAAATACAGCAGCTCTGGCACCGATACAGGTAGCTGGGAAACCAAAGCTGTAGAAGGCCAGGTTTAGTGAAGGCCTCACAGAAAATCAGCCTCATGTCATCCCATCAAGAAACCAAATCACGAGCCAGAGATCAGCATCATCTTTTGAGGTACTTGGAACAGCAACATATTCACGGTGCAGGAACAGGCAGAGAGTCCAAAACCCTCAGCTGAGCATCCTCAGAGACTAATTTGCTCAAATCTGGAGTTGTTTTCCAAGGTGCAACAAAAGACACTTTCCAAACCTCCAAATTAACTCAGCACGAGACACTGGAATCCTTCAGGTTTGGTTTTAAATACTGAAAACCAGAAGGTCATTATGGTGACCAGACCCATGTTAAGCTTTACTCCACAGAAGCTGAGCTGCTTTTCCTGAACTTTTCCACCAGCTTTCAAGCTGAAGGAAAAACTGAGCCTAGGACATTTCAATCCAAAGATTAAATACTTGGCAAAATGATAAACAATTGAGATCAGAGTCATGGGGGCTACTGCAAAGGGGGGGGCGGTGCTACCACTACGCACCCTACATAATCTCTTCTTCTATAGATTTCTTTGTGATCAGTCGTTGGCGCTAAGTAACCACTTTTTAGTATTAAAAACATAATTTGTTCCAAACACAGCGGCTACGGGAATGCCACATCCTATTCTTTACAATCCCATGATGTACTGACAGCAAGCCAAACCCTGTTCTCAATTACCAGAGACTAAATTCATGGTAACTCAGTACATAGCCCTCTGTGAAGGGAGTCAGCAAACGCTCAGAGCTTTTGGAAATCACATTGCAAGGATTTGCATATGCAATGATAACCAAAAAAGCTGTCAATCAGAGCACAGGGGCTGTATATAGCAGGTATTTTCAATCAGCTTGGCATTGGTGAACCCATCAGGTATCACTGCCTGCGCTTGTGATGGCAGAGATTTGGCAAACCGAGCTTGTCAGACAGCACTCCTTTTCTTTTACGCTCCCACCCACATGCAAAGACACCATTTTACAGCAGCATAAACCCAGGAGCAGGAATCAGAGGTCCCAGGGTTGTCCCTGCCACCATCCCGCTGCCCGGGCTAGGGCAAGTCCCTTTCTCTTCGCATCTGCAAGCGCTGAGACTTTGACTGCTCCAGCTGGGCGACACACTGCTGAGCCCCAGCATCAAAAGCCAGCCCGGCTGCGCTTGAAAGACAAAGTCCTTGAGAAAACACCCCCTTCCCACCCCCAGCAACCAGCACGCCCAAGCCCCCGTACAGCAGCAGCACTTGCCCTGCCAGAGACTTCAAATGGAGACATCATCTCCCTTGCGTGACTCCCCCTTTCATGCGCCCGGATGCAGGCAGAACCCCTCCCCAGCATGACAGTTTCTGGGTGAGGACGTGCTGGGGGTTTCGCGGCCGCCACAGAGCTTTCATTGTGGAGGGAATACAATGGAGTCACCACAGAGCACATGGCCAAGGCAAGGGCTTGGGGAGAGCAGCCGCTTTGATCTGCCGGCGGAGGAGCTGACTGTGGGGTCGGTTAACCCTTGGGGCTCAGCCCAGCGCTAGCTCCTTCCCTTGGTCCCCCTGCAAAAGGGGCCTTCAACTGATTGATCCCATCTAATGCAGGAGATCCTGAGGGGGGCTGGGAACCAGGTGTCAGGATGCTTGGGGTCCCCTTCAATCAGTGGGGAGATACGTATTCTCCTCACCAGGTATTTTACAAGCTGCAGCATTTCTCTGCTGCTTTCCCACCCCTCTCCTGAAACCTTCAAACATTAAACTTGAGAAAACCCCATTTCCTGGTCTCCCCTTCTTTATCTTTACTCCAATGCCCAGAGGCAGGCTGCTCTCGAGCTCCAGGCATCGCACCCTTCACCTACACATTACCCAAAGCCTTCTGTCCTGCTGCTCCAGCACTGATCCCTTTTATACCATCCCGCAGGCCATGGACTTCCCATTGGACCTTTCCAACTTCATGCAAAACATATCATGATGTAAATAAGCCCTTGTTAGCTCCGCGGAGAAGAAACATGGTCCTGGGGAGGAGGAACACAAGCAGTTCTAGATGATCGTTTCGATGCTGCAATTTTTTCTTGTTGAGTGGAGAAGGCTGAGCAAGGGGTGATTCCTAGGAGGGAGACAAAGCATGGTAGGATCTCATCACACACATCCTCTCCCGATGTCAGTATCCTCCTTCACAGGGTGCTTGCAGAGCACACGCCGTTAGTCAAATCCATGTTTAGTTTCTGGGGAAGGGAAATTGCACCTAGGCTGTGGCTCATCCGCCACTGACTCCAAGATGTATGAAAGCACGAAGTGCCTGTGAGGAGCTGGCAGACAGCTCCTTTGGGATTACAGAAGCAGACTCCAAAGCAAAGCCCTTTCCAAGGCTTGACATGCAAAAATGCAGTTTAGGGGCCTGATGTTCAAAGATCTTTATTCTCCAGGCTCCTGGCCAGCAATGAGAGGAACTGCACATGGGTGGCAGGGCTGAGTGTCAGGCCCTGAAGCCCAATGTCTGAGAAGATGCATCTCATTCAGAGCATCTTTATCCCAAGACTGTGCCAGACTACACTTCTTACTGTGGGTTAATTCCAGACTTCACCCAACATAGCCAGAAGATCATCACCACCGTCCAAGTTGGCAGAGCCTTTGCTACTACATCTGCAGAGAAGCAGAGCAGATAGGAGTGCCTTGCAAGTCAGTTTTTAAGACAAAGCAGGATCAGCCATGGCTCGCTTTATTGCTCTTGTTTTACAAGCATCTGTTGTTTTGGAAACATCTGAAATGAGCACAATTCGACACAAGGCACGCCACGCAAAGCATCCTCTGTCAAAGGCGGAAATATCAGACACGTGTCTGAAAAAGACTTGAAAGCTTTTTGTTGTTGTGTGCTGGTGGTAATTTAGTTTAAAAAAAAAATTAAAGGAAGAGACTCCTTTTCTCAAGAATTCACCCAGATGTTTGTGGTTTGGGATTTATTTTTTTTTTTTAGTGCCTGGTTAGTCTCATGTATATTGAAACCTGCTCTGCTCACGCAGAACAAGGGGGCTCTGACAACGTTCAAAGGGATCTGGAGAGCAGCAGTTTATACAAAGCTTTGCTTTGCTTTCCTGCAAGAGAGGGGGAGGGAGGGAATGGTGGGTAAGAGCTGTAAGGGCAGCTGTTCACTGCAGCAGTTTAGTCTATGGAAACAAAACACAGTGAAATAGAGCTTTAAAGCAAGAAGTCCCAGAGACATCCTCGGGTATTTCTGCAACATAACGTTCCCAAAGTCTTCAACAGCTTTCTGGGTGCAGGTAGAAAGTGCAGCCCATGTCCCAACATGGAAAAGTAAAGACCTTCTCCATCTGTCCCTGAAACATTAATGGACTCCTGCCTTGCATCAGGGCATGGTGTGGCTGTCCCAGGTGTCACCTCTCTTCTGTAAACACTTCTCACACAGTTATGTGTAAGGTGGAGAAGGTAAAGGCTTAGGACAACAGGGAGAAGCTGAGGAAGCCCACTATGCACCAGGATGAAATACAGTGCGTTTAGGAAAAGCCGTGGGGCAGCAGCAGAGGTAGGAGCCTGGTAAGATGCAGATTTCCAGACTACTTGAATTTCCCTTCCAAAATTCATATCACCACACCCAGAAATGCATCATCTGTCTGACAGATCAAACTGACACAGAAACCTGGGTCTGCTGCCTCCTCGCAGGGACGCCAGAAGGACCTGGTCGCTACTCGAGTGCCAAAAGTTATTATTTCCCGGCACAGCGCTGCGAGGTTGCGCACAGCCGCCCAGCAGCCTGTGACGCTCCAGTTAGAGCTAGTCACTGTTTTCTACCCTGAAATACAGTTTGACCTGAAGGAGCATTTATTTGCAACATTTTCCACCAAGCTGGGAACTGTTAAATGGCAGGTCTGAGCTGAGCAGAAGCAGACACTATGCAGTCGCAAGACAGAAAACCAGCTAATTACTGCCACATTATACAACTTGCAGACACTGGTGCTGAGGGACCTTAGCTATCAAGTGTGCCAGCGAATCAAGTCCTCTTGCCTCAGCAGTGTCAGTTCAGACAATGAGAACTTTGCTGCTGCCCTCCCGACATGTCCACCTG
>Ga0181612_168645_pt1 | contig 12552 bp, 11 predicted proteins | sample HoacroProtozoa21_FD_119630 | JGI IMG/M metagenome (GOLD analysis project Ga0181612, IMG submission 119630) | Hoatzin crop microbial communities from Cojedes, Venezuel. Combined Assembly of Gp0051906, Gp0051904, Gp0051908 | reverse complement strand
CATGGCTAGTGCCGCGCGGGGCTTCACCCGGGGACACGCCGACACCACGCCACGCCACGTGGAGGTGACGCTGCGCCACGCCACATGGCTCCCGTGGAGGTGACGCCGCGCCACGCCACATGGCTCCCGTGGAGGTGACGCCGCGCCACGCCGCGTGGCTCCCGTGGAGGTCGCGTTGACGCCACGCCATGCCACGTGGCTCCCGTGGAGGTGACGCCGCTCGCGCTGCAGCCTCTGTGCTCACACCGGGAATCGTAAGCTGCTGAAGCGGCGTTTCTCCGCAGATGGCTCAGAAATGCCATTTCTTTTTTCTTGGAGATTTTGTAAACTTAAAAGAGAATCATGAAAAAGAAACGTTCTCCCCTGTCCAGCCCATTAATTCAGCCTGCTCAGGACAGAATTAACCTTGGCAAGCCTTCCAGAGGAGAGAGTCATTCTAACCTTAAAAATCTGCTGATTAAAGCTGGTTTCAGGAATTCGATCTCACTTACTGCATTGGCTGAGCGCCCAGCCTGGCATTAACATAGCCACAGACACACAGGCCTCTGCGTTTTTTACCTCCCCGATAACAAAAAAAAAAAAAAAAAAAAAAAAAAAAAAACCCAGCTAATAAAACCCCTTTTGCCTGTTTTGAGCAAGAACTCATTGTAAAGACTGTTTTAGCTGGCGGCATGAAGTGTGCGTTGGCTCCCTGGCCCCGAAGGCCAGCCGGGGAGGTCGCCGTGCTCTCCTGATGAGCGGCAGCGGTGTGTGGAGCTGCCCTCTGCGACCGGGCGCGCGGCAGAGGGGTTCGTCGCTGCTCCGCGTCAGAGCTGGATCAGCGGGGCCGAGCGCAGGGAAATTGCCTCTCTGCTCCCTCTCGCTGTAAACCCACACGTACTGGGCTAACAAGCTTTACATTTTATGTTGTCTAACAGCGCTTAACTCATTAACCTTGAACATCCTCCAAAACAATAAGGCTCAGATTTCTAAGGTTTCTATTTATATCTCAAGCATTTTTATACCTTTTTATCCAAAAATTAATGTAGTTTTTATTGCTGCCATCACTCATCTTGTCTTTACTCCAGACACTGGGTTTCCACGGTTTTTCCCACTGCAGTGCATTTCTCCGCAGCCATGTTACCTCTCGGTGCGAATGCACGGTGACCGTGAAGAAGAACTCCCCGCTTCTTAAGGGGGGTTCTTACATGTGGGTTGTCTTCATCCCAGCTACCCGAGTTAGAACACGAGCCCCAAAACGTCAGTCCAGAACGAGATTCCCATGTCGTGCCACATGGTGGGGGAAAAGAAAAGAAAAATTTTAAAAAATCATTTCTATATTCTGGATGCTTTGTAAATTCTGTGAACCGTTAGGGTTTTGTTAATGATCTGCTGAAATACTGAAAGCCAGTTTCATCGAGGTGGAATGCTTTTATGTAATTCATTATTGACACCTTCAGAATTACATGCGAGACAGATCTGGAGATAGAGAGCAGCTTTCCTACCAACTAAATGCAGCCAGCTACAAGGAGCTCAGCATTAGTGCTTGTCATTATTTTTGTTTTAATCATGGTGAAGCTTTGACTGACTTCGCTGTAGAGCAAGTGGGGGTGTGCTGGTATATACTGATACATATTGATGTATATTGCATGAGGCACTATGGGTGTTCCTTGCGGTTGCGAAGGCTCCTTCAGCACCGTGCTCCAGACCAGCTTTCCCATCCTCACTGGGGAGCTGGTCGGACTGGAAGATGCTGCACCTACCAAGCCGCTTTCTGGAGCGGGGGGACCAGCTCTGAGTCAGCCGAGCCAAATGTTAAAGACCTTTTAATGCAGTCCCCAGTGCCGTGCAGCCAGGAGTCGCTGTCAGGGATTATCTTGAACAAACGCCGTCTGCTTTTCCCCAGGCTGAGTGGTGGGATTTAAATGTTAAGCTTTTCTTTGGATTATTTTCTGCAAGTTTTTTTTCCCCTCTGTTTTTCGTCCCTGCTTTTTCTGTGTGTGGAATGTACCCTTGACACATTTAAAAACATTATTAATCTTTGTCATTTGTATTTTAAAAATAACTTGGTGATAGCAGCCAGCAGTGCTTAAATCCTTTCTAATTCAGGCTGACCTTGTGAGTGGTGATCTCTGGGAGGAGACGCTGCTGCCAGCCTCCCCGCGTGCTCGCCGATGAGTGTGCGTGTTTAACGACGCACCTCCATGCTCGCCCGTTACAGGGCACGCTAACGATGTCGGGGCTGGCAAGCTTGCTGCTTGCAGAGTGTTTGTGAGGTGCCCTCCAGACAGAAGGATTATAAATGGGGATTTACTGGCCCCTCTGTGTTCGTGCAAACGCCGCTGTCCTGCGCTGGGGGACAGCGTAGACGTAGCCGTGTCCCAGCGTGGGCTCGTGCGTGGGTGGGATAACGGCGTCACCGGGGCACGCGCACGGGGCAGCCCCACCAGCGCCGGCAAAGCCTTGATGCCACACATCAGCCTTCGCGCCGCTACGGATGCCGTGGCAGCCGAATCTGCAGAAACAGGTTATTCGAGACAACAGAGGTGGTGATTTAGTGATAAGTTTTTTCCAGTACCCATCCACTTAGGTCCCACTAACACGGCTTGAAGCGTGGCTGAAGCCAGGGCCGTCCCGTCCTGTGGTCACCGCTGCTGGGAGGATGCTTGGTGACAGTTCCTGTATCCCAGCCTGGTGAGGACGCCCGGTAGGGTGCAGACAGGGCTGCCAGCGGGTGAAGAGAAGAGCACGCTAATCATGAGAGTCGTCATAATTGATGCAGTCGCTGGAGTTAAACAAAAAAAGAAATTCCCCTTAAAAATCCCCTGCAGTTGGATTTTTTTATTTCCTTCTGTAATGGCAGAATATTGGTGTGCCTAAAATACACACAGCTCACGATCTTCCAGGGGAAATATCTGAAGAAAGCTGTGAGCAGATTGCTGTGCCGTTGCAATCTCGCATTTAAGGAAAAATAATCACCTTCAGTATGGTAGAATATATCATTACACGCACACCCATCCCCCATGTGCACTATATTAAAAGTCATCAGAGTCAGAAAATAATATTGCTTTCTTAATAATAAACAAATCTTGTGGACAGGAATTGTACCGGGATCTTTTAAATTAAAAACAGTTTTGTGTATTTGGTTTGCGCTGGTTTAGCTTCCAACCAACAGCTGTGTTGAAAAGTTTTAACCTACTGGAAATTTGATTTTGATTCCTTCGCCTTACTGATTTCAGTTAATCAGAGAAGCAGAGTTCATTTAGGAAGAAGAAGAAGCAGCAAATGTATTTTGGCATTTTGCTGTATAACATAGCTGACAGCAATTTTTTCACTTTACAAATCCTAAATTTTCAGTTTATGTACCCAGGTGATAAACCATGGAAAAGAGATGTTTGTGTTGTGTTTTTAAAAAAAAAAAATATGTTCAAGCAAGGATCAAAATGCAGGTAACCAAACCCTCGTCAGTGTCCCGTGTCAGGATGCAGAGCACCGTCGGGGCTCCTCCGCTCTGGCCGAGCCACAGGTGAACACCACGCGCCAGGGCTGTTAGCAGAGTGATTCTGTAACCTGTACGACATTTAAAACAAAATTTGGGGATGCTGTACTCTGGTGTTGTGTGTTACAGCCCTGGGCTGACCTCAGAAATGGCATCCTCTGTAGCAGGTAGCGTGCTGCCACTGCTGTCCCCGTCACTGCCTCCCTGGGTGATGGTTTCCTTTGCTAACCTGTCTCTGCTTTCTCTCTTCTTTTGTCCCTAGTGCTTGTACGGCTGCTACGTCCACTCCTCCATCATCCCCACGTTTCACAGAAGGTGCTACTGGCTTCTGCAGGTAGGATGGCAACAAGTTCCTCTCTCAGGGGGTGATCCCACGGAGTCCCTACGACCGTGTTTGACTTCTGCCGGGGAGGTTGGCGGTCCCGTGCTCCATTGCTTGGGGGGATTTTGTTCGTTTGTCTGAAGGTGGTGGAGATTTTCTTAGTTGTATGTCTCTGTTCAGAGGTGTGATAACTTTCTCTAGCAAATATAGAGATGATGCTGGCTCAAATGTTCCCTAAACAGAGAGTCAGCTCAAGTGAGACTTTTTTAAGGTTTTTAGTTGGATTTTCCCTCTCTGAGGACTTTCAGATTTTCAGTTGTGTTTTCCTGTTCTGAAGCGAGGCAGGCACAGTAGCTCAGGAAGCTGACTGCTGTACTGGCACACGACGGCATGGGAGAGAAGCCAGCCCTGTGACTCTGTTTGAATTTGGGGTGAGCCTTGTGGCCGGCCTTGCGGTGGATCTGCTTTCCTCTGGTGGGGAGGTTGCTCTCGAGGGAGATTTTTGAGGTCATTCAGTGATTTTTCTGATGGCTGTTGTGGGCACAGTCAAGCCCCTGGAGGACTCAAGTGGAGTTTTCCTTGTATTTCTGCAGGGTTTGGGCAATGGTCTGATCCCCCCAGTGCTCCTTGGGCTGCGGTCGGTGTGCTCAGGTTCACGTGCGGGAGTTTGCCCGGGGTGGGCGTTTGCTGGACTGAGATGCTAACCCTGCGTTTGTGGAGCCGTTTATATTATTGACTGGTTACCCTTGCTTACAAAGTGGAAGCCATTTATTTTCTTTTGTTAGAAAACAGCATTTGACACATACTATAATAATATTATTGTTTTAAAGATTAAGCCCCCACAGTCCTGAAAACAAACAGGTCTGAGGAAAGCGACATCTGTTTCAAGAAGCAAATGGAACATAATCCCTTTTTCCCCTCGGTTTTGCAATTGTGCGTCCATATTAAAAAAGAAGATGCTGCTGCTGTCCCTGCTGCCTGAAAGATGCGGCACAACCCACAGAGGACGGTGCCCACACCATGGGCGCGATCAAAGGGAATGTGCACAAAATGTCAGTGTCCTCTGTGGTGTTTATGTGTGTCAGCTCTGTTTCCATCCTCTGCATATAAATGCCACATGTAAGTAAAGGGGAAAACACAGTGGGAGCAGGATTTAACCTCCACGGAGGAAAGCTGTGGCTCCACTGAAAATGCAGCATGACCACGTTGATGCTGCAGATGTTTAGTGCTTTTCCCCGCAGCCGCTTGAGGTCCTGACCTGCATCCGCGGTTGGATGCAGCAAGAAGCGAGAAGAGGGGGAGCGGGGTATAGGTGCACCTCAAAAAGCCATTAAATATTCACGGTTCAGTGCGCTGAACTGAGCAAAACCTCTAAACTTACAGTCCGGTTTGCCCGGGGCGGCAAGACAGCTGCTGGCGTGGTTGTTCAGCATCTATCTCTGCTGGTGCCCATGATGGATGGTGTGACATGAGGATTCAAAGGAAGCTCTGAATCCTCTCTGAATAACTGCCAGCACGGCATGGTGGTGCTTCCTGAGCAGTGTCTGTCCCAGGTGTCCCTCTGAAGGCAGAGAGGACCCAGGCAGGCAGAATAGCATGCCACTTGGTTCCTCTGCTCTTGCCTACGCAGGAACAGGAGTTCGGGCTGGGGCCTGGTGGAAGCATTCTCCATCCACTGCCCTGGGAGCTCGGGGAGGTACCGGCGCTGCGTAGGGTTGAACGCTGGCACAGGTCCCCCGTGTCAGCAGCAGCCCCTAGCCCAGGCACAGTCACTGCAGGCGCTGGAAGGTTTCCAGCATCCCTGATGAGCAGCTCAGCTTATGAAGTGCTTCCACATAAACTGAAAATGTTAAGGCCGGCTCGTCTTTCCGAAGAAATTCAGGGCAGAAGCGGAGTCCTTCCTATCAGATCCCAAGAGGAACAGATGACACACAATCAAACTACAGAGCTCCAACCTAAAATTGGGCTGTGACCTTTAGGGAGGTTCGCTCCCAAACCGCAAAGCTTTTTCCATTAGCTTTAAGAGAGTATTTTCTAGCTTTGCCCATCTTTGCATCAGGAAATTTCCCCTGGTTTCGACGTGTTACCCAGCAGCCTGAGTGATGCTTGCATAGCCCAAGTGCTCCCTGACCATGGGCAGTCCCCAGATCGTGCTCCATTGCGGGCTGGCCAGCCTGTGCTTGTCCCCCTAGACGTCCTCCCCTGGTAGGTCCCCCCTCTTATCTTTAATCGCAAGCTTCGTATTTCTTTTTATTTTTGTTGCGTGCTACCTAGAAGTATTTCTGGACTTGGCTCTTGTGGCAGTTAGCAAGCTGATATCTAATGAGTAGCATTACAGCACCATAGGATCTTCTTACCTGTACCCTGACATCTGGTTTGTCCACGTTTGGAGGGGGTGTGTTGATGTTTAGGCATCTTCTTTGCTCTGATAATTGCTTTGGATTGAGGTGAGTGGACAGGAAGTACGTTTCTTAGGAGCCTATTTATAAAACGTGATGCAGGACCTCTTGCTGTGGGTGTAGTATACTGGTGTTCAGAAACAAGGACTCGTGGTGCCCTCGCTGTGGGAGGAATTGGGGTCTGTCATTCATGTCAGTATCTCCCAGGCATAAAGGGGCATCCTTCAATCATGCGCTCAAGGTTATGCAGCTGGAGAGAAAAGAGCTGGCCAAGAACCAATGATGCTTTTCTAGTGTCTGCGCAACGTTTCCGTTCAGCTCCACGGTGAATTTTGGGCGAGTGAGACCAGGAGAGAGGCAGAAGGTATTTTGTGCGTCTGCTTCAGAGTCTTCCACTTCAACACCACCCTAAATGACTTTCATATTCCAAAAGGGGCACAGACAGGGCAATGTTTAACATCAACCTCCAGCAAAAGGTTTGGCTCTTCAGTTCACAGAGGCAAACGGGTGACTTTCCCTTTTTTCAGAGAGAGATGTAGTACCTTCCTGGGATATGGAGTGCTCTGCCTGCGAGTCTCTGGTCAATAGGAAATAAATACAATTAGTCTGTGATGGCGCTTGTGTTTTATGGGATGATCTTCCTCCAAATTCTATTGTCAGGTTAAATATTGATTAAAAATCCCCATGCAATTGTTCTTGATCTTTTCTGAGTAGCATTTTCAGCATAAAGGCCGAGACTCAGACAAGCCACAGAGACTAGCAGTCTCTCGTGTGCATTTATGCTGTGTTATACCCATTAATTATATGTTGGTATCCGATTTCTTGCTTAAACAACTTTGTGTTGTCATTTGATTGACACAACGTGCCTTCTCCCTGCATTCTGGTCAAAGGGAGAAAAAAGGAAAACCAGTCAGCTTGAACCGTCAGCAGGCAAAATGCAGTTTTCTGAGTCTCTCCTATGAGAAGTGACCCTGCCACAGGCAGAGACTGTGGTGCGGTGACTGCGGTTGCGGTGACAGGTCTGTTGGACCAGGCACCACAGCTGAGGTCGTCTCCTCTCTATCCTGAAGGGGGTTTACATTTTTGAGACATTTCAAGCTTTCCTGATAGTGAATTTTAAATGCTGCCTTACCCCAAACACCCGTAGTATTTTTAATAAGTGCTGTAATTGTAGAGCAAGCATCGTAGTGTCTCTGCAGGAGATGGTCCATCCCTGGGTGCTAGCAGCCTCTGACATGGACCTCTTGGAGCTGAGCGAAGGGATGATGACCAAGATGGTGGCAGTGTTTTCCTACATTGGTTTTTCATATTTTTCTATCAGCTTTCTGATTTCTAGAAATACAAGATCATGCTCTGACCGACAGGCAGGGAAAGGGCAGGGCTGAGGAGGTGGGTGACCTCTTGAAGGGCGCTGGAGAGGACTCTTCAGTAGCACTTTTTTTTTTCTTTTTTTTTTGCATTACCTGTTAGCTTCCTAACAGAAGCAGTGCCCCAGCTGTTTGCAGTCAGTCAAACACAGAATGGCACTGCTGAAGCCTTTTTTCAGGTGTGAGTGATGGCAGGTCCCAAGCTCCTGGAAAGGCTTCAGTGCCCAGACACTGTCACTGGGCTTGCTGGCTCATCTGCTGGCAGGACGCACGTGTGCAGGCCTTCAAAATAGCACTGGGTTTTCTGTCAAGGGAGAAAGAAGAAGAAAAAAACCCCTGTTTGTACTCATAATGACTAATGCAGGGAAAATGTGGCTTCTCAGATACAGACAACTTTCAAACATTGGCACAGCTGAGTAGCGAAGTGCAGCGCTCCCTTCTGTGTATTGGTAATTGGCACCCCAGGAATTTCAAATTAATCTAGCTGCCAGGCTCCCAGGGCTGGCTGCTGTTTTCGAAGGTTATTGGAGGCGGGCTTCATCTTTGCCCATGAATAGCAATACGAAAAATATTTTCTCTTTAAACATTGGATTCTTCATTCTGATACACTTGAATATTCAGCTGTTTATTACTATTAATGTCTACACTGATGCCTGATGTTCCCTGAGTGTCCCTTCCTAAAATGCAGCTCATCTGAAAGCTGTGGGCAGAAAGTATCAAGGTCTGAAAATCAGTTAAAACATTTTATGTGACTTCTGCAGCTGTCCTGTGAAAATTTGGTGTTCATTCTGTATTTTTTTGCCTGAAATTTTCCATTATATCCTAAGTGAGAGGAAAACCTTCCCTTTTGGGGTTTTTTTTTTTGATGGTGTCCCAGCAGAGCAGCATTTCCCTGTCTTGATCACGTGTGCTGCACTGCATCAGCAGCATCTTCCACGTCCCTGGCTGGAGTAGCACAGACAGCTTGAGGATTTTGGTCTTTTTCAACATAAATTGGAAGCATTACAGTCTCATAAAAATTCCTGAGACTTTTGCTTAGTAATGGGTTTTTATTTTTCATTGGGGTAAAATAGAAATGACTGGGCAATAAAGCATTGAAGATCGTGCACTGTATGTGGGCACTTTAGGTCGGTCCCATATTGTTGGGGAGACAGGTGTAAGTTAGACTCTCAGCATAATGAGGCTTTGCAGTTTTTCTAACGGGAATATAAACTGTTGCTGCTACGCTAGCACATTTTCCCAAAGTGAGTTTTAACCTATGTGATGAAATTAAGTGTGTATTGAACTATAGCAGAGTGTGGGACAGGGTACCTAACCAGCGTTGGCATGGCCCAGCATCCCGAGCAGGGAGCTGTGACAGCCCACAGCATCACGGCACGGATGGGCCGGGTGACCTCAGGACAGCGACTCATCGGTCCGAGGTCCACGATCCTGTCCAGGAGTGACGGCAGCGATGGTACTCACGACCTGTGGTGGAGGCACTTGGGGACCTGTGGCCTTTATGCTATCTACTTTTGCAATGTCTTCGTGCATGGTCCCTCCCCTCTGCAGAGGCTGTTACTCAGTGCATGCCATAAAGCTAAGCAAATCCGGAAGAGAGCCCCAGCCAAGATGGGCCACGATACCAAGCGGAGAGAGGAAGTCCTGCATTCCTAAAATGCGGCCACAGACGAGGTTGAAAGAAAGAATAAGTCCTGCCTTTCTCATGTTCAAGATGTCATAATTTCTAAAGGCTCAGGTGTTTCCTGACTGCTGTAATGCTCTTCAGTGCCCCCCTCCAACCCAAGCTTTGGATTCTCCTTTTGTGGTGGTGTGATGGGGAGAAGATGACGTGAACCCCTGGTGAGATTTCTGGCAGGCACATTCTGGCAGGCACAACCTGTCCCTTTGCATGCCCTCACATTCCCACGAGTCTCTTCCCGATGGTCTTTTTTCACCTCACGTCTCCAAAGACGCAGGAGCTGTGTTTGCCAGCCTTCAGAGACGCCACTCTCCATTAAGTCTTTGCTCTTCTTGTGCTTTCAGCCCCATTTCAAGGACTAAACTCTGTTAGGTTGTGTTGTTCTTCCTGGAGTTCTCCGTTGCCTCTCCCGCAGATGTGCAGCTTGGCCAGGGTGCCAGCCGTCCCCTTGGCTGGGAGGACGTCTCCTTCAGCAGGATCAGGCACACCTCAGTGTCTCTTCTGCACAGGCGTCTTGTTGGAGAGGATTATTTCTGCAGGACCAGGCAGGGACCTCCCACCAGCGGCTGAGTATTTACAGAACAGCCCTTTCAAGCACACGTGCTTTAATTGCCTCGGATTCCTATTTTTAGTGCAAAGGGTGCGCATGGAGCTATGCTGTGTGAGTAGACATTAAGTGTAGGGGAGCACATGGCACTCCCAGGAGAGCAGAATTGTCTTTTGCATTGATTTAGCTCTGAGCTGCAACAGAAAAAATGCTTTTGATACCCACTCTGGCCAAGAGTCAATAGGATGCAGCAGCTGGTCCCCGTGCGTCTCTGCTGGGCTTCATGATGCTTCCCTGTGCAAAAGCATTCTCGGTGAATGAAAAAGTTGTGGATACCCTTTTCAGGCATCTTAATATTCCTTTGACGTGATCTCTCTGAAAGACTGCTCTCTTCTTTCATCTTCTCATCGGCACTTTTTGAAGGCACGGTGCTCCTTGCCATGTCTCTGCTGCCTTGCGATCACAGGAACAGCCGTGTCTCGAGACTTCCCATCACGTTATTCAGGGAGCATTAAAGATGTGGAATCAGTGGAGCTCTGCAAAAAGTCTAGCACAAATGCTCCAAAACTTCATTTTAACCATTATTAGAGATAGCTTTAACAATAACAATTCATGTCATGCTCTGCTGTACTCCAGTGTTTTCTTGAAATAAAGATGAAGCAAAAGCCACGGCTCCACGTGCTGCATCGCTGGAAGACCTCTCTCCTCTCGCCTTCATCAAGCCTGAGAGGAACCGTTCCTCTCTGAGAGGAGCCAGCTGCTGCCGATGTGCTCCTCATCGTCTCCCTCCTGCTTGCTCCCGCGTCTCCCCAGGGCATCAGGGCTGCTGTCGCTGCCAGCTCTCGTGATGGGCACTGGGTGTCATGGGCGGTGGCAGTCACTCTCTTCTCCCTGACACTCGTGCCCGCTCACTGCCTTTGGAAAATCTCCTGTGTTTGGCAGCCAAGTGGAGGGAGCTTCTGCACCCTGGGCATTGTGCTGGCTGAGGATGGAGACGCGTGCCGCTCGTCTCTCGGACTGGTGCTTGGCCAGCGCGGTGGCTGTCTCTGGCTCGTAGCTCGCTGACGTGCGGCTCCTTTTGGTGAAGGATCGTGCCTGACGGTGCTTGGCTGGTTTTGCCGAACCCCTGGCAGGCAGAGCCCCCCAAGCAGCACATGGCCACCCCAGGGACGGGATGGGTGCAGTGGTGCTGAGCCCTGCCGGGATAGCCAGGGCGAGCAGCCCCAGCGTCGGCACTGCAGTGGTTGCCATGGGTCCTTTTGGATAATATTCTGTTTTCCACTTGTCTTCCCATCCCCTGGCTTGCTTTCAGAGCAGCTGCACCCATCGAAACCCACCTTCAGTCTTAGTCTTTTTTTAATGCAGACACACAGAGATCTATTCAAGTTAAAGGCTATTTTTGCTTGATTTTTCCTCCCAAGTTTTACTTGCTCACTAGCGTTAGCTTCTCATAGAGTCTTCACCTTCACTAAAATTAAATTCCATCTGGCAGAGCTCATCGTGAGCTGTCTTCATCCCAGCCATCTCCTTCCTCTTCCCAGGAATGAAGCTGTGCTGTGCACCATGCTCCAAAATCGCCCTGTTGAGTTTCACAGAGAGCTCGTCCTGTTTGCTGTTAGGGGAAGCACAAAACGCTGGAGGGAACAGCAGCTACAAGAGCCCTCTTTTCGGGAGAGCCGGCAGCGCATCTGGGTTTTACACCCATTGTTGCACAGCAGGCTGCAAAAATAAATCAGAATGTTGCTTTCCTGAAAAACACTTTTCGTGACAAAAGTCTGTAGCAGATAAAATTGAGCTTGCAACTCAGGCTGGGACATACCTTTCTATCAGTCTGGATACCTTCAAAACAAAGATGTGTTTTGACACCTGCAGGATGAGTAAAATGGGACTGCGGAGAAAGGCAGCAATAACCCTCTGCTGATGTTCCACCGAAGGGGAGGTGGAAAGGATTACAAATGAACTGGTGTCTCGGAGGCTGGAAACATTTTAGCAGGAGAGCTTTATCTTTTGTAATGTTTTTATAAATTATTTATTAACACACTTGCTGCATTTTCCTGAGAAATTGGATAGAAAAGCAAAATGTATAGCCAGCAGATTATATTCCAGAAGAAAGACGCCAGTGATTAAAAAACAATTTCCAACCCTTTCAAACACATAACTTTATTTTAGATGAGTAGTCTGCTATTTTTGTATTGCTCTCCACCATTTTAAAGAAAATCCCGGATTCGTTCCCTAGATATATGAGGAGACTGACGTTAATGCAAGCAAACTAAAAAGCAGTCAGAGTGCTTTAGTTGTTGCTTAAATAATCTGTTGTCATTTATAGAAGAGATGCATTTCCCAAGCTGCTGTGGGACGTGCCTGGGTTGCTAATCAAGAGGAGTTGTTACATGGGTGACGTAAAAAAGTCCAAATCATGGCTGACTCCCACAGAAATGGAAAGCAGATTTTATGCTTTTGGCTCTCGGGGGAAGTGGTGTACCATTTGCAGTTTACGCCGTGGGGGATCGAAAGCAGCGTCTCCATCGCTTTATGGTCACCTGTAGCCCTGCCGTGCGCCATTCCTGCCGTGTGCCATCGCCTGCGGCCCTGCCATGCGCCGTCCCTGCTGCGTGCCATCGCCTGCGGCCCGTCACGGTCGCATTTCTCCCCCCAACGCTGTCCTGCTCTGTCCCTTTTCTCTCTCTCTGTCGTTTTGTCCCGCTCCCTGTGTTTGTTTTTTAATTCCTCCCTCAGGGTCCCTCAGCCCGGTGCTGTT
>Ga0181612_152871_pt1 | contig 12552 bp, 8 predicted proteins | sample HoacroProtozoa21_FD_119630 | JGI IMG/M metagenome (GOLD analysis project Ga0181612, IMG submission 119630) | Hoatzin crop microbial communities from Cojedes, Venezuel. Combined Assembly of Gp0051906, Gp0051904, Gp0051908 | reverse complement strand
CATTTAAGTAGTCAAAACGCATCATGTTTACTGCATGATATTTCATGTTTTAGACATTAACACAATTTTAGACACACAACTTTCATCTCCTGTATCCCATTTATCTAGATTTGTTGTTCCATGAAAATAGTTCTCAATTATGCTATGTCCTTAGATACCCTGGGGGGAATTGGAGGTGAAGAAGGTACTGGGATAGAAGACCCTGGAATCAATTTCCATTTGTGGTGCACACACAAATGTATACTCTTCATTGGGAATTAATTTTTGAACAAATTACCTGCACAGTTTGAGCTTAAAACCAGGTATTTATATATGTGTTTAATGGTGTGTACATATATGCTCAGCTAAAATTTCATTTTTATTCTTTGAGCATGTATAAAGGCATGCCTCCTAAGTTAGGTCTGCAACATAGGTGGGCGTCTCCTTTTGGTGATGGCAGACTAACATCCCTGGACTTAGAATGCTTATTTCCATTTTTCTCTGGGTTTTTCCTACTCACCTTTTTTGTTTCCTCAGTCAGAGTATTGAAGGTTACAAGAATGCTTATTCTGCTGACCCAAGAGAACAGACAACACAATAGCATGTCTGCAACTTAAACTGATAAGTCTGCTTTTAGAGTTGTCAGATTTGCCCATGTCATTTGAATATACACCTAGACCTTCTAGTCAGAGACTTTAAGAAAATCGTTGTGTTTTTTTTCTGTGTGTGTTGTGTTTAGGCGATCAGAACTTGAAGTAGCTCTGATGAGGTCAATGTAAGGCTTTGATGCTGTTTAAAGGGAGAAAAAAAAACACCTATAAAGCGTATGGTTAGAATGTATAACAGTAATTTCTAAATTAAATGTTAAATAAATACTGGGAAAAAAAATCCCAAAACATTTATACAGTAACAGATCCACATGCATCCCTTCCCTCCCCCCTTGCAAATTCCAATTTTCTGTGGAAAAATGCGCATTTTGGGGCATATGTCTGCTGTTAACATATTAACAGTACGTACTTTCAATTAGTACTGCTGACAAGTTATTTAGGAAAGTCTCTGGAGCATGTGAAGATGTGCACAGCTTCTCCATGTCAGGTGTTTGCTTTCCAAAGTGAAAGTATTAAGATTTTAATTATCAGAAGATGTTTGCAGTAGGTAGTGTGCCTTTGGAGGACTGTCAAGGGCAAGGCTGCGGGTGCCCTCCTCGCACCTGGGCAGGAGGACACCTGTGCCTGGCAGGAGCCGACATCACGGAGCTTGGGCACGGCTGCACTTGTGGGTACGTGCACGTTAGTGGGGTGGGCCAGGTAACACTGAGCTATGGTATTTTCGTCTGGTGGTGGTGGGGAGTGTGGAGTCTTGTTCTCTCACTTACGTGGTGGCCCTGTGGTGGGCTGATATGGGGAGCATGACTGGCAGGAGATAGCTGGTCTTTCTTTTAGGAAGGTGTTTCTCCCAGTCACCTTCATGAACCATGTCACCTGGGCACTGGACAAGTGGAAGAGGTGTAGGTCATAGTAGAGCTGTCAGGGTGCTCCACCATTAAGTAGATTAAAAAAATAGTGAGATCAATATGTCCACTGGAGCTTGGGAAACCAGTGTGCCAGATGAATGGGCATTTTATTTTCAGGAGGGAAAACAGGTCTAAAATGTGTCATTCATTGTTACGATCTAATAGCAGTTTGACTCTTAACATGATTAATGCTAGTCTGTGGGACTCTCATCTAAAGTCAGAGTATCTAGAGCCTGAATCTCCTTGATTTAGTTATGAAGATGGTGAAGAGTATCTCAAATTGTCTGCAAGTGTTTAAAAATGCAGATATGAAGACTGTCTTTGTGGCTTTATAAGGGTGGGGTTAGGTAGATACCAGAGTTGCAGTTGATTTTTGCTCTGAAGAGGGAAACAAGATTTTTCCAGAGGACTCATTTCCTACATAAGCCAGTCCTTTCAAAGGTGCTTTAGGGATTTTAAGATTGCATACACTTTTACAGGAACTGTAAATTGCCTTGTTGTATTTTGTTCCTTCTAGTTGAGATGTTTTTCTTTCACTGCTAGTCAGTACTTGAAGCTTCAGAGGCAGATGCCAAAATACTAAAATGCACAAAGTAGCCTGCTTACAGTGATCATTTCTCAATTACCCATTCTCATTGAGGCCTAGTAGATTTATCTAAACTCATTGCTTAATTAAATACTTTTTTAATATCCTAAATTATATCTTTAGGTTTTGGAGTGCATTACTGTGGTCATGAATCTCCTTGTCTTTTGTAGACTTTACTTTTTAAAGACATTATAATGGATCGGATTTTTCCATCTCTCTCTTCTCACCACATTTCCAGATCATTTAAGGAATATACTGAGTAACACCTTTGCCTTGTAAGCTTTGTCATCCTGTTTCTCTGCCTCCATCCTCTCCATCATCCTTTTCTGATGATCCACGCCACCTCGCAAGCCTCAGCTGTGCAGAGGAAATCATTCAGCTTCTCTGCATTGTCTTCCTTAGCCTTACTTGGTCAGCTAATTCAGCAAACTCGTGACTTCTCACACAAAAGTGGGCTTCCTACTTTTATTATACTTAAAGAATTTCTGGTTATGAAATCATTGGAAGATGTTTTGGAAAAACACCTGTGAGTTTTAAGACGTGCACAGAACATAGGCATAGAAAAATATACCATAGAGTCAGGAGACAGAAACAGTTATGTTTTGCCGATTTGGTTAACTTTATATAGTGATACGAGTCATAGTGCCAGATACTTTTCTTTAATTTTGCAGTACAGTTACAAATTTTGCTCTGTCTAATTGCTGCAAACTTTTCCTGCTCAGCAGATTTTTCTTGTTGCTGAGCAAGTAGTGTGTTTATATGAACGATACTTGGGCATATAAACTTGGTTTATGGATGTTGAAGGGCATATAATTTTCTCTTTAAAGTTAAACTTAATTTTAATTTTTTTTAATGAAAAGATTTTATGGCCAACACATGCCCCATGAGAAAAGGAAGAACTTACAGATGGTCCAGAGGAAAGAGTCTGCTTCATACATAAAAACTTCATGTCAGCATTTCAGCAGAGCATTTTCTTAGGGTATCTCTGTTATCACTGACACTTTCACATTGACAAGCATATGGGATGTAGTGCTGAATGTGTAAATTGAAATGATCACATCTAGCATTTCGCTCTACCAGGTGCCAGCTTGCTGCTGCAGCTCTGCACTTAATGTTGAAGGAGGAGTGCTAGGGATAGTTTCATTTGCTAATTACCTCTTATCTCCAGTACATAGTCCTTGGGCAAACAGTTTACCCAGGTGCTTTTGAGAACACCTATCTGGACAGTGCAGGATTGCAGGTGGTCCTGTGGTGACTCTGCAGTGTGCAGAACATGTAGGAAATCTCCATCTGTGTATGGGTTTTTTTTTCTGTGATGTGTTTTTTTTCTTGTTGTTGAAGTCTTCAGTGAAGAACAGAAGACCAATTGGAGAGAATTTTTCTGTCTTTATAAAATTTGTCAGTGTGAAAAGCAGAAGACTGATATTCCTTAGCCCAAGAAAAATATGTGCATGTGTGTGTTATGCTGGAGTTTTTTTGATAACAAACCTGATTGTCCTGTCTTGTGATTTCAGCAGAACGGAAAGTACATACATGCCAGTAAGAGTTTTGCAAGGACCTGCAAGTTAAAATAAAAAGAATGTGGTGGTTTAAGGAAGTGGTAGAGTCTAAATTGCCTTTCAGTACTCCTTTTCCAGGATCCAGTTTAACAGGATTATATAATTTTACTAATACCACTTTGATCTGTCATTTATACAAAAAGCAGGCTTTCCGAGCATTTGCCTTACATGTTCTTTATGGGCTAGACTTAATCACTTGCAGAACTGATAATATTTTCTCATTCTTTAAGAATTCATATTACAGTCTTATGCTTAATATGACTGTGGTTTGGGTACGGAACAGTAAAAGGACCCTTTTAATTCATAATCCAGTAATTCAGACATCTTAAATTATGCCTCCCTTTACCTGATATTTATTAAAATGAATCCAAAGAAACTTTAGAAGTGTTGATGTCATCCAGTTACCCTTTTAGGTTTCTTTAATCCTGTTTATAAATAGATACATTCCTTACTATGAATAAGTACAACATCTGTTTCTTTATGATTTCTCCTTGCAATTCTCTACACTTCTTTCAAGAGTTACAGTTTTCATTCTCAGGCATTCTATGCAGTCCAAAATTCATGATGTTCACTTGAGCGTCTCAGTTATGTATGTATGCCCGAGACAATTTTATTAGTAGTTGCACCTTCAGACTTGTTTTATTTCTTGCCTCTATTTACAAGTGGATATTTATTAGCACTCAGGAGCCATTATATAGCAACTTGTTAATTGAAAGAAAAAACACCACAAACAAAACCAAGGGGAAAAAATGCACAAAAACCAACCCAAAGCAAAAAAAAGACTGATGGATGACAATACCTTTCTTCTGAATTGAAAAGCTCAGACCAGAGTTTGGAATCCTGATGAAGAAAATTCAGTTACTAATGATGCACTCTTTAAAACCAGTTATGAAGAGTTAATAATATTTTAATACATAGTTAATCGATAATTACAGAATCTAGCAAATGAACAGGATTTTTTAAACTAGCTTGAAAATGACTCCTACCATCTCTTGATGTACTCATGTTGAGCTCACGCTGCTGTATGATAATTTGTGTTTAAAAATAGTGGTCTTAAGCATATTCCGAAAACATCAGTATCAATCCCAAAGGCTATGTTAAAGGATCTCAGGTTGTTTCCAAGGTGAATTCTCATATGATTCTGTGAAAACAAATCCATGCATATCTCTGTCTTCCCCTCTTTCATTTCTTCTGCAGCCTATTTGGTTTGCAGTGTTATTGCAAGAAAACAAGGAGGTTGTGTTTCAACAGTGAGAAAAAATTGCTATTTCATTATCACTTTGAGTAGGAGTAAAATTGATCCAGGTAATAGTTAATCTAGGTAATCTAGTTAATACATGAGGCAAGGCTGTCAGTTATGGGTGTATTTCTGAATGTGGCAGGTGCCTAACTTTGGTTTCAATCAGGGAGAATTAGGTGCTTTAAAAACCTTAAAAAGCATAGCACTGGTTAAGAATTCTCACCTAACTGAGAAATCCTTCCTCATAAATGGAGGAGTTTCTCTGCCTTTGTTTAGATTAGGAAGACGAATCAAATTTAGGTCACATTTGTGTCATGCACAGATCACGCTGAATTCATCATCATTTCCTTTCACTCTTTGCTTGGCTGTGTTCATGCCCTGCTACCTCTGTGCTGGTCCTGGTGGTGACCCTGGAGGGGTGTTCGGGGGCTCAGCAGAGGCAGCGTGCCGTGGGATCGGGTTAGCTGTACTGGGGGACGTGACGCCTTGAAGCAAACCGAGCGGCGTAGCTGAGTGCCACGGAAACTTGGAGCTCAGAAAGCTTCCTGTGCTTTCGCAGCTTGAACCACTACCACCACAGCCCCTTTAGCTGGTACATTCCTCTTCCCTGCTTCTCTGAGTTTCTGGGGAAGAAAACATAATTTCAGTAGTAGAAGAGAACAGCTACATACGTCCATTGAGTTGTATCTCCCCCCTGCTAAAGCCTGGTCTTAGCAAACTGGTTCTAGGTAAATTTCCTAATTATAAAAAAAAAAAAAAAAAAAAAAAAAAAAGGAAAAATGACAGAAGAAATTTAAGAGAAAAAAAAAAGTAGCTTGAAAGCTTGGGAAGGTGTGCAGTAGAGTGTAGCACAGCTCTCTGCTGCACAGTGCACTCAGAACATTTTATGAATGGTTAACTTCTAGTGCTGTTGTGTTAACATTTATTCGTTTTATAAATGAATAAAACATAGCACAAAAGGTCAGATTACTTGCCCTAAAATACAGAGGGAGTAAACACTGGAACCCTGATGAGCATTCAGAGGTCCTTTCCTCTCAAACTAAGGATGCTAAAGGAAACATTATTTTAAAAATAAATTAATTCACTTACAGTCAAGTCATTTCCTCTGATATCTGTTGCATAAAATATACATTCGTAGACGAATCGTTTTGACTAAAAACTCACCAGGTACCAAACGGATATTTTTGTATATATCTCTTTTTGCATCTTACAGGTGGGAAACTATCCTGAATCTGTAGTCCTAAAAGGAATGCGTCTGGAATAATACCTGAGCGTGCAGTTACTCTATGCAAATCAGACTGCCTTAAAAATCACTGTGTGGGTTTGGATGTAATGGATTAGATCTTTCTCTTGTCTTTGCATATCTAAACTATTGGCATTGCATGTTTCTGTTAGTGCCAATCTAAAAGTAAAATAAATATTCATGATAATTGGATCCAGCTCCCTAAAATTAATTTAAACTTTCTCCATGTGCTTAATCTGTATTGTTTTTTCTCTCTGAGTTTGTAGGCAGCAATTCAGCAAGCTCAGAGAACAATTAACTTCTCAAAGAATTTTTTCAATCAATTAACTCTAATTTAAATCTTAATCTGATTCTGAAGGTAAAATCGTCTGGCTAATTCATGAAGACTGGAGCTTACTTGAAATGCAACAGCAGCAGTGGTCAGTTTGCTTCATGGCGGCTTTGGGGACATGAAGTGGGTATCCCGGTTCCTCGATGAATTCAGCCCCGTGAATTCAGCGGTCTGCCCTGCCGTTGAATGGAGGGTGCTTCTCCTCTGCCTCAGCCCCAGCTGCCAGTTCCCCACTCGCACCGCTGCGGCCCCGTGCCGCTAGGAGCCGGGGCTCTGCCCCGATCATGGTGCTGGCCCAGATCGTTTCCAGGCCTGGGGGTGGCACGAGGGGCTGGGCAGTGATGGGGGACATGGAGAGCACAGGGCTACCCCTTTCTGTGGCAGTGCAGTTTTATGACAGATCATCTTTTCTCTGAGACTATTTCCTCAGTCTCTTCTCGACATCCTAGTTTCTACGAAACTTCAGTTTTCTGTCCCAAGAGACAGGTATTTTTAAAAGTGTTGATGTGCTCAGAGGTGGAGGCAACTGCTTCGCTGTAGGTGCAAGCTGTAGGTTCTTAGGTGTTACGAAAGGTATGTTTATGGATGCCACTGGGCATTGTATCTGCATTTGAGGTGCCTAGAATCTAGTCATGGGAGACTATAGCAGTCGTGTTTTCCAGCTCTTGTTTCTGCTGAAGTGCATTAACCCGAGGGAAGGGGGTGAATAGCAAAGACCAAATAGCATCTTGCACCTAGGAATTTACTTCAGGCCTCTGAATAACTCACCTTGCTCAAGGGGTCACTTCTTAAGTTGACTCCTAGACCAGGAAAAACAGGATTTTTCAGAGAATACCTCCAGGCCAGGTAAGGCCCCAGACCTTTTAACTCTGATTTTCATTATAATGGCTTCCCCGGCCCAGACATGAATAGACATCTGGGAAGCTGATCTGTTCATCCTGCACTAGCCTGAGCAGAAAGTCAGATCAGCCATTTCTTGTCTCTCTGATACTCGTTGTAGGTGTTTCATAGTGTTACTGTGAGATTTGTGAGCTCAACTGGGATTGATCGTGTAGAAGCAAACTGGATTCAGAGAAAACTGGACAGTTTCACAAAAATGGGATTTTTTTTTTTTTTTCTCCTTTCCAAAACTCATAATAGAAAAATGTGCTCTAAATGAAACAAATGGGAAATATTCATAGTGAAATATTTTCTCTTGGAAAAAAATTGAGTGATTTTAATAGTAATATTTATGATATCGTATGTTAAACACTAGTTCTTAAAAAGATGAAAAAGTCGTTCAGATAAAACTTCAGTGTGTCATATTAGGCAAATTCAATTTCTATATCCTGTAATTCAGATTTACTATTGATCTTTAGTATATACCATGTTATGTTGCATAACTGCAATATAGTGATTGTTTGAAGGATAGTTATGTTTATTTGCCAGCTTTTTTGCTAGAATGCGTGTTTCTTTTGGATCAGCTTTAGAACATTAATGTTAAATTCACACACTGTTTTTGTAGCATATATATATATAGGGAGATGGAGGTTGAGCTATAGAAACAGTTCTTCCATTGTTTTCATCCTACTCATATTTCCTCTGGTCAACTTATGAGCTCCTTTGTTATGTCAATAGCCAAAAAATGCTTAAACACATTATGGAGCAGTTCAATTCTATTTCTAATTGTAAGTATAGTTGTCACTGTCCTCAGGTATTTTCTCATGATTTGATTATTTATGTGGCAAGCTCTTGGTGCCAAGGCATGGCATTCTTTATGTACATGTGCCCTGTACCATGCAGAAGACACTAGATTCACACAGGAGGCAATAAAATCCTTTGGGATGTGTAGGAAATCTTTAAAATAATTAAAAAATAAAATCTTGTGCTGTTGTTTTAAGAAACATGAACTGTATTCTTCTGCCTCTTAACAAAGCATATTTTCTCTTATTGGAGCTTAATGTGTATGAATCTGAAGAAAGAAATTGGATGTTACAACAGTACCAGAAATACAAATTGGTTATGTTTGGTGATTTTGCGTAAGATTCAGCTGGAGGGAACTGCATTTTGTAGCGACAAGACTCCCAAACTGATACACAAAACAGTAATGGACAATAATCTGGAAATGGCATTCTAGATGCTAGCCATATTATTCCTATGTTGCATGTGACCTCCATAAAACGCTGAAAAGAGCCATTAGGCTATAAGTAAGCTATGTATATGCTGAATACCTGTAAATACATAAGATTTATAATCTTGAGTTGTACATTATAGTAAATCTTGAATCTCATTTGGATGAAACCTGATTCCCTAGGGCAAGGAGAGTGGTCCTATTTAATTGCATTTTTTAAAAATAAATTTTTACTCCAGAAGGCAGGAGGGAAAAAACAAATTTCCACAGCCATATTTGATATGCCTAGTGCTGGAAATCGTGAAAGGCAGAGATGCCTGATAGGAGACTAAGATATTCCACTTTGATCGAAGGGAGAGGAAGGTAGCCCTGAGCAAGTGCTGCGAGCAGCCCTGGGGGGACTCCATCTTTAACAAAGGAACAGAGGAAATGTAGCTGCCAGTAACTCTCTGAAGCAAGTTAGCTATGGGCAGAGGAGGGGCTCGAAAACCTGCCAAGTGAACCAAGACAGTGCAGGAGCTTGGGGGGGGGGGTTCCTTGGGAAGCAAGCTCTACAATTTTGCTTTTGTATTTTACATTTCCTTCTTAACTCTTCCCAGTTTTGTAATCAAGAATGTGACACTTTCACACGTGTGAATTTTTAAAAATGTTTATCTACCTGACACATACAGGGAGTGTCCAGGACGTCGGGCTGGTGGCCGTGGGATGCGCGTCCTGCCACGGTGGTAGCGTCAGCCTGGAGAGAGCAGTGTGGTGAGCGTCAGGCAGGAGGAAGATGCTCCCCTGGGCAATGCCCCGCGGGCAGCAAGGTGTCCCGTTTGGTGAGAGGCAGACCAGCAGCAAGGCAACATGTTTCTGCAGGGTGGGAGGAAGAAAATACTTCTTAGGCAGGAAAAGCTGCAGCCGCTCAGTCCAAATAATTGAACACAAGAGACATCTGTAATGAGTAATACACAGTTTCTCACATGGAACACTAAAATAATGAAAAACAAATATTGTACAGGTTTTCTAGTTAATTTTTCTGAGATTGAGAATATTTGGAAGGTGTCTGAGGGAGAAAAGCCTGTAGTTGCCCTCCAGGTTTCTCCACAGTGATGTGCTTGAGTGGAGTTGATGGGAAAAAAACCCCAAACAAAAACATTTAGCCCTATGAACATGGTGTAGTTTTAATCAAAGAGTAAAAACCAACTGAATTAGCACTACAATTAAAATATTTGCCTGTAATGTTTATTTTCTACATTGTAGCCAGTCGTCTTATTGATGCTATGAAGGGTTAGAAATGGTGACATGTATCTTGCATCTCTCTGAATTGGGCTGTTAACCGTAATAATCTCGTGAGAGATCTGAACCCTCTCAATTCCTTATCATCTGCAGGAGTTTCATTTTCTTTCTAATTTCCCCTTCAGCTGTTGTTCTCTATTTCTGGTTTGTCTCCAATTAAAAACAAAAAAATTTTTTTAGAACTCACTTCTTGTTAATCCCTTTCTTTTGCAGTGTTTCCCTTTGGGGCAATTGAAGCATCAAGGCATTCGAGTTAATGTTGGTTTAGTGGTCAGTCTGGATAAGAAAGCTTTCTTTAGCAAATGTTCTTTCTCTTTTTTTCCCCCCTTCGTCCAGTAGGACTCTGAATTTCTAGAAAGGTTTGGAGTTGAAGCTACAGATGTGTTCAGCTGGTAGTTTCTGCCTCCCACCATCCCTCCCTATTTCCTTGCCAATTCAAACAGCACTTTCCAGATTTTCTTAATGAAATTCAGTTCACCTTACTCAGCCTGAAGTGAGTAGTAGAGGGATGTATTAATTTAACCTAGAAACTCGATCTGTGAGTTATCTTAGATCTATCAGCTTAAGTGCTTGTTGGGACTTGGATGCGAGTTGCAGGAATGAAGATTTTTTGCCGGAAACTTTAACTGCAGTCTCTAGGCATAGCTAGCATTGTCGAAATACGAAAGAATTAAGTTGTCTCACTGCTCTTCACTTCGCAGAGGTGAGAAGTGTGTCAGCACCTTCCCACAATGAGCAGAAGTATTTAAGATTAGGTATAATTTTTTTCTTGTTACTTAAACTTAATTTCTTCCCCAGGTGCTTATTATTTTTTGTCTTCTTTGCCCGTTGAAGACTCTCACTGAAATAAATAAGAAGCTGTGCTGTGCATCTGGGGACAGTACTTGGCCCTTTGGAAGTGTTTTGCTGTAGGGTCTCTACTGCTGTGGTACAAGTCTCATAATTTGAAATGTCTACTCTGTATTTTAAACCATAAGTGAAAAAAGAAAAAAAAAATGAAGACATGACTATGAAGTTTTTTTCATCTGTATGGAAAATGTGGTTCTCTCATTAACACTGTTAACGCAGTTAGTAAGGAAAGAACCTGGCTGAAACAAAGATATGTATCAGTAAAACTCAAAATAATTGGCATCACGGTAGTGAAAGAATATGGTCACTGAGATATAGTTTATTTTTAAAATTAAGCCATCGAAGTTTTTTAAAAATTGTTATTTTTATTTTGACATAACTATATACACGTTACCAGCATTTCAGCGAAGACGACATTTCGTGAAACAGAACACACCATTTATACAGGCTGTTGAAAACTCAGCTCTCAAATTATTCTGACTTCAGAAGTATGAATTACGCATATGAGCAGAGCCTTTAACATAAAATGACTGCAGCACCGGCATCATATTTCATCTCCTTTCTCTCCCCTGTCTCGCACTTACTCCTTCGTTTGAAAAGGTCATATCTGTTAGTGTAAATGGTCTTGTACACCAGTACGGCTAATAATAGAAGGGAAAGTCAAAGGAATCTCTATTACGGAGAATTATCAATACTTGTTGCCTTGTCTATATTTAAATTATTATTACTATTAATTAAATTAACAAATTCTTGAACTGCTGAGAGTAATAGAAAACTGAGATTATATTCATTTACGATTAAAATAAGCCAGCGTGACCACTTAAAAAAGCATCCTACCTTTCTCCCCCACGCCTGGGACCTGTTTCCAGCTTTAGATTGCCCCTCCCTATAGAAATGTGGTCTGAACCCTGATCGGTAATGCAGCAGGGGTGATCCACTTGCACTATGAAAAAAACGCAACAAACCCACACCACAAAACACCTAGCCAAAAGAAGGGAGGAGCAGCAAAGATGAAAGCCAAACTATTTTTTCCCCTTTCTTTTTTTTGTGGTGATGCTCGTTTATACCATTTGAAAAGACAGCCTTGGTCTTTTTAAACTCAGTTTGTAGTCGGAGAATCGGATTTTCCCAGTGAAAGAGCATATGAGAAGACAAACTGAAGGATAGAACCCATGATGTTTTTTACTCCCACTTTTGGGAGGAAATGAGAGATTTTTATGACCCTTTTTATTTAAGGAGAAAAATAGAACCCAGGTTGGGTTTGATGTTATAAGTATTCCCTTGCTTATTGTTTTGAGGTATTATCAGTTTTTATAGGTGGATTTAATTTCCATGGAGTAAAATCGGTGCTAATTTCAACATGTGGCAGGCTACTGTAATGTTATTTCTTTTGCTGTTTTACAATTTCTTTTTCTGTTCTACTGCTTGATTACTTTTATTGTAAACCCACAGAACAGCTGGCATAATGCGCAGATTAAAAATATACTTTTACAAGAATGATGAAGTGTTAAACTACTTTGACATTTTGGGCAGCTAGATTTTAATTACTTGACTAAAGTTGTTAATTCAGCTCAATAAAAGCTATATCCACATGATAGATGTAGATGTCAAAATGCCCCAAAGGGTTCCCCACCTTTGATTAGAGGTGTTACTATGATGTTAAACCCAGATTACAAGAGCATCTTAAATTCTATTGATTCTGTCATCCTTCTTTCTAATGTGCTGTTCAAAATCAATGTTTAAAAAAAAAAAAAAAAAAAAAAAGGGGAAAAAATGGCCTTATTTCCCCCACCAAACCCGGGGGTTTTCTCTGGGGTTTCACAAGAAACGGCCCCCATGCTTTTCAGCAAAGAAAGGCCTT
>Ga0181612_119030_pt1 | contig 12552 bp, 4 predicted proteins | sample HoacroProtozoa21_FD_119630 | JGI IMG/M metagenome (GOLD analysis project Ga0181612, IMG submission 119630) | Hoatzin crop microbial communities from Cojedes, Venezuel. Combined Assembly of Gp0051906, Gp0051904, Gp0051908 | reverse complement strand
TTCGAACCTGTTTAAATACGAACTTGGGAAAGTGTTTCTATAGTTTCAACCTGCAGCTATGACTATGTAAGACTTGCTGATGTCACCACCAACGTCACCTTAGCCATCTCTGATGTTATTTATCCAGCATAAATCAAATTATCTCCTTCTGCATAACAACTCCAAGATCAGCCTTTCATCACAGTTCATTTTGGTTAAGATGATACTCAGATCACCGTTTTTCACCTTGAGCTCTGCAACATCTTACTCTCTCACCTTGACACATGACATTTTGACTATTTTCAATGCATTCACTTTTAGACAACTAAATTAATCTTCTTGGCTGTGCCACCATGCCACCGAAAGACTGCTTTCTTTTTCAGTCTATCACAAACTCCTGATCCAAAGAGAAGTTTTATATTGAATGTGGTTTGTAGCTTACAGTACAGTATAGCCTGTGGCCTGAATATGTGCTCTTCAGTGACTTCCATTCTATTCAAGCCAGCTGTTATCATCTATCAGTCCAAATTTCTTTCAAACTCTCTGTTCCTTCCTGCTATCTTCTAAATATGGGATGAATTCACTACAAAAAGAGCACAATTACTATTGCTCTGCAAATTAATCTTTTGGTGTCACCTTTCTGCTAATGCCTATCAAGCCTGAGAATTACCATCTACAGGATGGGCCTCCGGGAGCTGGGCTTTTTGCCCCCAGGACAAATGGGGTGTGATGTCCAGTGCTGAAAGTCTGCAGGCACATGCAGGAGACTTGCTCAGTATGTATTAAATGGCATTTTCATGCACGCGTATAAGACTCCCTTACATGAGCATTAAGTACCATTACACAAATGCGATGCATGCAGTGTCCACATTATCTGTGTATATATGACTCATCAGGCTTGGCTGTGAATGCACAGAAACAGTGCTCAAGTCCCTTGGCTAGTTTAAAGCAGTTCTCAGCAGCTGTTCTGTTACTACAGCTGTTTACTGCACAAAAGAGAAGTATTGCCCCCCTACTCTGTTCCACTTTGCTGCATCCGCCTATCATGACATATTTTCATCCCATGCTTTCTGGGGCAGGAAATCCATTGCGATTTTCAAACTTCAAATCATCCATTTGCCATAATATGTTACAAAGTACCAGAATGCAAGACTCTCAAGGTTTTCTTGCGCTATGCAGTATAATTAACAGTCTAGAATGATTTTTTAAACTATAATACACAATCACGTAATGTTTTTCTCACTTTCTTAAACAGATACACAAATTTTGAAGTGCAGGTTAGATCCTTACTGCTTTGTAAGTTGGTATTTATTCATTTGAATGAAAAAGAGCAAAACCATGTATATCTGTATATCCTAGCATTCCCTGTACTCTACAATTATTTCAAAACATAAGAGGTTCCGGGCTTAGTGCCAGCTGAAACAATTGGCGTTAAATCTCATAAAGCAAAGAAGTGCACATCTTTAGTTTTTGAAGCATTTGGACAGTGGATTGTAGTAACAGCAGAAATAAAAAAAAAACCCCACACAACAACAACAAACAAATTACTCCATTCCCCCCTGCTTCACATAATCATGCTGGCAGTTTTGGAAGTTTTCTTTATGATCGTCTTTCAGATGAATATTATTCATGAGTTGGACTGCTTGATAGGTGGAACCATTTGTCTGCCAAATGTTTCACTAGAGAAGTAAAGCAGTAAAACAACCATTCCAAGCATGGAGTAAATATCTTCAGTTAGCTGAAGAAAGAAAAAGCCACTGTTCTAGTAGGGAGCAAAGATCACCAACGTTTTATTGGTGATTTTCAATACAAGCAGACTGATAGTGTGCAGTCAAGTTATGTTACATGAATACCATCTGCACATTTAGCAAGATTTCCTCATATTTCTCCTTCATTTTCTTTGTTCCGTATTGACATGTAGAGGGCAATAAAGGGCACTTGCTCCTTTTGCTCATTTGGAAGAAAAAGGCTGAGAGTCTCATAGACACAGAAGGCAATGAGATGCCATTAACACTTCCAGTGTATCACTCATACTACTTAATTTATGAGTTATTGTACTGTATCAAAAATGTATTATGGACAAAGTTTTTAGATGTTTCTGTATAGTATTCCAGCAACATAGATAAACAAAAATAATCCTGTCTTAACAACTTTAATGAAGCAAAACATCTACATCCAAGCCATATGAATAGGAAATTCACAAAAACAAGCATGTTAGGCAAAGTGCTTGCAGACTAAACAATTTGCTTCGGACCCCAATGCTGTAGCCATTGTACAAGCAGACACAGGATTCCCTGGACACAGGGCTGAATTTCATTCCACAAAAATTCAGGGATATGCGGTTTAATGCTACTTTACTTCATCTAATGCTGGTCTGCAATGATGTGATTTATGGATAGCTGCTCTGAACATAGAAGCAAACATTTTTCTTTGCTTGAAGGTAAAGAATTCAATTTCCCACCACAGACCTGAAATGAAGACGTGTCAACTAGATCTCTACAGGTTATCTTCAATTTCCACAGTTGCTTGATGTTTCCAGTAAAATTCTGCAGAAAATTAACATATAGCTTGTTGCTTCCTAGCTCAGGTAGGAACACAGCTTTACACCAAGATCCTATTTAAATGTAGACTGGCATTTAAATACTACTATGGAAATATTAGGGTATGGTTAAAAGTTGCTGATCAGGACTCTGAAACCATTCTGCAGGGAAGAGTGAGCTCTATTTTTTTGGGTCCTCTCCCACAACAAAACCGCAACAGTTAAACTAAACTAAGTTATAACAATAATCATAGAAGAAAAACAGGCAGGCTAATGAATGGCATACATCATCAGTCTTTTAAAATTATTTTCGATTCTCCTACAGCATTTGAGTCTTTATAAAAATTAACTTATCTAGTTTTATTTACAGTCACCACCAACTGCTTCTGTGGTATCCTGTATGATTTATTAACTCTTACTCCAATAAACTACAATGTTCATAATTCTAGAATTTCTATGTGCTGTCCTTCATAATTTTTTTTACTTTTTTTGTACTGAAATATTCTAGCTACTTTTAGTCAATAAACTTTAATTCCTGACATATTTGTTAATTTAATATTTTTCTTTTCCTATTAGTATCACTTACCTTACTTTTACATATTTTAATAAAGTTCTATTCCTGTCTTTAAAGCAGCATATAATACAACAAACTTCTCTAAAGGAGATGAATGACAGAGAGTCAAAGGAAAGCTTTTTCTAGTAGTTGTCTGAAGAGCTGGGCCCAGGCCTTGAGTGGATTTCAGTAAGAGATATGTGCCTTGCTAGCTGCCTATGGGAGAGATGCTGACTAGTAACATCAGTTCTATTATAGAACATCTTCAGTGACTGCAGTCTTGCATAAAAACGCAAGATGAAATCTCCTGCTACTACCTCCACTTTTACCCTGTGGCCTCATTCAGAATTTCCTTCTCTGAGGTTTACATTTTGGATCGGAAAAGGGATGCTGATGGGACTAATAAGTGCAAACTATCTGCACCATTAAGACTTTCACCATACAAATAGGTACACTCATGAGACCTTTGAGTATTACCAATTGGTTTCAGAGGAACTACTAGCACACATCAAGCTGTACACAAGCATAATGCAAGTGCTTCGTAGAATTAGTGACTAATTCACACTAATTAAAATTTGACCCACATCTGAGGTATCTAGGTCAAATGAAATAATTGCTATCTGAAGGTTATCCATTGACATGTGTAAGCTTGTAGTGTCATGGTACTGACTACGGCTGCCTTTGTCATGAGCAGAAGCTGTAGCATACTTGGGGGACCTGGTCAGAGCTCTATACAAAACTCTTGAGTAGGTTTGGCATGCTTGATGTAGCCACGATTCAAGTCCAGAGTCAGAAACAAAGCTCACAATGGGGAATCACTGCCTATCACAGGGATAAGGCAGCTGATCAAAAGTATCTCCTGGCAGCCCCTGCTCACCGCTCCTACTGAGCTCCAAATTCAGCAAAAGCCCTGCTTATTCTCAGAAACAAAATCCTCCCACCATGATAGAATGACAAAGACATGTAAGTACTGAGATATTTTAAGAATATACATAGCCTCACTGATTTCAGCTAGCACACCAACAAATAGGCCTGTCCTTGTTAATTCTGAAACGAATTTCCAAAGGTGACTTATGTTGCTTGATAAGCTATATATACATAGAAGTATGTATGTCCCTAGAGATACAGGCCCAGGGGGAAAATGGACATTATTCACTCAGCTAAGTTTCACGATCACAAACTTGGACAACGTTCTTGTTTGTAAATAGGCATTTCAGAATAACTGCAGAATAAACAAAAAGTTGAAGGAAACATCTTGACAATAGCATAATGTAGGTAGTATTGTATTTCCTGTAAACAATAAATTTTGCAATTAAATATAGGTGTTTCTTTGGAAATGCGTATCTCAAATGTACAGAGAAAATTACAGTCAGTAGAGTTGTATCACTTGGCCCTACCCTGTCCTGTCAGAAAAGACACACATTGAGCCATGACTCTTACCTGAAAGCATATGGCTGAGATCACCTGGTGGCCACCACAAGAAACGCACTTCCTACAGCCTTAACTTCGGAGAAGATTTTCATCGTTAACTAAACTGATTCAACACAACTATAGGTATAAACACTTTCTAAGCACTTGCTGGCAATGGTTTTAGAACAGTTTTAATTTCATAAACTGAACTGTTTATCTCTATAAAATATATTGTTAGCACAGTGTCCAAACAGCAATGAAATTTTCTTGGGGATATGAATAATGGTTTTCACAAATAGTTGACTGTATGAGTCCCTATATCTCAGAGCTGACCTTGGACTGATTACTAAAAATACAGCTCAAATACTGGAGTTTGCATCAATTCTGAGAAATTTCTGTCCAACGAATATGTATTTTCCCTGTAGCCAAGTTCTAATAACTACAATCACTTTAGAAAAGGCACATGTCAAAATCTACAAAGTTTACAGGTTTTTTTCATTCTCGTCTCTCTTCTACTTCACATTTTTTTACACCCTTTTAAAACTACTATAGTGCTTATAGTAGTTTTAAATAAGATTATTATATTCCAGAAAGCTAAAAAGACCCCCACTGCAACATGCAATATGGAAAAGGCAAATGTGCTAATTTGCAGTTATCACTGGCTGTTATATGACTATCAGGCCATCTTGTATGAAATTATGACCTCTATGGGAAGTTCAACACAACCTACCGCCTCTGCCTTATTGTTTTTTTCCAACAAGAATTCTTAGACACTTAGATCTCTCCAGATAACTTTCCATTTTGACATTAAGAATGAAAAGGGACCACTTCCTAATGGAAAATCGTCTTCTTCTCATCTATCCAAACTCAATACCATGTCTACTGTACAAAATACAATGGGTTGGAAGGGTTGTTGATGTTAATATTTATGATCAGTTCAGCCTTCTTTTTCCATTTATAAATGATTTGTTAGAGGATCACAATTTCTCCCAGATATATACATTATTAAACAACCCAAGGAGTTTTCCGGCCCAGGCCAGAATTGATTTCAAGCAGCCCTCTGACTGTTTTCCTACTGCTGGTATGTCATTCATCATCAAAATTGCATGAAATTGTGCTGTTCCATGGGATGACAACAATTTAAATTAGAAGAAAATGAAAATTAATAGCAGAAGTGATTCCTGATAGATGTTAATGTTTGGATTAATAATCCCTAATAAAAAATATATGAAACTTCATTATCTGCCAAGAAGCTAAGGTTAATTGCAAACTCTGCCACTGGTTCCCATTTTGTACAGACAGTTACTCCCTCTGGACCTCATCTTTAGGGATTTTGGTTAGAATCTGCATATGGTATCTCAGTTATATTGGACAATATGTAAATAGCAGCTTGGGAGTCAGCACTCTTAATCCTTTCTATTTGGTATGACTGTAGATCTGCTACACTCTCCTTGTGTATAACCATTTCTGCCAAACAACAACAAAACCTAACACATTTGGGGAAACACATTCATTTTTATCATTTAGACTGAAACTACCGTGGAAATGGGAATATCATTCCTACAGAATATACATATATGCAATACGTATAAGAAGAGAGATCTATTTAAAATATTCAAGAAGTTCCACAGCTTTACATAATTGAACAACCAACAGATAAAATTAACATTTACTCTCACATGATCACAAGGTTAATCATTAGATACTCAGCTAAAAATTAAAAGAAAAGTTACCTATTGTTTTATCTAGAAGATTTCCTTGTTCATCCGTCTTGTAATTGAGGAATGATTTTTACAATGGACTCATGTCTTTGCAGAATGTACTCAGAAATCTGCTGTTCTCTTGAAAGTAACATTAATCTCTGATAGCAATATTTGTGAGCACCTTTTGGGCTAAATACTATGTGCCATGTCTGAAATACTCAATTATTTGGAAATTAATTTAATAATACTTTTAAATCCTTTGGCAAGTACGTAAAGTACACATTTGTTACAGTTGCCTTCCAGGTTTGGCTGGCAAATAGCCAGATGTCTATTGATTCTTGCTGGAATACAAAATTATTTATAATTCCTAGCTCTTTCATGGAACCTCACTGTTTTGACCTATCACTGGTATAGGAGCCAAATCATGTGTACCTTTCCATTGTCTAATTAATTCCACATTACATAAATTGACTCATGATTCCTGAACACTCAGGTTGGACAGTGAAAAATGTCTACAAATCAAGTCATGTATTCTCAATGGATTTTGACTCACTTTCAGTCCATAAATAATATAAAAACTGTCACACTCATTTATAGCTATTGTGATGTCACTTTTTCCTTTTGTTTTAACCTAAAGTCACACCCTATCTAGTTATGTATTAACAATCTTTTTTAAAAAGTTATGATCTTTTCTTGAGTACAAGAATTATTTTTGCATCATTGCAATGATAAAATGCAGAAGGTTTTATGATACGGAGCAAGTAAATTCCACTAACAATGGTCCTCTATACTATTCCCTACTGGGGATTTCTTCCACTAGCAAGTCAGATACTAAACTATGTTGCAAAAATTCAAGTACCTAAAACTTGTGGGCACTCCTGAAAATTTTCACAGAGCCCATTCAGTAAGTCCTTTGGTAACACAGAAAAGACCTGCAGTGGTTTCTGAAACTTACCCTGAAAACATTCAAAGTATAAACTATTTCAATAAATCCCTTGCTGCTTTTGTTAAAGCCACTTATTACAGTAGAACTCCTAAAGATAAAGCAGAAAATAATACATACTAATCTGTAGCTTGAAAAATGTGAAAAGTTATTACATTCAATAACATACAAGGTTATTTCCTTTTGAAAAACATATCTAAGGAAATCAAAGTTTGAAACAGCTCTTTAAACTGGGTGCTGCATTATCAGAGCTTTGAATGAATTAGTTGGCCAGATTCCTGCTGAGGAACCAACTTTGACTTGCTCTTTACAGGAGATTTCTGACCTGCCCGCAACTATTCACTCACCACAGACATCATGGAAGAGCTGACACAAAGAGGCATACTATTTAAAATCACTTCAATAGCAATAAATGCATTTCAGTGCTAGTTTCTGCACCCACTGTCTAAAATATTAAATTGTTCTTTTTGTTAACTGTGCACTGAGGAAACACTTTATATGGCAGATCTAGGAACTAATGTCACCCAATTACCTGTAAAATGGTTACAGCAGTGAAAGCTATTCCAACACTGGCTAGAGGAAAAGGATACAACGCAACGTGTGTAAACCCCAACCCAGAGAAAGGATGCCTAGTTCTGATGTATGCAAACCTAATTCTGTGTATCTAAATCATGCCAACCAAAAACACAATAGATCTTTACATGCAGACAAGATAACCCTGTTCTCTGCCAATGATCTGACACTGGTCTCTCAGAAAACTGTTCTTGACTGGGAGAATCACCTTGCGAGGCAGATCTACTGTCCAGTTTCTACTCCTGCCAGCTGACCCTCAGGGGTTAAAATAGTCCTTTGGAGTCACTGTCAATTATCGATGGTAACAGCTTTTGTAACAACCGCTCATGAACTCAAGGAATACACTGGGATATTGACATTTTCCCACAGCAGTACTAGTACAAGAGGAGCATGTACAATCAAAACTCCATGTTATCTGCAGCCCCATACATGACAGTAAACTGTAAGAAAGGCATTTTAGATGGTTCTGTGACATTACGAACTGCAGCACCATTCTCGTTATGCGTGGGAGTACAAGCACAGAGGAGCACACTGCTGGGTGCAAGAACCCTTCAAGCCCTCAAGGTTGGCTGCAGAACCAAGGAAGCATGAGAATGGGCAAAAGCCACCTCTTCCCACTCCCTCAGGCACCTGCACTGGACACAGGTTAGCTAGATCTATCTAGCAACCGATAGACCTCTTAATCCTTCTGGCACTACTACATGGTTTTGTGGAAGTACCTGTGTCTATCTAAAGAATATATGAGACATGGATACTTCTGAATCACGTCAGATATGTAGTGTAAAACTAAAATAGAAAATCTGATTCCAATCACCACGCCCTAGTGCTGTAGCTGTGATGGTCTAAGTACACAAGCAGGACGACGTTTACATAAAGTCACTTCCACCTGTAAACCTTGCCTAAGAAAATCCCCATGCATTCCAGAGCAATAGCTCTGCAAGCTCACTGCTGTTCACTCCTATTCACATTATTCAATGTCGGACTTTAAAATCTAATTTTCACTTCTTGTGGAACTTCTGGAAATCACACCATTACAATGAACAACTCGGAAATAATAAAATAGTTGAATGCATACTGCTAACGGAGCTGAAAATGGCAGGGTACAGCTAGCACAAGACTCTTGACTGTGAATGCACAGAACATTATTTCCTCCTAATTATGGACTGATGAAAAAAAACGTAGTCAGTCATTCCACAGATCAGAACGAGTCTTAGGTCAGACTTGGAATCTGCCTACTTGAGTACCAGTTATGCCTCACAGAAAAGCACACATTTAGAGGGGCCTTGCAGATTGGCTATATACTCCTTCACAACGCTTTGTAGACAGACCTACAAAAAAAAAATTGTAGACTAATGGTCACACATCAGATGAAAGTAAAACTTACACAAGACTTTTGTGGGGTATTGTTAAATTTATTATGGAGTAAAAATGAACAGTGAATTACTGCTCTGAGCCAGAGTGAGGATCTAAGCCAATTAACACATCACACTACAGTTCCTTACCTGATTTAGACAAAAAACACACCTGTATCTCTTTTCAGGCTCTTCTGTTGGAAATGTTTTCTGTTTTCACCACATTTACTGGGACAGTCAGCCAGCCTGTAGCCTGCAGATAACTCTGTAGCCTGTAATCAGGCTGCCAAAGCTGGCAGAAGAGAAACCAGAACCAAGATCCCTAACAACCAGAAAAAGTACTGTAAGTAGTCAGCTACTGGCTCATTTCAGCTAACTTCTACTCTCATTTTAACCAGACATTGTGGTATTGATGCTTTCAAAAGTATCACAAATGTTATGCAAGGTTTGTCCCAAATTAAAAAAAAAATAGTGGAAGCAATGATGGATAGAATAGTCAAAGATCCCTGAGTGTGCCTCGCAAAACACTTCAAAGGATAAGGAAAATACAAGATTAGCAACATGTAGATGCAATGTTGAAGAAAATGAGGCTGTCAGGCCAGTTTGCCATGAAGCTCAGGATGGAAACTAAAAGAGAACGGAGATTAATATACCTCATTAATATAATACATGAAAGACGAGAAGAAGAGAGAGGTTTTTCAGGTAATTCCGATACTAAGCTGAGCTGTGCTACAGATAAATGAAGATCATCTGATTGTCCAATGCTGTGTGATGACTGAAAATAAAGGATTCGAAAGGAGAGACAAAATCAACTCTTCTGCTCAAAGAAGGTAAAGAAAAATATATATTTTGCATATCTGCAGTAGCAATTGGGCAATTAATATATTCCATCAGGTTTTCTACTGAAATTCTTGTCATGTGCATAAAAATAAATGTCCTAGCAAGATACAAGCTGTTCTGAGGTATTAAAAACTGTCTGATGTGCGTGCAGAGAAAAAAAAACGTAAGAAATAAAAACCAAATAGTGCACTGTCCTATTTTCCCCTACTGTTGTAAAATTCAAGTCTTGATATTTAACATTGTAATTCTTCTGTACAGTGCTCAATATAAGTGGGCATCTCTGTTCACTTTCATGACCTGAAGTTTTCATTATTTCCATACTCCTGCAAAATTGCTACTAATGTTCCATAATGCACAGTATACCTGGCCTTTTCTACAGGTGGCCTCCATTTAATACAGCACCAGACATAACCTGCTCGTTATTTGAAAATCCTGTTTTCACAGCTCCTGAGAACCTTTTCACACTCCTTTTTCAGTCTTAATCACTCTAATGTAGCTTTGCTAGTGTTGAAGGACCAAGGAACTGGTCTCATTAACCACTTCTGGTTTCCTTTTTTCCCAAAGACAGACATGCTCTAATTAACTACTTGTCTTAGCTATTCTCAAGACAATAGACTAGTCCTGGCAGCCGGAGTGGAAATTAAACAGGGTGAGATCCCAGCAAAACGGCAACATCAGTCATTGCTGCCATCCTATGCCAGGCGCAAAGAAAGCAAGTGTAAAGATTTTCTGGTCCTACCAGGTATTGTCATCAGTGTTGTGTACAAACTGCCATGTATTTATACCCTGCCTTCTGCTTCTCATGAAGGGTGACCAGAAAAGTTCAAAGAGATCTTTATGTTGCTATGAGAAGGTTTTTGAGGGTTGATTCTTCTCAAGTACCAATCATTAAGGAAATGGTATCTCATCCTATGCTAACACTTTCCGGCCTTTCGGCATAGAGGTATCGAAATGAAGACAGGCATCTGGTCATTACTACCAAGAAAGTCCCACAGCGTCCTTGAACTTGCCTTCAGGCCCATTTGAGCATTAGAATAATAAATCAATAAATTGCATGAAGCGAAGGGAGGAGAAAGCCCTCTCTGAACAGGGACCCAATAGTCTCATTGAACGCATGTACCGCCAGGGGTTAACAATGATTCTTGCCTAAAGCACAGCAGTTTTGGTTAAATAGTCAATACCATGTGATATGAAAGAAGAGCCAGTTCCTATACATGCTGCCTGTCTGTTCTAAAACAAATTGGTTTTCCTCCTGAAAGTTATGGTGTAGTTTAAATCAGAATACTTGTGCCACTGAGTAACTACATGGAAACACGAATCAGGAAATACAGGTACTCACCTTTGGATTTCTCTTCCTAGATCAGAAAAGAAGATACCAAATTTGACACAGATGCATTTTTCCATCCACAGAGAACACACGTCAGCTGAAGCCAGAATCCTAAAAGAACACCCCAAATATGAGGAGTATGGGCTGTGTTACTGTTATTTTGTGTAGTTTGGGCCAAGAGCTCTCTGGCAATGACCTGGCCCACGTAGGCTTATGTGCTAGTGGTGAATATGCTGGTAAGATGTTTTGGGGGGGTTTATTATTCTTTAATAGTTTTATACACATATTATATATTAAATAATATATTAATTTATATAATGTGGTTTCATTTTCCAGTAGAAAGATGTAAAATGCAGGAAGCAGTGGCAAAAGGAGGAGAAAAAAGCAGCAAATCAGTTCCTTAGCTTTCTTCATTTTCATAGTGAAATATTTAAAGTTCTCATCCAGAAGAAAGATGCTTTAAGATTTCAGCTTCAAGCTTCCAAATGTCATATAACTTGTTGCAGGAAGGTAAAATAATCCCATATACACCTACCACAGGTTCATTATATCTTCTCCTGAAATAGCTTGTGAATAATGCAACACAAAGAGTTTTAACCTGGTGAAGTCTGGTATTCTTAGAAGCATTTTCATGGTTATAAAACAGCGCTAAGATTGGCAGATAGTATAGATTGAAAAGTATTAAACATTTTTTTCTCATTTTTCCTAAGAAAATGGAGCGAGTAAGGGAAAAAATGAAAAACTGACAAGAACCACCTAAACATGACAGTAATATTTATTTAGTCCATCCTAGCAGGAGTCTTTCTGTCAGCCCTGATTTTCCATAAATATTGATTACTTATTTTTAAGCATGTAAAGCTTGCTAAGAGACACGTTTACAAAATGGTGTTTCTTGTCTTTCTCTGTACAGCTATCAAGACCTCCCAGACTTTCTCATCTGAAAGAAAAAATAGGAGATGTTTTTAATCATAATTTGTGCTCAGAACTCAGCACATGAATTTTTTGTCCTGGTGTTTAAATAACCTTATCAAACATACAGCACAACTTTTGCCCACTCTAATACAGTCTCCAAAACATCTCTCATGTTTCTTTTTTCTTCGTTCATTGACAACAAAGATCTTTTGGACTTTTCTACCAGGCTCAGCAGGAAAGTGGTTGTACCAAAACTAACCTTTGCATTAAAATTTTCCCACATTATTCGCCCTACTAGCTGTGATTCAGAATATATTTTCTGCTAATTAAAAAGTCCTTGAACACCTGTAAGTTCACAAGTGATTGCTACCTACACAGATATTAGTAAAACGCTAGTTTCAGGAACCAGCAGGTTAAGCAT
>Ga0181612_109111_pt1 | contig 12552 bp, 5 predicted proteins | sample HoacroProtozoa21_FD_119630 | JGI IMG/M metagenome (GOLD analysis project Ga0181612, IMG submission 119630) | Hoatzin crop microbial communities from Cojedes, Venezuel. Combined Assembly of Gp0051906, Gp0051904, Gp0051908 | reverse complement strand
TTTTACCACAAGTGGCAAGGAGCAGGCAAATGAGTATGTAATGTGGTGAACTGGTATGTTATTTAAGGACAGCAGTGACAATCCCTGATTGTGTGAGGTTTTTACTTCCTGTTATTTTTTTTATGAAACCCTACAGAGATCCTGAAGCATTACGCTGGAAGAGGGGGGCAGCTTGCTTCCTTACGTTGTAAGAATGCTTAAACTGGATCAAGCTGGAGGTTCCTCTTGCTCCAGTCAGCTGTGGCAGCTGTCAACAGTGGATGTCCAGGGGAAAGGAAAGAACAAATATAGAAAGATGCTTTCAGGGGCGTATTCTTTCAGCCTCTGGTAATTTACATCTCAGACTTCCCGAACCAGAGAGCTTCCATGGACTTTCATAAGCTTCCATGGACTCCTGTTCTGTAAATCCAGTCTCTCCTTAAGCCTGTGTAACCCTCAGTGCCCATAGTGTCCCACAGCCAGAAATTTCGGAGCTTAGCTGTATGTGGGAAGAACATCTCTTTAACTTGTTGTGACTCACACACTTGAGAACTTTTGGTGGCTCACAGTTCTTGTATTGAATGTCATGCAAACAAATTATTCCCTATTCACCCATTCCACAACACTCATGGTTTTAAAGAGTTTTGTCACATCCATGCGTGGTCACCTGCTTGGCATATGTCATCAGTTCTTACAGCGAAGCTGTTCCGTACTTGTGACTGTACTTGTCCTTTCTCTTTGTTTCTTTCCAAGTCTTCTGTAGCCTTTTTGGGACTGAAGAAATAAAACAACACTGTGGATTTAAGATGTGGGGTCGCAGTGGATATGGACAACAACATAACGTTGTTCCCTGTGTTCTGTGTGGTTTCATTTCGAGGTTTCTCACATTCAGTTTGCTTTTGGATGCATGTGAGAACGGAGTGTGATATTGTCATGAGAAGTCTTGCCATCTAAGACTGTATTCCTGAATCCAGTGGTAAGCTCCAAGCCCATTGCTGTGTCGGTGAAGTTAGGGCTGTTTTTTTTGCCTTGTGTGCATCATTTTAAATTTTATTGAAAAACAATTTTATCTGTTGTTTTAAAGCTTGGGCTTATTAGGTTCTGCGGTCCTTCATGATCTGCCTGCGTTCCTTACTACTGAGTAATATCACATCAGCACCGAATTTCTGTCACTATCGCATTGTCTGTGTGTCATTTTGAGTTGGTTGAACAGCAACTGTTCAGCACAGAGCTGAACATGTGATACCACCATTTGTTCTTACCCTCTGGTTCTTGTCTGCTAGGCACTTGTCACTGATTCAAGGGCCTTCCCTCTCCCTCCACCACAGTGGCTTAGTTTCTTTGTGCTAGTTGAATCCCACTGGGAAGTCTACATGTCCTGCACTGGTTGAATCTTCCTTAATCACTTGTTTGTTGTTGCCTGTGGAGAGCTCCAGTAGCTTTTTGAGCAGGACTTCCTTTTCAAACAACTGTTGATTCTTCCCCAGTATGTATTGTTTATCATTGTGCCCCCTAATTACGTTCTTTATTATAGTTTTGACTAGATGACCCACAGAGGTCCCTTCCAACCCCTACCATTCTGTGATTCTGTGACTTAGTACAGAGCTGAGGCTTACTGGTCAGAAGCTTTTTTAATAATAATTTTCTCTGTGTTTCGTCAGTATTTTATAGTTCTGTAGTGCCTGTCTTGTAGCTGTCGAGTAGTATTTGCTGGTGTGAAGGAATACAGATCAGAGAATTCCTGAGAGGTAAATAGTCCATGTGGTCTGGTATGCAATGTGGTGTGCTGCATTATCTCTGCCTGCTCACTGGTGCTCAGAGATTTGCAGCAGCCTGTGAAACTCCTATCTTTATATTCCAGTTTCATTCAGGAGTAAAGTGAGTCAGAGTGTTTACTAATTCATGGCATGCTTGGTGGCTCATAAAAAAATGAGTGGGTGAATTGGAGCCCTGTTATAGTGGGGATAGTTATTTTCCTTTTTTGCCTTTGTTAATCTCCAAGAGGCCATTACTGGCTTTGATCTCAACTTTGAATTTCTTCTTTTCCCTTAGCAGTAGCTCCTGCAGATCAGAACGGGGCAATGTAAGGAAGACTCTTACCGTTTAGCTCCTGTCCTTAATCAATTGTTGACAAAGACTGTAGTCTCCACTGTCCTCCACTAATCTTAGGCTTGATTAAAAATCTTGCTGTCAGAGGAGGCAGCAGTTTCTGGAACTGAATGGGTAAATGCATTGAATAGTACAGAATGTTATTCTTAATTGTTTTCTTCTTTTCAGATAACCAAATTAGGTTTGTAAAATCAGCGTTGTGGTACCATGGCTATGGCAGGCCAGAACTCTATCGTCTTCCCTCCAACGGCTCAGCGGGTAGTCGGGAGCTGCTGCTGGCGTTTTCCTGGCTGCTGCACAGACTCAGCCTCTTGGAGCAGCTTTTGGCTCGGAACAGAGTAAAGACCGGGGATGAGACCTCTGTGTGCACGGTGAGCATGTTGGTGTCCTTCCACCTTATCTGTCCTTAACTAATGCTCTGTGATACAGCAGCCGTGCTGTGTCACATTGTGTAATGTGTGGTATCTTGATATCTTTACAAATAAATGCCTCACTCCGGCTTTCAAAAAACTTAACGGGGTCAGCATCTGGAACCTGTTTTCTTTCCCTTCTCTAAACTTCCTGTGTGCAGGTGATCTGGATTCCTTCTCTTTCTCAGACTCCCACCCCTGCCTGAATTCCCTGATTTTTATTTCCAGTATAGGTGAGACAAGTGTGGAGGAGTGCAAGTAAGTGAATGACTTTGATCTCTGTGCTTCGGAGTTTTGTGCTTCCAGACTGTAGCATGAGTGGTCGTACAGTGTAGGCAAACAGGTTGGCTGTGAATGCGGCTGTTTTGGCACTGGGTAGAGCAAGTAATGCTAAGGCAAACAGTACTTTTTAAAAACATCAAGATCTCAGAAGGCAGCTACTGCTCTTGGGTAACCAATGACCTTGTAGCCTCTTTAAGATAACAGTGGGGTGTGTTGTTGTATTTCCATCAATAAAAAGATGTTAGCGCATAGAAAGCCTGCTCTGAAGCAAGTTAAGGATAGCTGTTTGTCTGTTTTAGCTGCAGTATATATATGTGATCCAAAAAAAAAAAGGACAAAAAGCCCCGCAAAACCACAGTCTAGTAATGTTTGGTAATACTGCTTTTAAAATCCATTCCTGCATTTAAGACTGCGTGCACATGTTACTATGTAGGCAATCGCTCTGGAGCGTAGAGTGAGAAGCTCAGGAGAGGTGAAGATGTTTTTTCCTTGTTTATATCTTGTTTATTGCAAATAGACTGTCCCTACTCTAAACGCAACAGGTAACACAGGCTGAATTTAAACCGAGCAGCACAATGCATTAGTGTGGCCGAGGCCTCTCTTAGATGGCTTTGGATTTGCTCTAAGTCATCATTATCTGGTCAGACATTAATTACTGCTCAGTCTGGTTCAAAACGACAGGCTCACAGAATTGTCTCATTTTTTGGCAAAGGACATTGTAGGTCAGAGACCCCACCTTCTGATATCTTGTAGTGTCTAAGACCTTGTGTTCTTCATGGTTATGTATACACATTCCCCTAGGCTGTAGGCTGCCTGGCTTTCTAGAAACTTTCTAGGGCACAGAAAAGCAGAGAAGCGAGAGTTTGGAAAGATACGATGTAGACACAGTGTCTTCAGAAGGAAAACAGTTGTACAAATGGGAAACAGTTCAAAGGGAAGAGTCACCTTTGTAACGACTTTATTAACAGTATTTTGAGAAAAGGGACCACTTGTTACACTGCAGTTGTTTGCTGCACAGAACGGAGAGCGCAAGAGGCTGTGCTTGGTGCACTGAGTGCGAGTGGTGGTGCCTGCTGGTGAAGTGAAGGGTGCCTGGAGACTTCAGCACAAACACACTTTTGGAAAACTTTTTACTTAAAACTTCCCTTACCTTTTTCTTGGTTTTCTTGTGTGGTAGCAGATTACTTTTTGTCCTTAATTTCTGTTACAAGAGTGATCAGTGAAGTGTAGCAGTGACATGAATTCAGGAAATTCATTCAGCACCTAAGTTATTTTCTCTGAAGGTCTGAAGTTTTGCATTTTCCAAAAAGAGATGGAAGAACTGTGGTGATACAATGTTGTCTCTTATGGCCACAGAGGGGCACACTGAGAAATTTATTACTGTACCTTTCACTGTAATTCTAACCAGTTCTACCTGTGTTTCTCAAAAAGCATGTAATACATATTTAATGATTTTATCCAATAACTGTCTGAAACAGTGTTTGGAAAGGTTTACACGTCTGGAAAATTTTTTTCAATAGCCAGACAAAAATATTATAGACTGGGAGTTGGAGTTAGCATATGTATGTAAAGATCATTGTATTAATGGCAACATTTCTTGTCTGATGTTTGTCTAGCAAGTTTTCATGCTCCAGTGAAAACAGATGTTCATGGGAGGGGGGAAATGGTAGAATGTAGTTACAGTGTGATTAGTATGTTTGTGAATTTTCAGTGAGAGGTCTCGTCTTTTATTTGATCAACGAGGCATTACAAAACCAGTAAATTCAACCAGTCAGACCCAACCAAATTAGGATCTAGGAATGCTTAGTTACAGAGGTGATGGTGGGTGAGAAGAGCGTAGGTGGGTCACACACCTCATTTTGGTTTGTAAATCAGTTCCTTGTAAACCACTCATGAAAGCCTGTTGTTTGTTGCGTAAAAGTGTGATAGTTTTGTTATTGCTATATATTGTTATTTGATTGTTATTGTTATTTTGTGGGATACCTTTCTGTGGCAAAGTCTACTCATCAGTTAGACAATGTTCAACAACATAGCCCCTGAAATCATAGTAAGAAACGAAGAAGGTGAGGCTGTCGGTTTGATACCTGACATCTTGTGAGTTAAAGTACAGCTTGAATGATTGAAATACCAGAATTTTGACTCCGGGAATCTTAAATACCAGGCATTTGTGATACTGAAGCTGAAATGCTGGAAGATGTGTGACAAATTGTAAAGGTGTTGCTAAACATGCCAGAGATGTAGGCTCTGCAGTCGTAACTCTCTTCTATTTAAGTAAATTGAAGGAAAAAGGCAAAAGAAGGAAAAAAGCTTCACTAGAGAAAGATCTGTCTGAAAAAAGAAGAAAGAAAACAAAATGCTATTTAAAACAATTTAAATTCTCAGCTGAGAAAGAGCTTGAAACATCTTCCACCTCATGGAGTATCGTTTTTTAAAATGATTATAAACAGTTGAAAATATTTTCCTGAAATGAAAATGTTGCAAATCAGAAATCCATGAAATAGTATTTGGTTTTGTGCATTGCTGAGATCTCTGCCAAAATCAGCAAAGCATGAAAGCCAGTACTTACTAGCAAGGCACATCTGTTGGTCCACTAGTGAGAATAAATATGAAGAAAATCCTTAGCCTTCGTCTTCATCTAAAAAACTGGAGTCGCAAGAAGTGTGGGCATAGCTGTAGTTCAAACTGATATTCACGTGGTTTGCTTTTAAAATTTTGTCTGAAATCCACAGAAGTGGACAGGGTCTGTTGTATGAAGAAGAGAGAATGCAGGTAATCCCTAAATTAAGGGAGCTAACATGTTCTGATTATTCTTTCAGCCTAAGGTTGAAAGGAAGCCTACAGCCCGCTAAATTGTTGATGGTATGCCAAATACCCAACATATCAAGGGCCAATTAAATTAATTCCTTTCATTTCATTTCAGATTACTACTCTGTGGCCTTTTCTTCTTTGGTAGTTCCTTAGCAACACAGTTTTCTTCCCCTTCAAATTGAACACTTCCATCAGCTCTGAAGGATTTCAGGATGGTTATTTATAGAGGGACAAGGGTATTCATGACACATGATGGACATGGAACTCAGCTGCTGTGTGGAATTCATAATCGTAAGATCCTGAGCTGGGGAAGGCTTCCACAAGCTTAATTTTACATGCACCACTTACATCTTCAGAATCAGAAGTTAAGTGATTCCTAAAATTATAAACTAAACAGTGGTGAAAGCATGATGAAAGGGTTAAGGTGGTAGGAGGTAGTGCTTAAGGTGGCTGATGTATATAATAATCTTGGGGTAGTTGTTGGTAAGGACAGATGTGGTTAGTAGCCTAGGATGATTATATGGGTTGACTGCTTTTGTGTGTTAGGTAAGGTGCCCTGAAGGATTTTCTTGTCTCCTGTAGTCTCAGCTCATTTTTTTTTTTTGGGAAGGCGGTGCTGCAGTCTCTCTCCTGAGTCAGGGTGCTGTGTGCCTGCTGCAGGGTGCCCCAGTGAGCAGGGCTGAAGGAGCCACTGCCCTCTCTAGCCTTTCACCCATGGCTTTCTTCCCATGTGTGAAGTTTATAAACTGAGGGGGGAGGTAGTTAAAAGAGCACACTGGAGCCCGTGTTGCTGTGCAGAGGGAACAGGAGAGGGAAGCAGGGATGGATGGTGAATGTCAAACTCCAATACCTGGCTGCCGCAGTGCAAGTCCGTTCCTGGAATTTACTATGCTGACCTGTCAGCAGGTTGGTGACTCCAGGGGCAGTAAGTGAAAGTTTAAGCCTTGCATTGGTCAGCTGTTTTAAAAGGTAATCACTAATTCTATGAGATCTACAAATACTTAAGTACAATCTGAATTGGAGGTTCACATCAATTTACTGAAGTGTCAACTTGGGAATTCTCCCCTGTTGTTACTGCCTTAAAGCACTGGGTGATTAATTGATGGACATTGTCTTCAAAGGCTTTTTACACCCCGTGTGGATTTCTGTATCAAATACGCACTGCCGTGATGTCAGTCTTAACATCAGTGATCATGTACATGCACGTTATTCTCAAGTGCTATTCATTGATTCCTGTTTACACATGAAAATCCTAGAGTAGAAAACACATCTGAAAACAATGGGTGAAACGCTGTCCTTCACTGAACCTGTAAGGCAGACCTGGGGATTTCTTGTATTCTCTCTTTGTCTGAGAAGCAGATAATTATTAGACATAAACCTGCCTTTTTAGCACATTTATTATTTGACTAATGTTTTTTTGCCTCGCTTTTTAAATTTTAGTGATATCATCACAGCTTTGTCCGAATCTACGATGGTTTGTGCATATAATAGCAATCCTGTGTGAGCATGTATTCCTGCGGTTTCCAGGGAGGCACACGTCCTGCCCAGGTATTACTTCTACAGCTGAAATTATTCTATGTGTGCCCCATAATTTAATTATGTGTGGAGGCTGTTGAGTTTTTTAGATGGGGATAGTGATGTTATATCCCTCATTATCACCAGGATATGTTGTACAGACACTGGTACTTGGTTCCATTAATTCTCTCTGCCTGCTCCTTGCCCTCTGAGTGAAATTGGGCGCTCCTCCCCCTTTGTGGATTTATAGTAATCAACAAATAGAGCTATTATGCCTATTATAGTTCGAATTCATGTGTGTCTCTCCAGTATGCCAAAGTGAACTCAGTTTAATTACTTCTGGTGGGGAAAAATGAAACTAAACATGCCTTTTGACTCTTAGGTTTGCAATTTGACTAATCTTTTGTTTGTCATGGTCTAGTTTGGCTCGCTGGCTATTTCCACTATAGCGTAAGTTTTATGCTTGGTCTAATCTTGCTGTTGAAATGCCTTTCTCTTATAGAAGTCTCGACTGTTGCTGCTGTTCCATAAACCATGTTATTAGAGAAAAGTGTTAATGTAGCAGCCAAGCTTCATGTTCCACCCAGCAGAAACCCAGGAAACCCTTGGCACTAGTGTCAGTAAATATAAATTTTGTGGGTTTTTTTCCTTTCTTCTCCTATTCCAGTGGGGGCGGAGGAGGGAATTTTATTAACCTATTGATTCTGACTCAGAAGCATAATTACTTTCCAGATCTTTATGGGCAGTATTAGTCTGTCAGCTTTCATTTTTTTGATTTCCCTCACTTATTCCCTGTGCTTACACTTCCATTCTTTGTCCTCCTGTCTTCCTGGTAACTCTCACCATTTATCTTTTTGCCCTTGCTTGCTACTGTTGTTGCCCTATTCAGTAGCTGCTAAGGAACACTTTTAAAAGCCACCCCAGGAACCTAAACAGAGGGCACAGGATACCCAAAGTTCCTGCTGCAGAATTTCCCTCGCCTCATTTTTGCTGCCGCTGCTTTGCCCATCATAGCCCGACTGTTCGGTGTGTGCTGCACTGCTCTCCGTGCTGCTGCTGCGGGGGCTGCACCAGAGCCGGACCTTTGCAGCTCTCAGGGCTCCTGGGTGGCTGGCACAGCTATCGTAGCACTCTCCTTGTGCTGCTACCCACTCTGTAAAGGCTTGTACCAGAAACTGAGGGAGGAAAATGCTTGCATTTTGCTTTTCTGCCTTTTGTACTTTTTAAAGTCACTTCCTGAATAGGTGACTATTGCACCCTGAAGTGTTAATTTTTGTCTTTAGTTACTGATATTGCCTATAGGCTTAAAAGTGTTTTGTGGTCAGAGGTGATTAAATTAGGAATATGTTTTCGCCATACAAGAACTGGAGCACATTTCAGTTTGGACTCTTGAATCAGAGAATCACACAATGGTTTGGCTTGGAAGGGACATTTAGAGGTCACCTAGCCTAACCCCCCTGCAGTGAGCAGGGACATCTTCAACTAGATCAACCCGTCCAACCTGGCCTTGAATGTTTCCAGGGATGAGGCCTCCACTACCTCTCTGGGCAACCTGTGCCAGTCGTCATAAAAAGTTTCTTCCTTATCTAGTCTAAATCTACCCTCCCTTAGTTTAAAGCCATTACTCTTTGTCCTATCACAACAGGCCTTGCTAAAAACATTTTCCCCTTCTGATAGCTGAAATTGCCTCCCTGTTCTGCATGTGCATATGTATATGCTATTCCTTCTGATCTTTTGTGGGTTTTTTTAATTCCCTGCTTTAGACTTGTCGTGGAACCTTTTTCCCAATGAAAAATGATTTCCTGTGGTGCACTGGAAAACGTGTGGCTAATAACATTTATTTTTGCCTGACACAGTGAATACACTTTTAAAGAGGTTTGGTTTTTGTTTTTGGTTTTTTTTTTTTTAGCATATCAGGATATTCTGATTATTTCACTCCTCTAAAGAGGAGTGAAATAATCAGAAAGGCTTATAATTTATTGAAGCTGCTGTTTCTGTGGTAATGTCTGAATTTCAAATAAATGTGAAATTTCTTGAACCTGACCTTACAGCTGATGTGGTCTGGATAAGGTTCTGCCAGCAGGCACTGGAGTCGCTTGAGCTTTCGCGTGAGGAGAGGAACATGAGGACTGGTGTGCTAATAGGAAGGCTTAGCATGGTCATACTGGTACTCTGCACTTTGCTGAAATCCTGTGGAGGGAGCCCCTTCCTTGTCTGTTGGGGAAACAGAGCGATTTTAAGATATTTTAATGCCTCCCCTGCCCTCCGGTGGATGGGAGCAGCTGGTAGCTTCGGTTCCTTGTGATTCTCTGTGCTGTGTGGCCTTTGGATTTAAATGAGAACAGCCTCTGCTTTTGGTGTGCTGCTAAAAGTGATCAAGGTTTAACTCTTATTGGAGGATCTTTTGAAATAAAGCACTCTTTCCTCAGGAGGGCAAAAGGAGTGTGCAAAGAAGGGAATGGCAGGCCACCTACATACGGCAGAGCTCTGCCTGCCGTCTCCTGGAGGGCAGTCACTGTTTCTTCTCTGGTTGGCCTCTTGCCTCAGGTCTGCTGCTGATGTAGCATGCTGCATCTTTCACTCTCCCTGGTTACCCCCTGTCCAGCACGTGGGCAAGCAGAGCTGCAGGTGGAGGAAATGCAGTGCAACGTGTTATCTATATTGCATTTCCTGAGCCCTGCGAAATGCGGTGCTCTGTGAGCTAAGCTCTACCCTGCCACGTGTTTGTTTTAGTATATTTGGTTTCCATGTTTTGTCTGAATACATGATGCAGTGAGGTTTGGGATTTAAATGTTATTTTAAAACCTTGGAGCTCCAAGGATTAGGCAGCGCTGCTGTGCTTTTTTTAAAGGTATAGTGCTTTTGCTCCATTGCAGAGCTCTTAAGTAACCTCCTGAATGAGCGAGGAGGAATGGGATAAGGGACAGACTTGCTCTAGTGCCTCAGGCCTGTGGCTACTGCCAGACAGGCTGGTTTGAACAAGGCAGGAATGGGCAGGAGCTGTGTTCATTTTCTGTCTTCCCTCAGCACCTTCTCTTTTTTACTCTTTGTCAGTCGGATACTAGCAGAACTCTTGGGAGTGCTGCTGTGAGTAGTAGTTTTTACAAAAGGCATTGAAATTTAAAAGCTAAAAGACATCGCGGAAAGATAGAATTTTACTTTTTTTTTAATTGCTGAATATGCTGTGAGCATAACTTCTACGTTGTGAGCACTTATATTTGTGGAAAACATTTTTCTCTGCAAATATCTGGATATTTGATTGGTATGTTCATCGTGTGGGAGTGGGTTCTTACACCATCTATCTTTCCATGCGTACATCTAATCTGGATCCTGCCTTGTCTAGGAGGAAATCCAATTAGTGTTGTTGATGGTGCTGTTGATGGAAATAGTGTTGTCCCTTTTGCATTCATCTGTTCAGCTTGTTCCTTTTCACATTTTCCCCTCCTGCAGATAGATACATGGCTGTATTAATTAAGAAAGCATGTCTGATAATGTTATTTCTGGCTATGGTGTTTAATTTAAAAAAAAAAAAATTACGCTCCGTTTAGAGATCTGTAATTACACAGGTTAACATATGTCACATCAAAACCATTGCCTGAGTTATGAGCAGTTCGGAACGAGCGCTCAATAAAAGCTGCAGAAGCACTTTATTGGCTTGATTTATGTGATTGCTTTGCCTTTCCTAAGTCCTGCAGCGAGGGATGCTCCTTCCCACCTTCGTGGTACCAGGCTGTGTGCTTAGTGTAGTTAAGATCTGAGTAGTACCTGAGAGTAAATAGTTTCTATCTAGACCCACAGTAAGTAACTCGGGTGCAAGTCGGTATTGGGCTGGGAGCATGCATGGGAGGTTTCAACTGGCAGCTGCTATATTTTGCTCTGCTCAAGGATAATGTCAGGGAGTTGACTTAACACATTTAACCCATGGATATATACATTATCTGTGTTCCAGTAGGGCTGCTTCTCCATGGGAAGAGCAACAAGCTGTTTGCTGGCCGTCCAAATACAGAAGCAAGGAGGTGATCTGTGGAGGGGTTTGGAAGCTGGCTGGGAATGAGCTGGTGGTGGCTGAGCTCCGTCCCTTAGTGACAGGCAGCAGCTCGTGGTCACAGAAGAGCCTCTCGGGGGGAACCGGCTCTGCCATCGCATGGCATTGGCTTTTTCATTTCCATTGCGTGTACAGGGCATAGTGAAGTTATTAAGGTAAGAATTTATAAGCATTAGGATATCTATGTGTATTGGAAAAGTACACAAAGTGTAGAAGTGTGGTGAAGTTGCACTGCAAAGGGTTTTCTTTGCAGTACTGCTTGTGGCACATTGTAAGTTCGCCTCTGAATCTGCAAGGAATTTTGCTTTAAAACAATTTTTAGAGTTGAATTCAAAGTGTCTGGACAGAGCAAGGTCAACCACCAGGTCACTAAAATCCTCGAATGGAGCAAGCAGTGAAAAAAAATGCTCCCTTCTCACACGTCTACAAACAAGTTGATGCTTATGTTGTTCTTTGGTAAATTAAACAAGTACTTCATCATATAAATAGTTTATCTCCATCCACTGTTGGTAGAACTGCTCTCCGATTTCCAATAACATGGGATTGCTTTGTATTTCAAACAGAAGAGAAAAGCTTCATTTCTGCTACAAAAGCTAAAACTTCTTAATCTTTAATTTCTCTCTAAACACGTTGCATGCAAGTTGTTTGCTCAGATGTATGGAATGTGAATGAAAATTGATATATCACTATGTCTTTTTTTCACACCTTCCTTTCTCCCACCCCTTATTCTTTCCCTCTGAGTACTTTTTGTATCTTAGGGCTTTTTTCAGTTCATCTGACTTGTCTGCTCAGAGCACTTCTGCCAGCACTTACTGTGTTGCCTTTTTTTGCACTTACTGCATTGTCAAACTGCAAATCCATTCGCATGTTTTGAGAATGATTTGGCATCTTTTTTTTCTTAACAACTGGACTTGAAATAGCCTGGGGAGGAATGTTTAGGGCAAAATTCCTGTGGCATTGGAGACTGAATTCTAGGCTGCCTTGCAAAAATTTTAAAGATACGCTTTTAGGACATAAGCTGTGTTTAGCTCTGACTAAGCCAGAGAAGTATTTGTGAGCTTGGGGCAGGTTTTGTAGTTTGTACACTACCTTAGTTGAGATGTGATGCATGGTGTCCTGGAATGTGTGTTTATTATGGGACTTAGCTGGTTATTTGCCTGGATCTTTTACCACAGGAGAGCTGGACTCAAGTTCTGCCTAAATGCGGGCAGGGTGATAGCTCAGGAATTGGCTTGAAGAGAGTTGATGTAAAATATGCATGTCACCTTCATCACTATCCTGGTTTTGTCTGGGATAGAGTTCATTTTCTTCCCAGTAGCTGCTGTGTTTTGGGTTTAGTATGAGAAGAAAGTTGATAATACACTGATGTTTTGAGTTGTTGCTAAGAAATCAAGGATTTTTTTT
>Ga0181612_161685_pt1 | contig 12553 bp, 14 predicted proteins | sample HoacroProtozoa21_FD_119630 | JGI IMG/M metagenome (GOLD analysis project Ga0181612, IMG submission 119630) | Hoatzin crop microbial communities from Cojedes, Venezuel. Combined Assembly of Gp0051906, Gp0051904, Gp0051908 | reverse complement strand
GAAATCCTGGTTTACAACTCCCAGGACTTTGGAAATAAAGACTAGCCTGTTTTGCAGGAGCAGGTGGTGACTTTTACACTGTAATTCTGAATTTTTACATTTCGTCCCATTCTCCCTTTATTTTTCCTTCTTCACTGCATACAAAAAAACATCTATTCAGCAGAAAAAATGCGAGAGCCAGCCAGCCTCCTTGTCCTCAGGGAGCGCTTCCTCCCCTCTGCTATGGAAATGATTTTTGGACTGGAATTGCTGCTATTTGCAAACTTGTTGAGCCCCTGACTTTTCTCGTTTGGTGAGTGTGTCTCTCCCCATGTGGAGTGGCAGGCACCTGCTGTCTGCCAGTGCTGAGTGATGGCTGCTGGTGGAATCTACGTGGGAAAGCCCTTCACCGTCAAAAGGTGTGTCTCAGAAGTTTATGGTTTTTTAAACTTCATTTTTATTTCAAAAGGGTTTATGGTTACCAATTCATTATTTAAACTACCAGCTGTCAGAGACAGCGATGCCCTGTAGGTTTAATTTCCCATGTCATGCAATTTTCCCAACGCTAGCGGGCCACGGGGCTATCCCGGTTGCAGTCAGTTCTCAAGAGAGAGCCGAAACCCTTTCTCCAGCTTCGTTCTGCCGAATGGCCGATGCTGCTGATGGTGACTGGGGCCGTGTCTCTCTCCTCGGGTGGCTGCAAAGGTGGCAGTGAGGTGGGGGAGCCCAGGGGACTGTGGGGGGACCTGGAGCTGTGGAGCTGGTGGAGATGGAGAGATACAAGAAAGAGCTGTGGGAGTAAGAGGTGCTGATTCATACTTGGAGGAATTTAATATTCACATCTCATGTGGGAACTGCATACAAATGAGGGGCTCAGTGCATCCCTCATTACAACAGCTCATTAAATTATCAAGAAAGACAGAAAGAGTTCCCATCACGCCTCCCACAGTGTGCAAGTCAGGACTATGTCATTCAAAATAACCCACCAGCATCTTTCTGATCTCAGGGTCTGTCTGTGTGGACGGACACAGACAGCCACACGTCAGCTCCGACCTAACCGGACCCAAGCCAGCTCCGGGCGTACGGCGTGTCGGCTCGGCGCTGACCCCTGAGCTCGCGCGTACCCTCGGCAGGGCGACGCTGCTGCAGCAGAGCCCCGGCTGTCGGTCCCTGTGAAGACCTGCCCTCCGAAAGCTGGTGCTGCTGCTGCTACACGTGAGAACGTAATCCCTGCAAGAGAGGCTCGGCTAAGCACAGCTCCTTTCAGGTCTGGCTGCTCGGTGTTTTCCATTAACTCGATGCACTCTGTTTACATCCTCCCGCCGCCGGTGCCAGAGATAGCTGCCTTGGGAACAGCTCCCTACAGGTATTGTCAGCAGCTGCTGGAAACAAAGGCGTTTGTTTTAGCCACGTCACTATCTAAATAGCCAGAAATACATTACTTTTTCATTACTCGTAAGCCGGTATTAAAAAATCTGTCTTGTTCTCCTGGCTGAAAGATGAATTCTGGAAATCTCACACGCTGTTAAAGCTGGCGGCTGAGCAAATATCCTTGCAACTGTGAAAGAAAGTGACATTGAGGCGAAGGACATGTGAAGGTTCTTGTTGCAAGAAAGCACGTTTCTCTTCCCAGAGTGCAATCACTGGCATCAGCTACTTGCATGTGGAGAAAATGGCTTCAGCCAGCGGTTGTTCCTTGCCCTAGAGTTGGTTTCTGTGTCTGAAAAGGCTGAAGGCTGAGGCTGCAGCTGATGCCCCTCCTTTTAGCACTGAGCCACGGGGGAGCACAGAGGGGACATTAGCACCCCGACCTTAGAGGTGGTGTTTGGGGTGAGGTTTGCAGTGGCCCAGCAAATGCTCACCAAGGGTGGCCTTGTTTGCACGGAGGGGAGAGGGTTACACGCCCTTCTGAGACCATTCACCCCATCTGAAGCAGCGACTCTGGACAGGCTCCCTTTGAACAGAGATCTGTCTCTTTTGCTTTTGATCAGGTCTGAACAACAGCTTCTTTTCTATCCTCTTCCATCCTTATTTACTGGGAAAAGGAGAGGGGGGAGAAAAAAAGGCAAAAAGCTTTGATGCCTCCTCTTGGGTCAAGTGGCGGAAAGATGTGAACTCTACCTACTTTTTTTTTTTTTTAAACAATAGGGCTTAGACTGATAAATAGAGCTGGTAGCTTCAAATAACCCTCAGCTGCACAGGGGCACCAGATATTTGCAGTGGCCTCAGTGATTTGGCAGCAAAATAAGCAGAAAAGCAAGACCTCTGTTCAGCTCCAGAGCAGATCTAAGTGGCTGTTTCCTCTTCACTCTGAAACAGAGATCCTAGCAACTGAACACAGGCAATGTGCATCTGGGCACCTGAAAGGAGCTGGCTAGAAAATATTTGATTCCACTTCTAAATAAATGTTTACAATTAATTTTATTTCCCATTACTCTTCTGTTGCATTGTCGTTAAAAGTAAAAAAGCTACCTTGCACAGAGAGCAGCTACAGCAGGGCTGGCGGGTGCAAACCCACCACCCGCAGCTGCACCGCTTCCCTGGTGCTTACTCCTCACGGTCCCTTGCTGTAGGGTTAGGGAAACAAATGAACTGACTGCCTGTGTGCATGTTTGATAGTTTCTTAAAAATCAGGAAGATTTTACATCTTTCCGATGGGCTAGCACATGTCTGGGAAGGAACTGGATATGTTTCTAAGACGGATGCGCGCGCAGTAGGTGTTGGGAGTTACTGAAGCCCGGTAACTGCTGTGCTGCCTATGGAAATCTGGGAAACGTGCATAGGGGAAAACGTGGTGATGACAAACAGGTGGGCACCACTGGAGGCGAGAACCGTATGGGTCCTTTTCTCTCTGTCATTAGCATCCTCGTGCTTCCCTGAGTGTCTGCTGTTTCTGGCAAGTTCAGGTTTAAACCACGGTCTCTGGGAGAAACTGGGACGCCCCTGTGCCTCGCTCCCCTGGATCACTGCGGAAAGCGTTGGGCTGAGAACTGGTGGAGTCGCTTGCGTTTGGGGCCTGAAAATGTGAGACGTTGCTAACTTCGTGTTGTGGTTTCTGGTGTTTCTCACGCAGCATTTTAAACTGATTCAGACGTATTCCCTATGCAAATCTTTAATCTCCTTTTTTAGGATGAAAAATAGGTGTAAATGTGGTTTTGATTTTTCCCCACCCTTTTACAGCTGTATTTGGCCCTTTATGTCCCATGACCGCTTCCTCCCACTCCTATTTCCTCTCATACAATTTCGCATCATCCTGTATTAAATTTTCCAACCTCCACTAATAGCTCATCCCTCTTCTTTATCTTCTTTTCACCTGGCAGCCTTTCCGTACTCTTCCGTTCGCTTCATCCTTCTTTCTCTCAGTTTCCCGACTCCAGTGGCCATTTTGCTCCGTCGCTTCCTTTCTTCTTACTGCCAACATGAGTCGTTCCCCAAACCTCTGTCTGCGAAATCTGCAAGCTGAGACTTTTTGCTGCCAGCTTCCAGTAAGATGTGGGAATAGAGCAACAAAATGGACCTAATTTTGAAGGTTTACGTGTCTGTATTTTGCAACTTTGCCTTGTCACTGCGAGCCAGTAGCTGGAGGAGGCTGTTGCCGAGCAGAAGGGCATCTTTGCGTCTTTTCTCTGTGAACGTCGCTCAGCCCCTGCGCCGAGCAGCCTACGGGGAGGCAGGTGGGGGAGCAGCGGAGCTGAGCGCATAGCGTGATTTTGCAGAGGTGGGTGAGGAAAATCTGTTCAAATAAAGGTGTGAGTAATTTAGCTTTGCGGTTTGAGTCTAAAAAGCCCTAATGAAAGACTGCCGACGACAGCTTAGAAAGCTCTTTGGCAAAGTGATTCCTAACCCCGCCCGTGATCTTGGTACCACAAGCGAATAGGTTTGTGCAGTCAGTTCAATGCTGTTTCCCCGTGCATCAGAGCAAACAATTGTGTTATTGTTTCTTCAACTAGCACGTAGCTTTCCATGGTATGGATTAAAGCTCCAGTAGATTTTGGGGTTCTCTCATAGGGTAAGGACCAAAACCTTTTTACGACAAGAGATAGCGCTCGGAAGCCCAAAGATGGCTCTTGGGGAGTATGGACTCAATTTTGCTTCTGCTGCAAGTGACTTATGACTGTATAAAATGGAGAGCACTTGGAACGCCTGCGTAGTGTGTTTATATAGGGTATGCATTGCTTATTGCAGCGAGTACTTGGTATTCACACGTGTTCTGTCTAAAAAGAACTGAATCCTGTTTAAGACAGTCTTTCCTCCCAGGAGGTTATAGGTTAAGCCATTGAGTAGTCAAGCTGAGAAGGCACCTCTGGAGGTCACCCAGCCCAGCTTCCTGCTCCAGGAAAGGCTCGCTTCACAAGTAGGTTGCTGTGCTGAGGGCCACAGGGTGTTTTTCTTAGCACAAGATGGTTATAAGAGGGAGGCGTGTGATTTCACTACTGAAATAAGGATACTGAAGATGGGAAAACACTAAAGAAAATGCTAGTCTTCTGTAGGCCATGGCTTGAAAAATGTTTGCCACCTAGTCCAAGGAATATATTGCTATTTTTAACACTAGTCTGCCTTAGGTGTCTGATGGTGACGTGAAGTCAGAAAAGCAAGCAAAGGTGGGAGTTGGGAAAGAAATCTGAGAGAAACCTCAAACACAGAAGGCTACCCACTGGGTGCAAGGAAGAAAGAAGTTTGTGGCTTAAGAGAAAACAGGAAAAAATCCACTGGAAGTTGCATCGGCTTGTGAGAAAGGGTGGACATCTGCAGTTTGGATGAAGTGAGAGGAGAGGTGAGAGATGTGGAGTAGCCAGGCCGTGAATCGGTCCAGCACCGTTAACCTGAGGGCAGGTGAAGGTGGGCAGCTGCTGGCAGCGCCGTAGCCGGTCCATGGGAAACCGGGGAATGACCCTCGCGAGCGCAGCAGCTCAGCCCTTCCTGGCGGATGTTTGCTTACCCTCTTCTGAAGGGAATTAAGGGCCAAATAAAACAGTAACTTACAGTAAGCCTCCCCCATGACTAGCTGTGTCCTGCAGGATGGGATGCCTGTTTGTGCATATACAGCTAAGCAACAAGTCTCCTGATAAACATGATCCTTCTGAGGCGTGTCCTTTCTTGCAGCGTGGCTTTACTAACTTTACTCACCCCCACGCTTACAGTGGAGCCACTGTGGTCATCTCAAGTAGTGCAAATGCTCATGTTGAGTGGGTAAAGCAGCAGCTAACTGGTAAGCCTAGAAATCTAGCAAATATTTTTTTGATTGCAGCAGAACCCTCTCTGCGTTGCTCTGAAGGATTCGATGCAATCTGTTGCCAGAGACTTGTAACTCAACTGGATGGAGCGTGGGCTGGATCACGTGGCAGCTCCTGCTGGTGCTTTTACAGGCCTCTGCAATGCGTGAGACCGGTTCGTACCCCGGTGGAGATGGTCCCAGGTCAGAGCTCGTGCTCTGAAGGACCTGATACTGAGTCAGACAGCAAGGAGATGCCTGTGGGGAAAACACGAATGCTTAAGCCCAGTCTTAACCCCTGCCCTCCCCATGTGTACCCTGCAGCAGGAGCATAACCAGTTCTCACTGACCACCTGGACCTAAGCAAAACAACCAGCCAAAACCAGACCCTTGCAAGACAATTTGCAGATGTGTTTCCAGCTGCAGACGCAGCACAGAGGCAGGGATGAGTGGCCGGGAGTGGGGTGTTAGCAGGGGGAGCTCTTTAAGCTATTGTGAGAAGTATCCCTGAAATCACGGGCTGCTCGTCATCTGCGCAGCGAGGTGGGGGAGCGAGGCCACCGGGCACAGCCCCGCGCCCCCGGGGTCCCAGCAGCCGCTGGGTCCCCAGCCCGCACAAAGACGGTGTCTGAAATCATGTGAAATGTGGCACAGGCAACCCATGGGAGAAAGGCATGTGGAAATACAGCAAGAGACATTTTGCAATTGTAGAAGCGACCGACAGTATTATAAAAGACTTGTAAGGCAGAGATTTGCAAGAATGTGTAGCTTGAAAATTCAGCACAAACTGGCAAAGTGGGTCCGTGACTAATCACAGAGGTCCATTGTACGATCACGTCTAACCTCTTGTAGTGAGAATACTTCTCTGAATAAGTCTCGTTTAAACTACAGTAAATATCTCTGAACAAAATGTCCAGCCTTAATATACAGCATTTTAAATGACAGAGGAGGCACCCCAACCCTTGGTAAATAGTTTGAACAGATAATCAAGCTCTCTGTTTAAAACTGTCATAGTATTTCTAGCACAAATTAATTGGGGTGGAGTGTCTAATTGCTGGTAACTGGATCTGTTACAATGCTGTGTGCCACACTGGCAAGCTCTTATTATCGAATTTCTGCTTCTCGGGTTAAGCCTTTGCAGGAAAGGAGCTGTGATTTCCCCTGGCGAAGACCCGCAGCGGCTCGGGGGCCAGCCCGTGCTCCAGGGATGGTGCGGAGACGCGTGGGAGCGGGTGTCCCAGCAGGCTCCTGCTGCCGGGCTGAGGTGGAAGGGACCTTGTCTGCAGCACGGCGTGGTGGCTTTTGGCATCGGGGGCCGTTTTGCTGCTCGCAGGCGCTGGCTCCCGGCTTCTGGTCGGTCCCCCACACGGCTACGCGTTTGGACACGGGGTGGAAGCTCTGGAAGGTCGGACCTGTGTTTGCTGTAGTGGTTCCCCAAAACCATTCTTGGTAACCCACATTTAGTCTCTGTCACATTTAAAACGTGGCTAACAAAAGGGACTTGTTTCAGAACTACAGGATGGTTGCATTTAAATGCTTATTTTTAACTCAGCATCCACTGTCTGGCCAACTACGGAGCCTGAGTGCTGCTGGAAACCATCAGGGCTGTCTTTGGTGAGACCTGTTCTACTCGCTGTTCCTTTCTGCCTGATGGGGACAATGTGGACGCTGACAAGCTCTGTGGACTCGCCCCTTTGTGGTCTTCTGCAGCTGCCCTGCAGCTCTTTGGCCTCCTGCTGTCCCTTAAGCTAGGAATATGCGTTTTTTAGTAAACCTCTCTCCCTCCACCCTTAGGACTGTGTTGAGTGGTCCGTAATTCACTGTCTCCAGACAGTGATAACATCTAATGATTCATTTACTGATGTCCTTTCAAAAGAGAGGTCTGACTCTGTCCCCTCTTCTCCCGCCTGCCTTACGCTAAGGCTGACGAGGAGCCTGGAGCTGTTCTGCAGACAAAATGGCAGCTATGCCGCCTGCTTCTCAATTGGCTGTTTTTCAACTGTGTTGACCATTTTCTCTATTTTAAGGCTGCCTTTAAGAAAGAAGGGACTTTTTTTTATCGATTTTCCCTTTTTTCCCAATCTTTTTCCTTTCTGGAGCCTACACGAGCCGTGCTGCTCCCCGACCGCTCCTGTTTGCTGTGCCACGGAAGCAAAACGTCTCCCAGCCGAGCGCAACACCTTTGCCGCAGCGCCTCGAGGGGACAATAAAACAGATGGCCTCATCCTGGGTCATTTTTCTTTATTGATGTTATTGCGGAGCCCTGTGCTATGGCAACCGAAGGAGTTGTACTTTCTGGAGGTGGAGCGGGGCGGAGGGAGGAAGGGCTCTGAAGCTGCTGTTTGGGAGCAGCCCTGCTCCGGGAGCCGCAGCTCGGCCGGCGCCGCGGGCGTTGATCCTGCGCAGTGGTGAGTCACAGTGCCATGCTCCACCAAAGCCACCTCCTGCAGCTTCCCTGTGAATCACTGCAGCCTGAGAAGACTCGCAGCGATCCCGGGGCCACCAGAAGGATGATCTCACTGCCTGCTGAGGGGAGTAAGGATACAGTCACGTGGACCTCTGCTCTCGGAGCCGGGGCAAATGGCATCCCAGCAAAGAGTTTGCGGGTGATGTAATCGGACGTGTGATTCAGTGTTATGGGACCAAATAGGGCAAAGATCCTTCTTGCAGGGAAGGAAGGAAGAAACTGCAAGATGTCTACAAATAGTCTGAGGTGGCTTTCATAACAAAACCTGTAAGGCAAGGAGGAATGATATGGCACAGGGTCCACAACGGACTTAATTTTACATATTTCTCTTTGCATCATCTGTTTTCTTTTACTTGTATGATTCTCCAAGTGGCATTGCCTATCCTGGGTGATCACAATTTGAAATCTGATGATGTAATCTTTGCGCACCACGTCCTGCTGTGGAGCTGAGTTACTGCGATACTGGTTCAAACTCATTTGCCAAACCCAGCTGAAGGATTTACTCACATTTAACTCCAGCTGAAATCAAGCGCTTTTGCCTCTCCAGAAAAATTATTTCAGGGCAGTTTTCCATTTCCATTGGATTTGTCATTATTTCAAAGAGGTTGCTGATTTCTGAGCAAGCATCAAGTGTTCTTTTATAATTTCAAATATAAAAAATAATAACCCTGTGCTCCTTCTCCTAAGACAAATCTTGAAATGCTGTAGAAAGTGCTAGTTATTTGTTTAAAATGTGTGGTCTTGTAAAATCAAGACTGGTAGTCTTGACTACCAGTTAAAAAAACTGGTAGTTTTTTTAAATCAACTTGAAATTGTGCAAGACTGAGAATTTTACAGAAATGAAAAATCAGCTCATGTTTTGTCAAGAAGGGCTGGTGGAGTGGATTTGATGAAGCTGGAATTTGTATCTGCGACAGTGAAGAAGCTCGAAGTTGCTCCTTGCCTCTGTTGCTGGCAGCTGGAGCTCAGACCTCAGGAGAAAGAGGAGGAAACTTCAGCCCAGAGATCCCCAGGGTTTCAAGGTGCCGCATCTGCTGGCTCCGAGGCATGTGCCCGGGCCGCAGTGAGGAGCCATCTGTGGGGATCAGCTCCCTGAGCCGTGAGCGTGATGGCCATCACCCCTCTTCCCAGCAAGGCATCCCCTCGCATCGGTACTAATTGGATAGCGTTGACGATCTCCAAAGTAATATTTTGTCAGCTGCTTTCCATTCCTTGACTCTGTTAGGTGTATGTTGGTCGCTAACCACATGTAACAGCATGGGTTAGATAATGAAACTGTTGGGCTAAGCGCCGATAGGGCTGAAGAAACCGAACGCAGATGGGACTTCCTCACCGCAGACCATCAGACCGTACCACCAAGCCCACCCCTGCTCGTGTCCGTTAATTTTCCCTTCCCCAGTCCCGACGCTGGCATGCGTCATGGAAAAGCCTCATGAAAATCTCAGCTGAGGATGAATGTGGGGGTTCTCAGCAGTCCGAAGGTATCAAGCCCACATCTGAAGTACTTGTGAGAATTGGCCTGGTATGTTTTCCTCCTCCTGTTCAGCTTCCCAGTCTGGTTTTAACATTTGTCCATCTTGGGGCAGCCCAATTACTGCCCTGGTAAAAGGGACGGGCTGCGGAGCTGGGGCAAAGGATCGCTCTGCACCTGCGGGATGCGCTGTGTGACCTGGGAAGCTCTCTAACGATTTTGCAGGTAAGATGGAAACCATCAGATAAAAGCCTCTTTGCCTTTTCCAGTTACTTTTTTAGCATGAGTGTGGATCTGAGCATGGCCCAAGCCAGAGCCAGAGCACCAAGGGCACTCGCTTCTTGCACGGCCTCCGTGAACACCAGCTCTGTTCTGGCTTGCAGGGCTTTAAGGAAGTGAGCTGCAATCGCAATGACATCAGGCAGCTAACGCCGAGTTTGGGCTCGGTGAACTCCAAACGTGCCCGCTCCTCGGAGGTGAACGTGGAGCCTTTTGAAAGGACTTTCCTCAGCCGCTGCGCTCGCGCTTTTGAGTCATAACCGCAGCGTGCGCGGCGCTGCCCAAATGCAGCAAACGACACCAGGCTTGCTCTCCCAGAGAGATGTCTCAGCAGCTTTCAGTGCGGCCGTGTTGGGTAATCCTGGAGATACTGATGCTTTCCTCTGGCACAGGTTTGAAGATGTCGGAGCCTGTGTGCATGGGAAGGGGCGCAGGGCGGTCGCTGCTCTCCACGTCTCACTCCCACGGGAGCTGGGAGCATGGCACCTGCAGCTGGTTCCCTGAGGTGGCCCTTGCTCTCTGAAGGCTGCAGAGACGAGGAGGTGGGTGAAGGAGCTAAAATCTTTGAGTCATGGCTATAAATGGAAGAGGGGTTTTGAGATGTTCTCCAGTGAAGTGGCTAAAAAAGCGGAAGAGTTTGGAAACGATCTGAGCACAGAGGAAAGAAGTTGTTTATCATCCTGCAGCTCTCTCAGGCCTGCTTTATGCACAAATATGGCCAAAGATGATTTTTGAAGAGCTACATAGTGATGGGGAAGGACAAAGAAGCAAGGACATCTGTTGGTTGGTTGCCCTGCTCGCTGGAGGGGAAAAGGAGCCCCGGGGACCTCGTGCTGGGGAGGGGACGCTCTGGGGAGGGGATGCTCCTTGAGGGCCCGTAGGCAGCCAGAGGTGAAGGACAGATCATGTGTCCCTGATATGCACCATAATACAGCCAAAGGAGCCTGCTCTTAGTCCTTCACTGACGCCTGAGTTTCACCCGTAGCCTCTGTGGTGCCTGTTGTGCTGCCGGACACTGGTGTGTCAGTGGTGACCAAGGTGGGACCACGGTCCCGTAGCTCCCATCTTGGCTCTCCACAGAGGGCGGGTGAGTGGGGGGGGCCTCGGACCCCCAGCAAACTCATCCCCTGTGCCCCCAGTCAGTGCTCAGCCCTGCGAGCCGGGCGCAGGCACCTTGTTTTCGTGAATGGGAAAGCTCAGCGTGCCCCAATATACATATTTTTTTTTCCTCCCTCATCTTTTATCAGTTTATTTGTCATAATAGGATTACGTTAACGTTCATCTTGGCCCGATCCCAGAGGTGCCTTCTATCTGCTGGGAACAACCAACAGCCACAGCCCAGCCTTCTTTCAGGACAGATATCTGAGGCCGCGCGAATCGCACACCCTCAAGTTAACTGTGTGACTGCAGGACTCCTTGCTGTCGGCGTGATGCCTTCATTGCTGCGACTCCAGCGTAGCCCAGCGTCTGAGCTGAGGGCTTCCTTTTGGTAGGTGCCCGGGTTTAACTAGGGAAATGTACCATGAGGCACGCAAGATGTGAATGCGAGTTCCACACAAAGCACTTCACAAGGCACTCTGGATGAAGGAAGTGTGCGGTATGGGCATGGTGTCGAAGGCAAGATATTCTAAAGGCTCCCTCCTTGCTTTAGTGTGCTTTACGTCATCTGCTGTACACAGAGCTCTGCTGCTTCTCTGGCAATGTTTGATATTCAGAGCTTTTGAGAAGTAGGATGCTGATACTTTCTAGTGAGGAATCTGGCTTTACTGCCACACATTGAAAATGAAGCTTTGCGATGTATTTGTTTAATTATTTTAAAGAAAGAAAGGAGGAGGAACTCGGGGGGAAGAGCCCGAGGCGTGAGATGGGCGAGACAAGCAGAGCCGACGGCATTGGCGGGCAGTGACCAAGAGGTGTGAAGTGTCAGCAGGTGCCCGGCGTGATGCCTTGCAGAAGAAGTTGCACCAGGAGCAGTCGGGTTGAGGCACGCACCGTGTAAGCGGTGAGCTGTTTGTCATTACTCAGGGGAGCGGGACAAATGAGAAATCAATTGAACATCAAACCATTGTTGCTGATTGCCTATGTTGAAAATAAATGATTCATCAAGTGCTTTAATTGATTCATACGTGGCAAGGAGTTCCAGTCTTGATTTACGGACCTTTCCACCAGCCAGGCAGGAAAGTCTTGCTCCCGCTGGCTTTATTTGTGCAACAAACATCCTTTTCTCTTGACATAGATTAAGCCAACCCACTTACAAACTTTTTTTTTCCTTCCCTCTCTGATTGTTTACTTTGCCTTTAAGTGATTGGTAACTCTGCTGACATACGTGGTCCTTTTTTTTTTTTCAATTTTTATTTCATATTGGTGGAGCCTGGAAGGGCTGGGCATGGCTGTGTGCGAGGCACTGGGCTCGGTGCCCAGCGGGGCGAGCAGATGACCCCATCGTCAGTGAGCTGCAGCCTACGGCTTACCATGGATTGACAGTGTCTGCTGCCAAATCAGTGGGAAAGGGGACGTTTGGAGACATAAAAGCCTTTTGTGACTCCTCATGCGATACATGGTGGAGTACTATGGGTCTTGAAATCTGTGTGCCCTCTGGAGATACGCGGTTGCCCGCAGGGGCTGGGGGAGGCTGTGCCCCCTCCCTGCCGCTGTGCCTCTGTTCACCCACCAGCCTGAGGACGAGGAGTTGGAGATCTGCCTCCGCTTTTCCACAGCGGTTCCACAGGGTCGTCAAAACAGACGGGAAGCATGGGGTGTGTGCTGTAGGTGAGGGGAAGGGATGGGGAGGGAGGTGTATCCCGCCTTGCGCAACCGGTGGGTGGCTAAGGCGTGTGGAGAGCTGCGAGAACAGGGAGGTCCCCCAGGCTGATGTGGGAGGGCCTGCCAGCCCCTCCACCACCCGAGCCGTACCCTGGCTGCCGCTGCTGTCACGTTGCGTGGTTTTGACTTGGTTTCTCCCCGTGTCCTGAGGCCAGGCTGCAGGGACGCACTGCAAGTTGTCTGGGGAGAGCCTGCTCTGGAGCGTGTCCAGAGAAGGGCAACAAGGCTGCAGAGGGATCTGGAGAACAAGTCTTACTAGGAGTGGCTGAGGGAGCTGGGGCTGTTTAGTCTGGAGAAGAGGAGGCTGAGGGGGACCTTGTTG
>Ga0181612_122724_pt1 | contig 12553 bp, 20 predicted proteins | sample HoacroProtozoa21_FD_119630 | JGI IMG/M metagenome (GOLD analysis project Ga0181612, IMG submission 119630) | Hoatzin crop microbial communities from Cojedes, Venezuel. Combined Assembly of Gp0051906, Gp0051904, Gp0051908 | reverse complement strand
GTCCTGCCAGAAGCTGTGGGGGGTAGGGGCTTTCCATCACGTCACGTCACGTCACGTCACGTCACGTCACGTCACGTCACGTCACGTCACGTCACGTCGCGTCGCGTCGCGTCGCATCGCATCACATCACATCACATCACATCACGTCACATCGCATCGCATCGCATCGCATCGCATCACATCACATCACATCACGTCGCCCCAGGGCCGCTCTCGCTGCCTGCCGGACGCACGCTAACGTTTCTCCCGTCCTGTTTTAACGCTCACGCCACCTCGGGAGCCGGAAGCCCACGCCGTTTCCTGCCAGGCACTGCTCTGCCCTTCCAACATTTTCAGCCTCGGTGCAAGCTCTTTGGAAACCAAGCCTGGCAGCTGGAAGTGCGACGTCAGAGGAGGGGCTTGTCGAGGGAAAATGCAGTTTGCGAAACCTATCCGGTCCCCGCTGCCGCAGAGCAGTAAAATAAATATCGCTGCAGAGAAAAATCAATTTTGCATGTCTAAAAATGAGAAAAAAAGCAGAAACTCAAAACAATGTTCTCCGCGGCCCTCCCGAGGGACGCAGCACTCTTCTCCAGCAGAAAGCCACCACCACGTCCCCCCTTGTCCCTGCAGCCCACGATTTGGGGCTTTCCCGGCTTTGCGCTTTCAGCGGAGCCCAAACGATGGCTTTGGCGTGCTGGCTCCTCACACCACATCCCACAGACCGTCTGCCCCACGAACGGGCTGCAGCAACCCCGCAGAGACCCTTCCCGCTCCTCCGAGAGGAGAAGCCGCACGCTCCTTCCCCGAAGCTGCGCAGAGCAGCTCCAGGCCGTGCCAGGGCAGAGCTGGCAGCCCCGCAGCCCCAGGCCAGCGGAGCTCAGCCCCGTCCCCACATCTCCCTCCCAGCGAGGAGCAGCGGCCGCTCAGCCCTGTCCTGTCTCCCCCCGCCCGAGGCCACGCGTGCGGAGGAAGGGTCCAGCCCGGCGCAGCATCCCAAGGAGACCCTTTTCCAGAGAGAGGGACCCTGACCACGCTGCCCAGGGCCTTTGGACACAGCAGGACCAAGGTAACGCTCTCCTGTCCGCTCCGAAGCTGAGGACAGACACAGCCGACAGCCCAAGCCCGGGGGTCCCCTCTGCTCCCGCAACGGCTTTGCGGAGTTCCCAGCACGAACTGGGCTGGGAGCCGTGGGGCCAGGAGGGCAGCGGAGCCAGGCTCTCCTCTCGCTTCTGCCTCCTCTGCTCCTCTCCTTCACAGCCCGCGCTCCTGACTGCCCTCACCAAACCGGGGCTTCGTTAAGGAGCTGCTTTTACAGCGCTGCCTGAGCCTCAGAGATGTGCCCAGGCGTCGCCGGGGAGGGGACGGTGATGGAGAGCCCTGGGGCAGGACGGGCAGGGCACGCTGCTGCTGGTGACACCAGCACGAGCTTCAGCCCCGACACGAGGAAAGAAACCAGATCCTGCAGGGCCCAACACAGACGCGGGCTCTGGGGAGGTGCTGGACGATGGTGGCCAAGGGGGGAGGCAGACGGACGGCAGCCCATCGCCTGCTGCTGTCCCTGGCTGCTCCACGTGTCACATGCGAGCCCTGGTTATGTCCTCCCAGCTCTTCTTCTCCAGGTGACACGCACGGACACGCACGGACACGCAGCCTTGCTACGGGGAAACAAAGCCAAGCCCCAGGGCCCATGCAAAGGCCTCTGCTTCCCTGAGCTCCCACCACAGAGCTGCTGCTTTGCAAGCCTCTTCTGCCCAGGAACCGGAGCCGCGAAGCAGAGAGGAAACCCCAGAGCTCCTTCAGGGTCGCACAGGAGCCCTTCACCTCCCAACCTCAGGGCGTGCGTTCCCGGGCTGTAAATAAACTTTTATTTACTACACAAAGTAGGGCAAGGAGGACCGTTTTCCCAAGGGATGGTGGGAGGAACATCAGCGTTATGGCAGGATCTCAGATTTCATCTGACTTCACAACACAACTCCTGAAGACCTCAGCAGGAGCCACCTAGGGCATGATAACACCTCTCCTGGGGCCACCTCCCACCCAAGCCCTGCTCGTCTCACCGTTTCCAGTCCAGATGGGAACCTCTCCAGGGCACGGCTCTGCCCAGCCACCCCACGCCCAGGACTGGCAGGTTTGGAGAGAGCATGGCTGGAGCAAATTCACCTCTCACATCCCCCAGAGCAACACACAACTGAGGTCCATCCTCTGCAGATGAACCACGACGGCTCCATCTCTGCCCTCCAGGACCACCCTGCTCCCAGCACTGATGTGCTGCGTTGTCAAGGTCTCCTCCGCATTTCAGAGCGCTGAGCTACCCAAAGCCTGGCCATCATTCTCAGCACTCGACTGCGTCCTCTCGACTTCTCCAAGGCCACCAACACGGGTGGACAGGGGATCTCAGGGGCGGCGTGACCCCAGGGAGGGCCTCAGCAGCCTGTGAACTCGGCCTCCCACTTCCACCCCCTTTATCTGCGCATTGGGCTGCCGGAGGAAGAGAGTTCAGCCAGAGTTTGTCTAAACAATTATGTTTTATCAAAAAAGCTGCTCAGATCTACTCCTTTTTCCCAGGACAAATCTGGACAACTCCAAGGTAATCTCCCCTCTTCTTCCTATCTGCACAAGATGGAAGCAGGAGAGGAGGACACGAGGCAAAGCGCATCCAAACGCCCGCCAGTGCCTGCCCCACCTCCCTCCGTGCCAGCAGTCTCCATCGCTCATAAACCAGGAGGCAGCGTCCATCCCCACATCTGCTCCCCACCCAGCCAAAGTCTGCCTTCCAAATGCCTTTTTTCCCTCCACACTACAGATTTTTCAAATTTAGGAGAAAGCAGACTGAAGAGCAGAGCAGCCTGGAGAAGGTTCTGACACAGGAACCATTCGACACCCTCCGTCTCCTCCTGCCCAGCCGAGGACCTCTCTCTTTGTAGAGCCGCTCCAGCCAACTGGGCAGAGCAGCCTCTCCATCCCGCACAACCCCACCACGCCTCTGCGACCACGACCAGCAATTTCCCTACCACCAGCAGCTGAACCTCAAAGAAGAAAGGACTCAATGCAAGGACCGAACCCGAGGCACCTTGCCACGTTCACCAGCTCCTTGGTACAAAAGGAGAATCTGGAGCAGGTAGAGGGATTCACCCAGGACGATGAGCAAATGAACAGCAAGGGCAGGGTCCTGACCAGTCCCTCCTGCCATCCAAGTTTTGTCTTCTTCTCAGTGTTCTTCTGGCTCTCGGTCCCTGAACTTCCTTCCACCGCAGACGGGAGTGAGTCACCAGCCAACGCCCCACATACATCACGCGTGTGATGGAGGACAGCAACCTCTGCGCCATAAGAGCACGAGCCTGCGCATCCGCAGCTTCACAGACCGTAACCAGGGAGTCACCCCGTATTTCCACACACCAGAGCTGCAGAGCAGGGTTCAGAGGACACCACCATTTGGGTGCACTGGTGGAAAGCAGCACAGCCTCCCAGATCAGAGCAAACAACAAGCAGAGCAAAGAAAAATATCCCATCCAGAGTCATAACATGCAGGGGAAGCAAACACGGGCAGGGGCTCCAGGCCAAGCTGGGTAAGGCACCACCTGTGACGTCCCCTCAGATCTGCCCATCACACGTGAAATGTGCCCCGGTTCCAACCACGCGGGAGTTGAAAGCTACGCCCTACAATGTCAGACTTGTGAGCTACCGCATCGCTGTAACCGAGCAAGCTCCTTTCAAGGGTTTATGTATCTTTAGCTTTTACCACTGCCCTCTCCTCCAAGGCACCACACCCTTCTGGATTCCCATCTAACCTTCCTTCCCAGAGATCTCCCCAAACCGAGCTTTTCTTTGAGAGAGGGGAGGAATGTCTGTCCCACTCCACGCACAGCAAGAGAGGAGGAGAGGGGAGAAGACAGAGCCATCCTAAAAACTTATAGTAGTGTCGATAAGCATCAAAGACAGTCTGACCCCGTGCACTTCAGCAAACGATTCTCCACAGCGACCCGTTTGCAGGACAACCAACAGCAGGGGACCAGGCTTGCTGGGGGGCTGCCAAGCACTGCTGATAACAAGGGATTAGGGGCTTGCACAGTTCTGTCCTGCCGCAGCATCCCTCTTCACCTCCATCTCTTCGACTCTGGAAATAACATAGAGGGGTAAAATGTGTCTCGCCCAAGAGGAGACATCTCCGGCCAAACTGATCGCAGAGGTTCTCTTTACGTTCAGGAGAGAACAATAAACCCTCTGAGGACACAGCTCACACCGGCCCAAGGGAGGCATCCAGATGGTTATCTGCAGCGCAGACATCTCCAGCGAGCCGGGGTGAACGCCACGCAGTACGTATGGGTGAAGCCATGTGCAACGGATCCATTGTGAAGGTCTTGCTCATAGATGGACAAAGGTTGAACTCCCAAGGAGACAAAAGGAGGTCAGTGCTCAGCTCCCACTAAACATTTTTGGACCTCTTGGAAACACTAGCCAGGGTCCATGCTAGAGCTGCACCACGGAAAGCCCCTGCAGACCCCAAATTCAGAGAACACCCAGGGGCTGGGTAAGATCACCCAACTCAGACATAACCTGGACACCGCCTCTTGGGTTGAAAAGCTAAACATAAATCCAAGGTTATGCTCATATTTGATAGAGCAGCAAAAATCTTTGAACTTCAAGGTGTTGAAAGATGTTTCCATTCAGTTACTCATCATCCCTGTTGTATAAATTGCCTTTGCTACGCAAAAGCCGAGCCGCTGCTTCCACACAGCAGAAACCGCAGACAACATGAGTAACCAAAAATCCTGAGCTGGCACATCAAGCCTTAGATGGCTTGTTAAAATTATTTGCTTCTCATAAATGCATAAACATCTGCAAAGTTTTGCTGTTTGCAGAATGTTTCGGACCAGACTCTTCGGTCCAGCTTTGCCTCTTCATACGCCAAGATACAACAAAATTCAAGAGAGTGAAATATTCACGCGTGTGAGCCCACAGAAACCCAGGGAACTTCTACGCAGAGACCCATTCAGAAGACCGACAAAATGAACGGCGCAAGTTCAGCTAACCCAAAGGAAAGGAGCCCTCTCCCCACGTCCCTCCTTTAAAACCTGTAACAGATGTAAGAAAAACTGGGCCCAAAGCAGTCTGAGCGCAGGCTGCGATCCAAGACCAGCTGCTTCTTCCATTTATAGCCACGCTCACTCCAGCTTCGTCGCAGAGTCTTGGACAATACAGAAGTGTCTGCATGCCTGTTTGTTTGCTGGAGGAGTAAAGAACACAACTGGCTTGCTGTCAAGCTATCTTTCTTGCTCCCAACAATGTTTGATCTTCTCAAAACAAAGTTATCTCTCTATAATCTCAATTCAGTTCTTCAAGTCCTCTTACACAGTTTATAGAGTTGGCACCGCACCCAGCCCGTGGTGTCCCTCCAGCTACTGGCCAACAGAAACATCTCAGGCAGGGACAGAGGTCTAGAAATAGTTTAGAAGAAAATGATTTCTTAACTATGGAAGGTTCATCACCATTGCCATCGCTTCCCTCCCCCGGCAGACAGCAGACAAGTCACAGAACGAGCGGCCAAGCCTTGTTGCAGGAGATCAAAGCAAACTCTTTGTTTTATCTTGGTCAAGATAACGGATTTTATTTGCCTTATCAGCCCGTAGGATGATTAACCCAAATGTGAGAAAGCCTGAAGATGCCAAAGGAGTTGATGGGCGGGGAGCACGTTCCCCAGCACGACTGCCATGGGCTCCAGACGTGCAGATACAAGACAGACAGAGCAACTCCCAGGTCTGGTTCCTCCACGTCACCCCCAGCCAGGGCTGCTCCTCCATCGCCTTCCAGCGTCGCTCATACGTACGCAGACCCAACGCGGGCAGGAGCGCTCGCCCGCGTTCCTCTGCGCAGCAAAGCCCCGCTCTGCAGGCACGGGGGGGCAGAGCCTGGAGGGTCCCACAGCCGCACGGGGCTCACACCCCGACACGACGAGCACAGCCCCCGTGAGCCCGCAGAGAGCCGACGCCTGGGTGCCGTGCAGTTGGAAGGCTTTGGCCTCTCGGAGACACACTGAGCCTCAGATGCCTCCTGCAAGGCTGAGGAAGAAGCGACGCTGATGCACAGTCTGGCCCACAGACCCAACCCAGCCATGGAGGAGACCCGCCAGGTCCTTCAGCCCAGTGCCAGGACGACTCTGCAGCTCAGCATCCACGGGTTCACCCTCAAACGACGCGAGGCAGGGAAGGGAAGTGGGAACCGCAATGTTTCCTATGGCAAACTGTTCCTCCACATAATGAATCTCCACTGAGGAGATCACTGCTTTTCCTACGGGCCCTCAGGGACTTCCAACGGGGCAAACGAATTCTCCGTGTGGTTGTGCCCAGGCCCGGCTGCCTGCGCTGGCGACTGGGGCAGGCGGGCTCATGGCCAGGGACGCATCCGGCATGGCTGGAGCACCCACACGAGACTGTGATGGCATCCACATAGACCATGCCCACACCGACACAAAGCAGGGGACACTTCAATGCCAGTGTGACCAAAGCCGAACACGATGCAATGAGTTTGGGAACAGCGTTCCTGGGGGACAAAGATGTGCAGCAGAAGTACCACCACATCTACGTCACCTGGCCTCCTCAGCGCCCAAAATCTACGCCAAAAGGGACCGAGGTGCGCCGGCCGCTCCCTGGAACGCACCCTGGCAGGGGGAAAGCAGAAAGAGCCGGGCAGGAGGCCGTGCACGTGGCGTCGGGATCAGGCAGCGTCTCCGCGCCGCGATGCCGCCGTCTCCCCCGCACACGCTGCCGCTCCTTCGTTCCAAGTCACTGGCGCGGCAGGTCTCCATTTTTCCAGATTATCTCATTTTTGGCACCTGAGTTCACAAACTGGGACTCTGCGCTTCCCACTCAGCCCCTCCATTTGGTATCTCGGGCTGTAGGCGCTTTCCTGTTAAAAATAACACCACCACCACCACCACTACCCGTAATCTAGCCTAAATGTGTCAGCTGGTTTGAAGGAAATGTCTCCCTGCAGCTCTAATCTCTTTGCACGTTCCATGGCACTGCAGCTTGGGGAGCTGGAAACGATTCCTCCCCGCGTCTCCACTCAGCCCTGGCCGCTGCGCTGCGGGGAGTGTTCACGTCCAAACCCCTCCAAGTCCCGCTCCAGGCAGCCCAGCCCGCGCTCGGCCTCACCCTTGCAGGACAGCACAGAAGAAAAGCTGCCCCAAGGCTCGGGTGGTTTCGCCTCTCCGTCCCTGGGTGTCCATGGCCGGACGAAAGCTTGCAGCTGGCTGGGGGGGGGGGGCACGGGGCTGAAGCCCCCCCCAGCATCCCCAGCACACAGCAACGGGGCGCTGGGTTTTGGATACGGCGTTCGCAACGAGCTCAGTGGATCTGGAAGTTGGGTTTGGTTTTTTTTGTATTTTTTAATTTTAGTTCAACTGTAAGGGAGCCTCTAAAATAGCAAGCTCTAAAATAAAGGCTTTCCATAGGAGTACAAGGCTGGAAAAAAATGAAAAAGCTGAATTGCTTCACTCTCCTGATGTCACCCTGCTTGTTCTGCAGGAGAACAGGGGAGGGGACCCTGCTGCTTGCTCAGAGGCGCCTGGCACCCTGCGTGGCTGTCCCAAAGCGGGGCACCAGGCACCGGTGGGACAGAGACTCCACAAAAGCTGAAAGCTCGGGGCGGTTCAGACCGCTTTGCACACCACCACGGAGGGACACGGCTGCCGCAGAGGAAGGCCGGGTCTCTGTCTCATAAGCGCGTTCCCGTTACTCGCTGTATCTGCCTTGGTTTCTCTAAACCAGCTCCAGCACATCCTCGCCAGGAAGGACCACGGGGGAGCAGAACCGTGGCCCCGCCAGCTGCCAAGCGCAGGCAGCAGAGCCGCGGTGGAGAGCCTGCCTCGCTGGCAGCCTGCCGACCCTGCGGCCCCGGCCAGCGCGACCACAGCAGCTTCTGCAGAGACAACAAGGATCATCAGACCAAGCCGGCTTTCACTTCTGGGATTGCTTCTAATCCACCACCTGAGATCCCAGAACTAAGCCTTCACCCCAAATACAAACAGGTTCAGATTTGGGGGGAGCAGAGACAGAGTATTAAACCAAAGTGGAAAACATTCACTTTTCTGGGACCAACAACATCTTCCCCATTCCCAACCGCCACCACGCTGCAAAGCGTGAAGAACAACAGAAGGCCCAGACGCTCAACCCCTCGTGGACAACGCCAGCGTCAGCAGCGGGAGGCACCATGGAAGGGGATGCTGAGGCAGGAGGACGCGGCAGGATCAGCCACGGTGGACTCGATGCGGCTCCTCCCAAGGATTCGCCGGTCCCACACCCAGCTTGGGAGGAGCCCTCCAGGTCCCTCCATTGGGAAGCGCTGGCGGGTGTCTCTGGGCGAAGGACTGCTGCTCCCGCAGCGATTCCCCTGCTCTCTCCTGGGCAGCCTTGCTCAGACACAGTGGAAAGGAGACCAGTGGGGCTGCCCCACTGCCCGGGGCTGCAGGGGCCATCCTGGGCAATGCCGCTGCTCCCGAACAAGCTGGCGAGGAAGAAGAGGGTCAGAAGCAGGAGGTGATGGGGGCTCAGCAAGCCAGCACCCAGCTGGCTTTGACACCAGCATGGGTCCCTGAAGCAGGACCCAGCTGCCAGGCAAAGGCAGCGGGATGGCAGCCCGGGGCACGGCCACCGCCTCAGCCTTCCTTGGAATCGCTCGTGCCTCTTTCTGCCCTGCGCATCCTCTCCCCTTGCCTGCACCCACTGCACAACCCTGCTCCGACTTCTCTGGACGACTCCGCCCGCCGCCATCCGCACCGCCCGGTCATCCCGTCGCGGTCCTTGTCCCAGCTGGGGAGCACCAGCCGCCTTGGGGACGCAAAGCCCAGCCTGGCCCGGGATGCTGGTGCGCTGGTACACAGCACCCGTGACGTTCGCCCACGTCCCGTCTCCCTGTCACCAACGGCCCAACTCAACGTTCAACCCGCAGAAGCACAGCCAGTGCTGCCCAGGGAGTGCAGGAGGACTCGGAGCGGGAGAACAGGGATAGGGAGGCGTATTTCTTGCTCTTCTGCCCCATGAAGACGCCTCCTGCCCTCCCTCCCACCCCGAGAACCACGGCTCCGGAGCAGGCTCAGCCCACGCCCCCAGCCGCGCCGCCCTAACGAAGCTCAGCGCTGTAATTACTCCTTTCCTTTGTGGTTTGCTCTGAACTGCCGAGCGCTCTGCGACTGCCCTTCTCCTCCAGCCGGCCTCTTCCTGCACCACACGCTCTCCTGCGGACCTCTGGCCTCAGGGACGAGGCGGCTGAGCCCCGGCAGCTGGGGGAAGCCAACTCCCAGCACCGGGCCGAGGGCAGCTGGAGGCAGCTCCTGCGTCCCCTGCTCAGCTGCTCGCCCCGGAGAGCCACTGAGCGCCGGGATCGAGGGGCACCCAGCGCCACGGGAGCAGCTCTGGGGTGCCCCAAAGCTCCTCCGTGTGCTTACACCAGCGATAAGGAGAGATGCCATCCCCCCGCCCAGCTTCACCCCAGGGTGGGTGTCGTGGACCACGGGGAGGAGCACCCTGAAGCAGGGTCCCATGCGAGAGCAGCTCGGGGCAGCCTCGAGTCACAGCGATGGAGATGACCGGGCAGGAGACACGGGCTCTGGCAGCAACTCCGGGCTGTGCGTCCGTGCTGACACGGAGGCAGAAGCAGCCAGAGCCCTCCCTACCCCGACAACTTTGTCTCGTGGCTCTGCGTGGAGGCATTTAGACTGAAAGCCCCTTTTGTACCAGCACCAAGGGCTGGCTCGCTCTGCAAAGCAGACCCCTGACAGCTGGGCTCGGGTAAAACTCATCCCCAGCAGCTGTCCTGGGCTTCTGGAGTCCTCTTGGATGCAAAGAGCCCTCACCCCCCCCTCCAGGCAGCTGGGGACTCCACAGCTTAGATGGTCTTCTGTTCTTAAAAAGCCCAACCATCCGCAGTCCAAAGCTTGGGAAGCTCAGAGCAGCCCGAACTCAGCGGGACGAGGCTGAGCAGCACGCCCGGGAGAGGGTGGGCCTCCTGGGCACCACGCACACGGCGGCCGGGGACAGAGAGCCTGTACGGGAGGCCCTGGCCGACCTCATCGTTGGGCTGGGTCTTGGAGGTCGGCCATGCCCAGCTGGAGATGGACCCACCCGCTGCAGGCGTTCGTCCACTCTCCAAAACCCAGCTCAGAAAAGCACACAGAGAGAAACCCACTCAAGCCTTACGGGTGCGATATCAGCTCCGCCACTGACTCCGGATTTGATTTCAGACCATGCACACAGACCGAAACCTGGTCTCTCCACAGGCCCCGTCCCTGCCCTGTGACCGGAGAGAGGAGACCGAGCAGGAGCAGGGGACCATCCCGCAGCGGGGTGAGACAAGGGCACATGGTCCAGGGCCAGGCACGGACCTCCCCGGTGCCGGCTCGGCCACCGCACGCCATCCCACGGTCCCCAGGGAGAGGCGCAGGGTGGGGTGGGGAGGTGATGCCCTCCCACCGGCCGCTGCATCCCTCGCAGGGGAGAGCTCGTGGGTGATGGGGAACGGAACAATAATCAACAGGGCAGAAGAAGAAGAAAAAAAAAACCTCCTCCAAAACATTACGAGAATAAATGGCGGCTGGCGGGGGAGGGAAGCTGGCTTTAATCCGGGATTAATCGAAAACACCACAGAGCTAATATACGCCAGGGCTCCAGCTGAATGGTGGCTCTGGTCCAGGATGTTGTTAGGCTTTGGCTCCAAGGCCAGAAAACCCTGACTCCTGCTAACGAAGAGGCGGTTTCTGCCCCGCAACCATAAGCGCCGGCACTAAACAACAAGACATCCCAACAACGCTGCACCCGCCGCCTCGCCAGCACCTCGGAGGCTGCTCCGCGCGCGGCGGGTCGGCACACGGGGCCCGCGCTGGCAGAGCTGTCCTTTTCCACAAGCACCCGAGCTTTCCGCATTTTTATTTCCCTGCAGGCTTGACAGCATTTTTATTCACACTGACAGCTCCTTCAGCCAGGACAAACCCAAGGATAACAGCCAGGTACGCAGACACACCTGAGCACAGATCCAAGAGCAGCCTCGCAAGGCGTCACCACCGCAGCTGAAGGAGCAGCACCCAACGCTCGGCACCCCCGCGTGGGCTCCGAGCCCGCGGCAGGGCCGAAGGCAGGCACCAGCCAGCGTCTCACCCACGCGGCTGCCCGGAGCTGTACTCACCTTCTTCTCTCTTCGGCGGGCTCTCCATCAGTGCCGGCTGTGGCTTCGGCTCTGCCTGGGCAGGCTGGGTGGCCAGGGGAGGCTCCGAGCTCTCTGCCTGCCGCGCTGGTGGGGCTGGGACCTCGGCAGCCTTCGCCACCTGAATTTCCACGCGCTTGGTGGCCGTGTCGGGCACAGGAGCACTGGCCGTCTCGGCTCTCCGCTGGGGCATCTCGGGGATCTTCGATGCCGGCGCCTCCACCCTCCGGGGACCCGGCTCCTGGGGCTTGCCGAGGGTGATCTCAGTCCTCCTTGGGGTGGGCTCGGGGGGTTTGTGCCCCAGCACATCTGCTCTTTTGAGGCCAAACCTCGACAACCCTGAGGTGGAGTTCTCCACCTGCTTGGACGAGATGTCAATGGAGATTTCTGTTCTTCTGGACACCGGCTCGGGCAGTTTGGGTCCAGAGAGCTCCACTCTCCTCAGAGAGGGCTTGGGCGATCTTTGGCTTGTGGGGTCCGCATGTCGGGCGGATGGCTCCGAATTCCTGGCGCCGAGTTCCTGAAACTTCTGTGTGGAGCTGGACACGGTGGACCTGAGGAGGGGGTTTGGGGTCCGTCTTTGTGGGGTGGAGGAACTTGAAGACTGATCTACCTCCTCAACCTCAAAAGATCTTTTCAGAGCTGAAAAACATGAAAAGGGGTTCAGAGTTTAGTTACCATCTACCTGAGCATCTCAAGAGACGCCTACAGGCACCGCCTGGGGCTCCTAACCCCAATTCTGCTCCCTCAGCCGAGGGCTCATCATCACATTTACAGCCAGCGGGGACTGAGGGCCAGGCTCTGCCTCTTCAGAGAAGTTACAAACCCAGTAACAAAGCCAGAACCACAGCCAGAAAATTCAAGCCCCGAGTGGAAACCGTCCCTGCGGTGCCCATCGCGGCCCACGCGTGCTCGGAGGGGGCAGAGGGCCCCATGGCGGGCAGCAGAGCCGAGCAGGACCCAGGACTGGGGGGCAGCCCGCAGCCCGACTCCCAACGCCTCTTGCATCCGAAGGACACGCAGATGAACACCGGCTTCCCCGTGAGCGCTGCCAGCAACATCCACATTGGAGAGGGGAAAACAATCCCAGGAGAGCACCAAATCCATAGAAATGCAGCAAGAAAACCAAAGGTGGCAGCCACAGAAGCTCACACCCTTACAAACAAACCTCAGGGCTGCTCTCAAGCCGCTCTCCGCCCAGCCCGTGCTTGTGTTTGGAATTGCCCCGACCCACGTGCAGGACCTTGCGCTTGGCCTTGTTGAATTTCATGCGGTTCCCGCAGGCCCACCTCTGCAGCCTGTCCAGGTCCCTCTGAATGGCGTCCCTTCCCTCCAGCGTGTCAACCACACCACACAGCTTGGTGCCGTCGGCAAACTT